>OGFB01001187.1_pt1 | contig 9845 bp, 4 predicted proteins | sample 1570801 | NCBI WGS metagenome assembly OGFB01 (sample SAMEA2581969, study PRJEB24529) | metagenome | biome: Human gut stool | place: China | collected 2011 | reverse complement strand
ATCAAGGTTTTAAAAGAATTTTAGAACAATAAAATGGGTAGTTTTTGACACTACCATCATGTTTCAGGAGGTAAGAGAATGATTCCAAAGTATAGTGTAAAACGTCCGTACACAGTGTTAGTGGCTGTTGTACTGGTGATCGTTTTAGGAGTTGTTTCGCTGACGAGGATGACAACAGATCTGCTGCCGGCAATGAATCTGCCGTATGTGATCGTTGTCACAACAGATGTGGGGGCAAGTCCGGAGGAAGTGGAAAAAGATGTGACATCGCCGATCGAAGCGGCAATGGCGACGACTTCCAATATTAATAATGTAAGTTCCATGTCCTATGATAACTATTCTATGGTTGTTTTGGAGTATGAACAGAGCACAAACATGGATTCTGCCATGATTGAGATCCAGCAGCAGCTGGATCAGTTGACCGGACAATTTCCGGATTCAGTGGGCACACCAATCATTATGCAGATCGATCCGGATATGATGCCGGTCATGATCGCATCCGCAGATGTGGATGGAATGGATCAGGCAGAGGTATCTGATTATGTGGACAATGAATTATTACCGCTGTTTGAGAGTATCGAGGGTGTGGCATCTGTGACGGCAACAGGTGTGCTGGATACGGACCTTCAGGTAACCATGAATCAGGAAAAAATAGATGCTTTAAACGAACAGATTTTAAGCAAAATAGATGCCCAGTTTACAGATGCACAGGCAGAGTTAGACAAGGCATCTTCCCAGATCGACAGTGGGAAAAAGAAGCTTTCCGATGGTGAAAAAGAGATGGGAAGCCAGCTCGGAGCAGGTGAAAATGAGATCATTAATAATAAAATCCAACTGTTTAACACCGAAGCAGATCTGACCACACAATTATCAGATCTTCAGAAATCACAGTCGTCCATGGATGGTGCAATCAAGTCGTTACAGTCAGCTTATGATGGAGCAACGCAGTTACAGAGCGCGATTGACGGTTTACAGAAAGCAAAAGACGGTGTCAGCCAGGCGAAGAGTGGGGCAAAGCAGTTATATCAGGCGCACAATGGTGTAATGGCAATTTTAACAGCAAAAAATCCAATGACAGGTGCAGACATGACAGTGGAGGAAGCGCTTGCAGCAGCGGTTCAATATGGTCAGATGACACAGGAACAGGCGAATCAGTTGAAAACAGTGATTTCAACTTTACAGGCAGATCCTAAAATGTTAGAAGCATATAAAAATGCGGCCAGTGAATCCGATTTCATCGCATACATGGAATCCACAGCCATTGCCCAGATCAATGCACAGGCAGGGACTTCCTATACAAGTGAGAGTGACATTGCCAGCCAGATCGTGACATTGCAGTCCAAACTGGATGATATCAATGTGATGCTGACGAGTCAGGCATCCTCTTTTGCAGATGCAGGCGTGACGTTGACTTCTTACAAAGACATTCCTGCTGCAATCTCAAAATTAAGTGAGAGCAAGACGCAGATTGCGACGGGAATTGCGACGATCGAGTCTGCCCAGACACAGGTGGCAGACGGTAAAACGTCTTTAGATGACGCATTAGTGACTTTAAATGAATCCCAGATATCCGGTATCATGGAGATGAGCAAGGGATATGCGGATCTTGCTGTTGCAGCAAATAAGATCGAAGAGGGACAGAGCCAGTTAGATGATGCAAAAGAACAGGCAAAAGATTCAGCGGATCTGAACACGATCCTCACAATGGATACCTTAAAAAATCTTCTGACAGCGCAGAACTTCTCCATGCCGGCAGGTTATGTGACAGAGGGGAATGAGCAGTATCTGGTGCGAGTCGGAGATGAGGTGACATCCAAAGCTGATCTTGAAAATCTCGTTCTGATGGATCTTGGTATGGATGGTATCGAACCGGTCAGACTGTTGGATGTGGCAGACATCGAGTACATTGACAACTCCGGTGATTCTTATTCGAAAGTGAATGGCAATGCAGCCGTTATGCTTTCCATTGAAAAGCAGACCGGCTATTCCACCGGAGATGTGACAGACCGGTTATTGGAAAAATTTGACAGTCTGGAAAAAGAAAATACAGCGTTACATTTGAGCGTTCTCATGAATCAGGGTATTTACATTGACATGATCGTGAAATCAGTCGTAGAAAACATGATCGTGGGAGCCATCCTTGCAATTATTGTATTGTTATTATTCTTAAAAGATATGAAACCTACACTTGTAATAGCATGTTCCATCCCACTCAGTGTTGTTTTTGCAGTGGTACTGATGTACTTTACGCATATTACGTTAAACATCATTTCGCTGTCGGGTCTGGCACTCGGAATTGGTATGTTGGTGGATAACTCCATTGTCGTGATCGAGAACATCTATCGATTGCGGGGAGAGGGGTATTCCATCCGGAAAGCAGCCGTGGAAGGCGCTTCACAGGTGACAGGGGCGATCATAGCATCCACACTTACAACCATCTGTGTATTTGCACCGATTATTTTTACAGAGGGTATCACAAGACAGTTATTTGTTGATATTGCGCTGACAATTGCATTTACGCTTGCAGCGAGTCTTCTCGTGGCATTGACTTTCGTGCCGATGATGGCAGCGGGATTATTAAAAAATACAAAAGAGATCAGGCATAATCTCTTTGATAAAGTAAAAGAGGTTTATGGAAAAATTTTAGCGGTATGTCTGCGTTTCAAACCAATCGTATTTATCGCAGTGATCGTATTGCTTGGAACAAGTGTTGTGGCAGCATTCTCCAGAGGATATTCTTTCATGGATATGAACATGGAGACAAACCAGATCAGTGCGACGATTTCAGCAAAAGAGGATCAGACACTTACGTTTGGCGAACTGACAGAAATGGCAGATGAAGTCGTGGAAAAAGCAATGACGATCGATGGCATTGAGACCATTGGTGCCATGGCAGGTGGAAGTACTCTTTCCATGATGGGAAGCAGTTCTACAGACAGTATTTCCATGTATATGATTCTGGATGAAGAATCTGAAGTGAGCAGTGCAGATGTAATCGAACAGTTGGATGAACTGACCAAAGACATGGACTGCGAAGTTACAACAGACACCTCTGCTTCTGATATGACATCACTTATGGGAAGTGGACTGACGATCAATGTAAAAGGAAATAATCTTGACAAACTGCAGGAACTTGCAGGCGAAGTTGCAAAAGTCGTAGAGAACACCGAGGGAACTGTGGATGTGGATGATGGACTTGCCAATACGACACCGTCTTTCACCATTTCTGTAGACAAGGAAAAAGCTGCGAAATATGGCATGACCGTTGCACAGGTATTCCAGCTTGTTTATGGGGAGATGGCATCGTCAACCTCCGCAACAACGATCTCTACCGATGTAAATGAGTATCAGGTTTACGTACAGAGCGAGGAACAGTCCGATGTTACATTGGCTGATATCAAAAACCTGACCTTCACCTATACAGACAGAGAAGGAAACGAGACAGAAACAGCACTTTCTGATATTGCACAGTTTGAGGAAGGTTACACCTTAGGAACGATTAATCGTGATGCGCAGACCAGATATATCAGTGTGACCGCAGGAGTGGATGATGACCATAATGTCAGTCTGCTGAGTAATGAGATCCAGAAAGAGTTAGATAAGATCGATCTGCCGGAAGGATACTCTATTGAGATGGCAGGTGAGGACGAGATGATCGCAGATGCGATGAATCAGTTGTATCTGATGCTTCTTTTGGCAGTTATCTTCATTTACCTTGTCATGGTAGCACAGTTCCAGTCACTGTTGTCGCCGTTTATCATTATGTTTACAATCCCGCTGGCATTTACAGGCGGTCTGTTCGCACTTTACTTTACCGGCAACGAAGTCAGCGTTGTGGCAATGATCGGATTTGTCATGCTTGCCGGAATTATCGTAAATAACGGTATCGTTATGGTAGACTTTATCAACCAGCTCCGCCGTGGCGGAATGGAGAAAAAAGATGCCATTATCGAATCAGGAAAAACGAGACTCCGCCCGATCCTTATGACCGCACTCACCACGATCCTGTCCATGTCCACGATGGCAGTCGGACTTGGAGAAGGTTCAGAAATGATGCAGCCAATGGCGATCGTAACGGTTGGCGGTTTGTTATATGGTACACTGTTAACTCTGATCGTTGTTCCATGTATTTATGATGCATTCAACCGCAATAAGAGCATGGTCGAGGAGGACTTATAATGGATGAGCAGAAACTGATCCACAATCCACCACAGAAAGTGCTTGCCCTGTATCAGGCAGTCATTGAGTTCATTAATGAAGGCTGTGATATCAACACTTTAAAAGTAGCTGATATCACAGGCCGGGCAGGCATTGGAAAAGGAACGGCATATGAATATTTTTCTTCAAAGGAAGAGATAATCTCTTCTGCAATTTTATATTATGTGAAAGTGTGCTTTGAAAAACTGCAGGTAATTTCTACAGATAACAGAACGTTTCAACAGAAAATTAACGAGGTCATGGATTTTATTGATGAGCATGTAAAAGAAAAGCAGGGTGTCTTTTTCCTGATAAAAATGGTATTGGAATCATACGAGATACCAAAGAATCTGAAAGATGAGTATGAGCGTATGAAACACCAGTGCTGTGATAAGGAAAAAAACGAGATTATCGACTGCATTGTGGAGGAGGGTGTCCGCGAAGGTCTGATCCGGGAGGAGAATGTTTTCCTGCGAAGAGCCGCGGTCGAAACCCAGCTTTCGGTCTATTTTATGTACCGCATCGCAGCAGAGAAAAAAATGGAGCTTGACCTGGAGGCAGATTCTTTGAGAGAATATATCTATCAGAATCTGTTGAAATTATTAGGATAGAAAGAAGGAACAAATAAATTAAAATCACATATAAAAAAATCAGTTGACAAATGCCACGTTAGCTTTTATGATGAGAAAAGATATAAAAAGGTGATGAGAAAGAGGAGTACACACAGACACCTGAAAGAGAATGGCATTCACCGGCTGAAAGATGTCACCAGAACATGTTGTGTGGAAGGTAGCTTTTGAACCGTCGCGCAGAACCTGTCTGTTGCAGATAAGTGGCAGAACTTGCAAGTTGATCATGCGGAGAAAATTTTCGTATATCGCCAGAAGCAGTCAGAAGTAAGCAAGAACGAGTTGTCCCCGTTACCGGACAGTGGCTTAGGAATGAGCCGGCAGAGATATGTTGTTTTTACAACATAACAAAGGTGGTACCGCGTTGACACGCCCTTTGCATCCGTAAGGATGTGAAGGGCTTTTTTGCACGCTTGCTCTCGAGTGTGCACGTCGGGAGAAAAGATGAATTAATTAGTTAGGCAATTTCGAAACTCGTAGAAAATATGAATTGAGTTGTGGAAATGTAACGAAAGCTTGAGAAGACACTGGGGAGCCGCCGGTTCTTGCTTGGCAGTCATAGCGCTAGCTGTGGCTGGCATGCTAGCACCGTTGCGAGCGACACGTAGCGGAAGCGTGTTTTCGAAAATTTTGTTACGGTTTCACAACGTTCGTAATGTAAATTCGAGTTTCGCAATGCCGAAGCAAAAAGAAAGGAAAAGACAAATGAAGGAATTAGCAAAGACCTATGACCCAAAGGGCATTGAAGAACGCCTTTATAAAAAATGGGAAGACAACGGTTACTTCCATGCAGAAGTAGACCGCAGCAAGAAACCATTCACGATTGTGATGCCTCCACCAAACATTACAGGACAGCTTCACATGGGACACGCATTAGACAATACCATGCAGGATATTCTGATCCGTTACAAGAGAATGCAGGGATACAATGCATTATGGCAGCCTGGAACAGACCATGCTTCGATTGCAACAGAAGTAAAAGTAATCCAGTCCTTAAAAGAAAAAGGAATCGACAAGGCAGATCTTGGAAGAGAAGGTTTCTTAGAGAAATGCTGGGAGTGGAGAGAGGAATACGGTAACCGTATCATCAACCAGTTAAAGAAACTCGGATCTTCTGCTGACTGGCAGAGAGAACGTTTTACCATGGATAAAGGATGTTCTGATGCCGTACAGGAAGTTTTTATTAAATTATATGAAAAAGGATATATCTACAAGGGTTCCCGTATCGTAAACTGGTGTCCGGTTTGTAAGACATCCATTTCCGATGCAGAGGTAGAGCATGAGGAGCAGGACGGATTCTTCTGGCATATCAACTACCCGGTAGTTGGCGAGGAAGGAAGATTCGTTGAGATTGCGACGACAAGACCGGAGACTTTATTCGGAGATACCGCTGTTGCTGTAAACCCGGATGATGAGAGATACAAAGACATCGTTGGAAAAATGTTAAAACTTCCGATGACAGACCGTGAGATTCCGGTGATCGCTGATCCATATGTAGACAAAGAGTTTGGAACCGGATGTGTGAAGATCACACCAGCCCATGACCCGAACGACTTTGAGGTTGGAAAACGCCACAACCTGGAAGAGATCGTTGTCATCAATGACGATGCAACCATGAACAAGTTAGCAGGAAAATATGAGGGAATGGACCGCTACGAGTGCAGAAAAGCATTAGTAAAAGATTTAGAGGAAGCAGGACTTTTAGTAAAAGTTGTTCCACATTCCCACAACGTAGGTACACATGACCGCTGCGGCACAACCGTTGAACCAATGATCAAACAGCAGTGGTTCGTGAAAATGGACGAGATGATCAAACCGGCAGTTGAAGGCGTTAAGAACGGAGAGATCCAGTTACTTCCAAAACGTATGGAGAAAACATACTTCAACTGGACAGATAACATCCGTGACTGGTGTATTTCCAGACAGTTATGGTGGGGACACAGAATCCCGGCATACTATTGTGATGAGTGTGGTGAGATGGTTGTTTCCAAAGAAGCACCTCACAAGTGCCCGAAATGTGGATGCACCCATATGACTCAGGATCCGGATACCTTAGACACCTGGTTCTCCTCTGCATTATGGCCATTCTCCACACTTGGCTGGCCGGAAAAAACAGAAGATTTAGATTACTTCTATCCAAATGATGTTTTAGTAACCGGATATGATATTATCTTCTTCTGGGTAATCCGTATGATTTTCTCCGGTTACGAGCAGATGGGCAAAGCGCCATTCCATACCGTATTATTCCACGGTCTGGTACGTGACTCCCAGGGACGTAAGATGAGTAAGTCTCTTGGAAATGGTATCGATCCGTTAGAGGTTATTGACAAATACGGTGCTGACGCACTTCGTCTGACACTGATCACAGGCAATGCACCTGGTAACGATATGCGTTTCTACTGGGAGAGAGTAGAGTCTTCCAGAAACTTTGCCAATAAAGTATGGAATGCTTCCCGTTTCATCATGATGAACTTAGAGGGCGCAGAGATCAAAACCCCTGCTCTCGATGAATTAAAGGCAGCCGACAAATGGATTTTATCCAGAGTGAACACACTTGCAAAAGATGTGACAGAGAACATGGATAAATTCGAGATGGGTATCGCCGTACAGAAAGTTTATGACTTTATCTGGGATGAATTCTGTGACTGGTACATCGAGATCACAAAAGTTCGTACCTATAACAAAGAGAATGATCCGGCATCTGCAAATGCAGCATTCTGGACCTTAAAGACGGTACTGACAGAGGCATTAAAGCTGTTACATCCATTTATGCCGTTTATCACAGAGGAAATCTTCTGTACGCTTCACCCGGAAGAAGACACCATTATGCTCGCAAAATGGCCGGAATACAAAGCAGAATGGAACTTTGCAGCAGAGGAAGAGATGGTAGAGCACTGCAAAGACCTTGTAAAAGGTGTTCGCAACCTCCGTACTGAAATGGATGTTCCACCATCAAGAAAAGCAAAGATTTTCATTGTATCTGACGATGCGAAAATCAGAGACACGTTTGAATCAAACAAAGAAGTTTATGTAAACCTTGCAGGTGCAAGTGAGATCGCAGTACAGGCAGATAAGACAGGAATCGAGGAGGATGCTGTTTCCGTTGTAATTCCTGGAGCAACACTGTACCTTCCACTGGAAGATTTAGTAGATTTTGAAAAAGAAAAAGAACGCCTCCAAAAAGAACAGGCACGTCTTGAAAAAGAACTTGCACGTTCCAAAGGAATGCTTTCCAATGAGAAATTCTTAAGCAAAGCTCCGGAAGCAAAAGTGCAGGAAGAAAAAGAGAAGCTTGCAGGCTATGAGCAGATGATGGCTCAGGTCAAAGAGCGTCTTGCACAGATGAAATAGAACAATAACCGTCCAGTCTCCCTAGCCGGTGGCGTGGACGGTTATTTTTATGGCAGGGTGTGTCATTGGTTTGTTCAACATGCACAAATTACAGAGCGAAAATGTGCGAAAAAGCAGAAAACTTGCTTGAAAAAAAGACTGGAAACGAGTATTATATAGTATATATACGATTTTTTGTAGGAAGAAGGGAGTTGGAAGAATGGCATTACCAAGTATTTCTACACCAAAAGTGAAGACCGTGAATAAAGACTTAGAGGCATGGATCAGACTCCCTGCACTGGAAGAAGGAGAACACTATACGATCGAGTATCTGCACGAGGTATTACGGGTGAACCAGATTACTTATGGAATTGATGAAGCACAGCTTCAGAAGATCCTCGATGAAGAAATCTATGAACAGGACGTACTGGTGGCAAGAGGCATACCGGCAGTAGAGGGACAGGATGGATTCTATGAGTATAAGGTGAATATGAACCTTGAGAAAAAGCCAAAGATACTGCCGGACGGATCCGTAGATTACTGGTCCATGTACAGTGTACAGTCGGTTCAGAAGGATCAGGTCATTGCGATATATCATCCGGCTGTAAAGGGAACAGATGGAATCGGAGTTTCCGGAAAGCCGATTCCTGCAAAGGTGGCCAGAGAACAGGGAGCACTTCGCGGAACTGGTTTTGGACGAAGTGAGGATTTCCTTACCTATTTTTCGCTGATGGATGGGAAGATTGATATTGAGAATGATAAGATCAGGATCCAGCCAATCTATGAGGTGAGCGGAGATGCGAATCTTACTACCGGAAGCATAGATTTTACAGGAGATATTGTGATCCACGGCAGTGTGGAATCCGGAGTTACGATCAAGGCAACCGGAAGTATCACGATTGATGGAAACGTGGAAGCCTGTAATCTGGAAGCCGGTAAGGATATCATTTTAAGAAGTGGAATGGTCGGAGGGAACAAGGCACATGTCAGAACCAAAGGAAATCTGTATGCAAAGTTTATTGAGTATACAGTCATCCAGGTAGAGGGAGATATGGAGGCAGACGTATTGCTCAACTGCACAGTTGCGTGCAGAGGATCTATTCTGATCCAGGGCAGAACAGCGAAGATCATCGGTGGAGATGTCAGCGCAGTCAAGGGAATCAAGGCAACCACGATTGGAAATGACGCAGAGATGCGGACAGCTGTGACCGTTGGAGTAAGTGCGGACTGTATTTCAAGACTGAATCTGCTGAAGAAGAAGATGGATATTACCAAAATGGAACTTGATAAGATCGAACAGGGACTTGCCAAGTTCGAAGAGATGCAGAAGGAGCGCGGAGTAAGCTATAAGGAAGATCCGAGAAGAGTGGCACTCTTGCGTACCAGAATCCAGAATACGGCTACACTTGCAGGAGATGAGGGCGAAGTGAAGCGGCTTGAGCGCATGATTTCAGATGGGGCGAATGCAACGGTCTGTGTGACAAGAGATGTATTCCCTGGGGTATCCATAGCGATCAGGGATCAGGTTTTAAATGTGAAGAACAATGCAAAATGCGTGGAGTTCTATCATCTGAACGGAAAGATCTGTACGAGAACAGCTGAGGATTAACGGACAATAACAGGCAGAAGGTAAAAAAGATAAGATAGCATTTCAGGAGAAACGGGTTACAACCGTAACTTTCCTGAAAT
>OGFB01001178.1_pt1 | contig 9939 bp, 6 predicted proteins | sample 1570801 | NCBI WGS metagenome assembly OGFB01 (sample SAMEA2581969, study PRJEB24529) | metagenome | biome: Human gut stool | place: China | collected 2011 | reverse complement strand
TACACTCTTTCCCTACACGACGCTCTTCCGATCTCGATAACGCCCCCACCCAGAATCCTCTTCAAGCTTCCTCAGGTCGAGGAGCTCTTCGGGGATTTCGTCCACGAAGCTCGAAAGCTTGTTCGAGTAGTGATCGCCGTGCATGAAACGGCTCTGCGCGTGCGTGATGACGAGCGACTCCTTCGCGCGGGTGATCGCCACGTACATGAGGCGACGTTCTTCGTCGAGCCCGCCGCGGTCATTCTTTTCACCGTTGAGGGCGGAGAAGTGCGGGAAGATCCCCTCTTCGGCGCCGATGATGTAGACGTACGGAAATTCGAGCCCCTTGGCCGCGTGAACGGTCATGATCTGCACGGCGTCGACGTCGTTCCCTTCGTTCTTGTCTCCCGCTTCGAGCGTCGCCTGCGTCAGAAAACCCTGAAGCGGCGTGGGAGATTCGTCGTTGTAGACGGACATCGCCGGTTGGTCCTCGGGGATCTCTTCGTTTTTGAGGTACCCGAGCGCGGCCGCCATCGTTTCTTCCATGTTGGCGATACGGTCTTCGCCGTCCTTTTCGGTCTCGTAGTGCGAGCGCAGGCCCGAACCGTTCAGAACGAGCTTGATCGTGTCGACGAGCGAAAGCCCCGCCTGCGCGGTCTTGTCGCGCATCGCCTGCACGAGCGACGCGAATGCCATCAGCTTCGGAGGCTTCGGAATCGTTTCGTCGCAGATCGCACCCCAGAGCGAAAAGCCCTTGGCACGCGCGGCGATCGTGAGGGTTTCGATCGTCTTCGGACCGATCCCGCGGGCGGGGAAATTGACGACGCGCAAAAAGCTCGTGTCGTCGCTCGGGTTGTCGAGAAGTCGCAGGTACGCGAGCACGTGCTTCACTTCGGCGCGCTCGAAGAAGCGTTGCCCGCCGTAGACGCGGAACGGAATCCCTAACCCCGCAAAAGACGTTTCGACGGCGCGCGACTGCGCGTTCGTGCGGTAGAGGATCGCAAAGTCGCGCCAGCAGCGGGAGCGACCGCGCTCGGCCTTCACTTGGTCGCCCACCCATTCGGCTTCGGCCCGGTCGTCTTCGAGTTCTTTGACGACGATGCGACGGCCGCGCACGCCCGAGGTCCATAGGTTCTTCCCGAGACGGCCGGAATTGTGGGAAATGAGCGCGTTGGCCGCGTCGAGAATCACCCCCGTCGAGCGGTAGTTCTGCTCGAGGCGGATCGGTTCGTTCACGGCGTAGTCCCGCAAAAAGTCCGCCATGTTGCCGACGTTCGCGCCGCGGAAGGCGTAAATCGACTGGTCGTCGTCGCCCACGGCGAAGACGGCGTTTTTCGAGAGCCCGTGCGGCCCGCGACCGCATCCCGAGAGGAGCTGTAGCCACCGGTACTGAAGGATGTTCGTATCCTGGAATTCGTCGACGAGGATGTGACGAAACCGCCCCTGGTAGTGGGCGCGGATCACTTCGTTGCGCTCCAAGAGTTCGTAGCAACGCAAGAGGAGCTCGGCAAAGTCCACTACGCCCTCGCGCTGGCAGGTCTGTTCGTAGACGGCGTAGATGTTGCGGGTTTCACGATCGGCATCGTCGTTCGTGAGGTGGCCCGAACGGAGTCCGTGCTCTTTGGACCAGTTAATGACGTTCACGACGTACTTCGGATCGATCTTTTCGGGGTCGAGGTTGAGCTCCTTGAGAACGCGCTTCACGAGCGAGAGCTGGTCGCTCGAATCGAGAATCTGAAAGGTTTTCGGCAGGTTCGCTTCTTCCGCGTGACGGCGAAGGATGCGGTTGCACAGGCCGTGGAACGTCCCCACCCACATGTAGCGCAGGTCGTAGGGGAGCATCGCCTCCAGACGCGTGAGCATTTCCTTGGCGGCCTTGTTCGTGAAGGTTACGGCGAGAATCTCGCTCGTCGACGTCATCTTCTCGCGAAGAAGGTAGGCGATGCGGGTCGTCAGAACGCGCGTCTTCCCGGAGCCCGCCCCGGCGAGAATGAGGATGCTTTTCTCGGGAGCCGTAACGGCTTCGAGCTGCCGCGGGTTGAGGCCAGCCAAAAGAGTATCGGACACGGACATGAAGGGAATTCCTGCTTGAAAAAGAGAAAGCGCCCGAAACCCGGGCGCCCGAACGGCAATCGGGAACTGTAGCAGATGGCCGGACACGGGGTGGTGACTCGGAAAGGACCGCAGACTGCAGGACGCGGGGAAAAATTCGCGCTCTCGAAGGCGCTTGCACGCTTTTCCCTTCCCTTTTTCGTCCCTCTAGCCGATTCCGCCTACGCACCTTGCCTGCGGGCGGGCGGCAGGCGCAAGAGGCACCGCTCCGCTCGGGCTCCGACCGACCGAACCGCTATACTTTCAGGTGCATTTTTTCATCCAACCCACTTTTTACGGGATTTCTGCGTTATGCGCGACACCTACTCCGCCCAAGCGGTGGAAGCCGAAGTCCAGGCCCGTTGGAAGGCCAAGGACGTCTATCGGGCCGTCGAGGACGCACTCGACTCGAACGGCAAACCGAAGCCCAAATTCTACGTCTGCTCCATGCTCCCCTATCCGAGCGGCAAGCTCCACATGGGTCATGTGCGCAACTACACCCTGAACGACGTCATGTACCGCTTCTACCGCATGAAGGGCTACAACGTCATGACCCCGATGGGCTGGGACGCCTTCGGTCTTCCAGCCGAAAACGCCGCCATCGCGAAGAAGGTCGCCCCCGCGCAGTGGACGTACAACAACATCGACGACATGAAAAAGCAGATGGAGCCGCTCGGTCTTGCTTTCGACTGGTCGCGCGAAGTCGCCACGTGTCGCCCGGAATACTACCGCTGGAACCAGTGGATGTTCCTCAAGATGCTTGAAAAGGGCATCGCCTACCGCAAGACCCAGATCGTCAACTGGGACCCCGTCGACAAGACCGTACTCGCCAACGAGCAGGTAATCGACGGGCGCGGCTGGCGCTCGGGCGCCGTCGTCGAAAAGCGCGAAATCCCGGGCTACTACCTCGGCATCACGCAGTACGCCGATGAGCTCCTCAAGGACATCGAAAAGCTCGAAGGCTGGCCCGAACAGGTCCGCCGCATGCAGGAACACTGGATCGGCCGCTCCGAAGGCGTCACGGTGTGCTTCCCCTACGAGCTGAACGGCAACGCGAAGCTTCTCTCCGTCTACACGACCCGTGCCGACACGCTCATGGGCGTGAGCTTCGTGGCGATCGCGGCCGAACATCCGCTCGCTTCCTACCTCGCCAAGGACCGTCCCGACCTTCAGGCCTTCATCGAAGAGTGCGCCAAGGGCGGCGTCTCCGAAGCCGACATGGCGACGATGGAAAAGAAGGGCGTGGCGACGGGCTTTACGGTTTCGCACCCGATCACGGGCGAAGCCGTCCCGGTGTGGATCGCCAACTACGTTCTCATGGGTTACGGCGAAGGTGCCGTGATGGGCGTGCCCTCCCACGACGAACGCGACTTCGCCTTTGCGAAGAAGTACGGTCTTCCGATCAAACAGGTCGTCGCCATGAAGGGCGCCGACTACTCGACCGAAGCCTGGCAGGACTGGTACGGCGACAAGACGCTCGAAACCTACGCCGTCAATTCCGGCAAGTACGACGGTCTTTCAATTCACGACGCGATCGACGCTATCGCGACCGACCTCGAAGCCAAGGGGCTCGGTCGGCGTGAAGTGAAATTCCGCCTGCGCGACTGGGGCATCTCCCGTCAGCGCTACTGGGGTACGCCGATCCCGATGATCAACTGCCCGTGCTGCGGCCCGGTGCCCGTGCCCTATGAAGACCTCCCCGTCGTGCTTCCGGAAGACCTCGTTCCGGACGGCTCCGGCAACCCGCTCGTCAAGTGCGAAGCTTTCACCAAGGTGAAGTGCCCGAAGTGCGGGGGCGACGCCGAACGCGAAACCGACACGATGGACACGTTCGTCGACTCCTCCTGGTACTTCCAGCGCTACTGCTCGCCCGACTGCACGAGCGCCATGGTCGACAAGCGCGCCGACTACTGGATGCCGATGGATCAGTACATCGGCGGGATCGAACACGCCGTCCTGCACCTCCTCTACGCTCGCTTCTGGACGAAGGTGATGCGCGACCTCGGGCTCGTCAAGTATGACGAACCCTTCAAGAACCTCTTCACGCAGGGCATGCTCATGGCCGAGTGCTACTACCGCGAAGAGGCCGACGGTCGCAAGCGCTGGTTCTACCCCGACGAAGTCGAAGTGCGCTTCGACGAAAAGGGCCGCCCCGTGGGCGCGATCTGCAAGGAAGACGGCGAACCCGTCGTTCTCGGCGGCATTGAAAAGATGTCGAAGTCGAAGAACAACGTCGTTGAACCGCGCGAAATCATCAAGAAGTACGGCGCCGACACGGCTCGCAGCTTCGTGATGTTCGCCGGTCCCCCCGATCAGTCCGCCGCCTGGTCCAATTCCGGTGCCGAAGGGACGTACCGGTTCCTGCGCCGCATCTGGAACTGGGCCTACCAGAACGCCGAACGCATTCGCACGGCCTCCGACGAAACGCTCGACGCCGCCGCTTACGGGCACGACGCGAAGCATCTGCGCCGCGAAATCCACGCGACCCTGAAGCAGGCCGAGTACGACTACGGTCGCATGCAGTACAACACCGTGGTGTCGGCCTGCATGAAGATGTTCAACACCGTCGAAAGCTTCAAGGCGTACGAAACGGACGACGGCGCCCGGGCGCTTCGCGAGTCCGTCTCGATTCTCCTTCGCACGCTCTACCCGATCGCCCCGCACATCACGACGGCGCTCTGGGACGAGCTCAGCTTTGCCGAGGCTTCGGGCGACCTGATCGACGCCCCGTGGCCGGTCGTCTCCGAAGCAGCCCTGAAGGCGGACGAATTGACGCTCGTCGTGCAGGTGAACGGGAAGCTTCGCGGTCAGATCACGGTCCCGGCGGAAGCCGCTCAGGACGAGATCGAACGCGCGGCGCTCGCCTGCCCCGAAGCGCTCAAGTTCTTCGAAGGCCTCACCGTTCGCAAGGTGATCGTCGTGAAGAAGAAGCTCGTCAACATCGTCGCGAACTGACGATGACTCCCAAAGCCTCCGTCCTCTTCGGATTCCTCGAAGGGACGGAAGGCTCATCGAGCACGAAAGGACCCGGTCCCCGCGGCCGGGTCCTTTCGTTTCGCGCCCCATCCTCTCGCCCGCAGCCGACGGGCTCCCCCGCCTTTCGTTAGAATCGATTGCAATCTCCTTCGGCGACCTTCGAACCCCTTTCGAGTTCGCGCCCGATTTGTTTTTACCGAAGAAAAGGCGGCGCGCCCGTCCCCCGAAAAGCGGAGGCGGCGTTGCGCCGGACATGGATGACTCAACCGCTTCAGCGCCGTACGATGCTTGCCCTTGCGGGCGCCCTCCTCCTTTCGTCGGGATGCGGCTTCCGCCTGCGCGGCAACTTCACCGCGCCCTTCTCGACCCTTTACCTCCAGATGCGCGAGAACACGCGCTTTGCCGCTCAGCTCACCCGCACGATCGAAGCGGGTTCGAACGTTCGGATCGTCGCCCGTCCCGAAGAGGCCGAGGCCGTGTTCGAGCTGCTTGACATGCGGCGCGAGCGCGACGTGCTCTCCATCAACGCGCTCGGTCGCGCGCGCGAGTACGAGCTCACGCTCTCAATGCAGTTCCGCGTCACCTCGCCCGACGGGTTCGACTTCGTCGAAGCGACGACCTTGACGACGACGCGCGACCTTTCCTACTCGGAAAGCGAATTTCTCTCGCGCGAAAAAGAAGAAGAGATCCTCTACGGCGACATGGAATCCGACATCCTCGCTCAGGTCGTCCGTTGCCTCGAAGCGGCAAAGTCGCCCGAATCCTGAGGAAGTGCATGCCCAACGCCCATCAACTCGCCGACTACCTGGCCGGACGCAAAACGCTCGAACCCTTCTGGCTCGTGACGGGGGCGGACGAACTGCTGAAGCTCGAAAGCATCGACGCGATCCGCCGCCGCGCGCGCGAGCTCGGTTACGAGGACCGCGAGGTGCTCGACCTCTCCGCTCGCTCCGACTGGTCGCAACTGCCCGACGCCGCGGCCGCCATGGGGATGTTCGCCTCGCAGAAAATCATCGAGGTGCGGCTTGCGAGCTCCCGCCCGGGAACGACGGGTACGGACGTACTCACGAAGTACGTCGCGCACCCCTACGACGGGGTCGTCACGATTTTCTCCGTCCCCGAAGTCGACTGGCAGGTGCAAAAGAGCGCCTGGTGGACGACGGTGAGCCGCGCTTCGACCGTCGTCGACTGCTCGCCCGTCGAGCGGCCGGCACTTCCGGGATGGCTTGCCAAACGCATGGCGCGCCACAAGCAAAGCGCGTCGAAGGACGCACTCGAAGCGTTCGCGGACCTCGTGGAAGGGAACCTTTTGGCCGCAAGCCAGGAAGTCGAAAAGCTCGCGCTCCTTTACCCCGAAGGAGAATTGACGTTGGAGGAAATCGAAGCGGGCGTGAGCAACTGCTCGCGCTTTGACGCCGCGTCCCTCAACAAGAGCGTCTCCCTCGGCGAGCCCGACCGCGCCGCCCGCATCGTCGACGGCCTCGAAGCCCAGGCCGAGGCACTTCCCATGGTGCTCGTCTTCTTTACCGGACACGTGCGCAACATCGCGAAGCTGCGCGCCGCTTACGACGCGGGGCAAAGTCGCGCTCAGGGAGTCTTTGCGACACCCGAGCTGCAGCGTGCCGCCCGACGGCTTACGATGAAAAAACTCGAAGCGGCTCTCCTCATCCTCGCCGAAATCGACCGACTCGCCAAGGGCCTTCCGGTGCCCGACCGCGACAGCGATCCGTGGGTGGAGTTGAAGAGCGTTGCGCTTTTCCTCGCCCGCTGAAGAAAAAAACTTTTGTTTCTTTCGCCGTCGTCTCCCGCTCCCGGCTCGGAGGCGCCCCTTTTTTCGGAGGTCCGACATGACCGACTCCCTTGACCCCAAGGCCCGCATCGAAGCGATGGGGCAACGCGCCCGCCAGGCCGCTCGCGCCGCGGCGAAAGCTCCGTCCGCGCTCAAGGACGACGCGCTCGAACGTATGGCCGCGAAGCTCCTCGAAAACGTCGAACGCATCGCCGAGGCCAACCGCGAAGACCTTGAAGCCGGTCGCGCCGAAGGCCTCACGAGCGCCTTTCTCGACCGGCTCGCACTTACCGAACCCGTCCTCGCCCGTATGGCCGAGGGCGTGCGTCAGATCGCCAAGCTCGAAGACCCGGTCGGAGCCGTGCGCGACGTCAAGCCCCGTCCCTCGGGGATCCTCGTCGGGAAAATGCGCGTACCGCTCGGCGTTGTGGCGATGATCTACGAATCGCGCCCCAACGTCACGATCGACGCGGCGGCGCTCGCCGTGAAGTCCGGGAACGCCCTCATTTTGCGCGGCGGCCACGAAGCGATCCGCTCGAACCGGGTGCTCGCCGACCTCGTGCGCGAAGCATTGGTCGAAGCGGGGCTGCCCGCCGACGTCGTGCAGTTCATCGACAGTCCCGACCGTGCGCTCGTGGGCGAACTCATCCGCGCGCGCAATTACGTCGACGTGCTCGTTCCGCGCGGCGGCAAAGGGCTCGTGGCCCGTCTCACGGACGAAGCAACCGTACCGATGATCAAGCACCTCGACGGAATCTGCCACACGTACGTCGACCGCGACGCCGATCTGAAGATGGCCGTGCGCGTAGTCGACAACGCCAAGACCCAACGCTACTCCCCCTGCAACGCGACCGAAACGCTCCTCGTGCACGAAGCGGTCGCCTTCGATTTTCTTCCCGAAATCGCCCGCATTTTCCACGACAAGAACGTCGAAATGCGTTGCGACGCGCTCTCGCGCCGCATCGTCGAAGGAATCGGCATGTCGGCGATCGACGCGACCGAGGCCGACTGGGATACCGAATACAACGCCCCCGTGATCGCGATCAAAACGGTCGCCTCCCTCGACGAAGCAATCGACTTCATCGAGGCGCACGGCTCGCACCACACGGATGCCATCATCACCGAAAATCGCACGAGCGCCGAACGGTTCCTGCGCGAAGTCGACTCGGCCTCCGTCATGGTGAACGCGTCGACCCGCTTTGCCGACGGGTTCGAGTACGGTCTCGGGGCCGAAATCGGCATCTCCACGGACAAGATCCACGTGCGCGGCCCCGTGGGCCTCGAGGGCCTCACGAACGAAAAGTGGATCGTCCTCGGGCACGGAGAAGGCCGCCGCTGACCGTTTGCAGCCCGTAGTGCAAACCGCCGCTTGGCCTGCGGCGTGATCCGCTAAGGCGGGGAGCCGGTCGATCGAATCCGGCCGGAACAAAACACCCCGACGGACTCGTCCGTCGGGGTGTTTTGTCTCTTGCTTCAACATGCTTCCGGCAAGTCCCGCGCCCACCGATCCTCAAAAGCTCACGAAGGGCGACGGAACTTCGGATTCATTCGACGCCTCAGCGCTTCGCGACGAAAATCTGCTCGTGGATCTTCGATTCGGGGACCGAGCGCATCGCGTGGAGCGCCGTACGGACTTCGGCCATGCTCTTGGCGGATCCGCACAGATAGAATTCGGCCTCGTGTTCGCGGCACACGCCGCGCAGGAGTGAAATGTCGAGTCGCCCGTGCACGTCGAAGTCGCGCCCGACGTGTTCGTCGGGCTTCGGGTCGCCGTAAAAGACCGCAAGACCCGAGTTGGGCAGCCCCTTCATGAGGCGCAGCAGGTCGGCGCGCAGCGGGAAGTGATCGCCGTTTTTCGTCGCATAGACGACGTGCACGCGACGAAGCGGAGATTTCGTGGCGACTTCGTTCAAAAGCGAAACGATCGACGTGATGCCGATCCCTTCGGCAATCATCACGAGCGGCGCATCGGAGTCGTCAAGCGTGAAGGCCCCCGCGGGTTCCGACACTTCGATCACGTCGCCCACGCGAATGCTCTCGCAGAGATGCTGCGCAAGCAGCCCCGTGTCACCCGAGAACTGCTTCACGAAGAGACGGTAAAAACCTTCGTCGGGCGTGCCGCAGAGCGTAAAGGCTCGCGGCGCAAAGGTCCCCGTGCGAACGCCAACGCTCTGTCCCGCCTTGAAGTCGGGCAAGGGCGCCCCGTCCTCCGGAACGAGGTGGAAGCATTCGACGTCCTCGCACTCCTTCGTGCGGTTCAGAACCTTGAAATTCTTCCAACCCCTCCAAACGACGGCCTTCTTCGCGACATCTGAAGCCGATTCCACATGTGCTTCTCCACGGCCGAAATGCAGTCCGAACATAATGCTCCTCCTCTCTTTATCTCGATTTGGGTACCTCTTTCGTAGCGGGTGGTCCTTCCCGGTACCCGTCCTTTGATCTAATTCTATCGGCGAACAATTGCGAAAAGCCGTATTCGGCCCCCTTGACCGATACTTCGGTTTGACGGGACAGGTGTCTTACCGTCGGGCCTTACACTTTTACCTATTTACTTAGAGGTAGGAAGAAACCCTTTACCTTGTCCGACCGTGCTTTCGTCGACATCCGCTTCGGGCACGCGCGCGCCCCGACGGCCGCCTCGGTGGCGGGCGCGCATCGGCTCCTCTACAATGAACCGTTTTCCGTTTTCATTCATTTGACACCTGCCGGATCGGCTCCGTTCGGATTCGCCCGCCCGGCACAGACTCCCGCAGAAAACATGGCCAACTTCTATTACGCCGTCTGCCCCTTCGGGCTTGAAACTCTTTTGGCCGACGAACTTCAGCGCGTCGGCGCCGAACGCCTCGAACCCGGCAAGGGCGGCGTAGGCTTTACGGGTGGGCACGAAACCGCCATGGCCGCGTGCCTTCATTCGCGCCTGGCGAGCCGCGTGCTCATGCGCGTGGCCGAAGCCGAGTACTGGGACAGCCGCGACATCTACGACCTGGCGCGCCGTACGCCCTGGGAAAAGTGGTTCGGTCCGGACCATACGATCCGTGTGGGTGCGAGCGCAAACCGCTGTCCTCTGGAGAGCATCGACTTTGCGGTGCTGCGCATCAAGGACG
>OGFB01001177.1_pt1 | contig 9939 bp, 11 predicted proteins | sample 1570801 | NCBI WGS metagenome assembly OGFB01 (sample SAMEA2581969, study PRJEB24529) | metagenome | biome: Human gut stool | place: China | collected 2011 | reverse complement strand
CTACTTTTACAAGTTCACTCTCGCACACAACCTTCATTCCAACAGGTGTTGCTGATACATGTCTTATATTGAGAGCCGTTCCTACAGTTCCTGTACCTTCTTCAAGAAATGGAAGCACACTTTCATACGCACACCCCTCCATTAATGCTACCATAGCTGGAGTTGCAAATACTTCTAAAGTTCCACTTCCCATAGCCTTTGCTGTATTGTGTTCTGTTACACCTGATACCTTTTTTCCTTTAATTCCTGCTTCTAACATAAATAATTCTCCTTTACAACTATTTTTCTATATCACACTCTTAACTTCTCAAGTGACATAAGAAATACACTTATAAGAAGTAATGCTGATGATATCCAAATTGTATGTATTCCTATCATTATTGAAAGATTAGCACCAATTCCAGCTCCAATTCCAAAGAAAAATATTATTCCAAAATAATACAGTGCTTGTCTTAATTGAGCTGATTTTCTATCTCTTACATACATTGATAATGCGGCTGTTCCACTTCTTAAATTACCTATACACATTGTACTTGCATAAGAATATCCATCTACCTTTCTAAACGCCTGTACCTGCATAGCGCATGAAAATGATACCATAATTGTTGCAAGTGTGTTAAGATTTTGTGGCATAAAACCTACAATAAAAAGTATTGCAATCTCCATTAAGAGAATTGTTTGTCGCCAGTGAATTCTTACGGCATTACGATACTTGCCTTGAATACTTTCAGTAACAAATACACCTGCACCAAATGCTAAGAAGGGTAAAAGATACCTTAATCCACCTAACCAATGCCCTGTCATAAACTCCTTACTCATAAGCACAACATTTCCTGTTTGAGCATTGGAAAACACTTCATTTCTGGTAAAATATGTGTACGCATCTTGTAATCCTCCAGACATAGCAAGAAACACACTATTTATAAATGCTTCTGACATCTGTTTTTGAGGAAGATTTTTCACCAGAAAGCTTCGTAAACCTTTGTTACTCATAACTTTTTCTCATCTCCTGCATATTTTCTAATGTGAACATATTAGTTCTGCCAAAATATTATATTATTTTCTGACAATTCCTGCAACAAAAACATACTTTAAATCTTTATATCTGACACTATAATATAGCCAATTACATTTGCATTTTTTATATAGAAATATTATCATTCAGTTTTGCACTATACACTACTAAAATATATTAAACATATACTATTGGAGTATTATTTATGGAGACACTAATTAACAATTATATTGATTTTTGCATTACTCAAAAACGACTTGACAGTAAGACAATAAAAGCTTATAACATAGACTTATTTCAATTCAAAGAAATTATTGGCGATATACCTGTTGAAAATATAAATACAGATATATTAGAAAAATATATTGCTATATTAAACTCAAAGTACAAGGCAAAAACAGTAAAACGAAAAATTGCTTCTGTAAAGGCTCTATTTCATTTTTTTGAATACAAAGAAATTATATCTGCTAATCCATTTAACAAAATTCATGTACAATTTAGAGAACCTTTTATGCTCCCTAAAACAATCCCCCTTAATACTATTGAAACATTTTTATCATCAGTATATTTCCAACTAAACTCTGCAAAAAATACTAATCAAAGAAAAAAAGCATTGCAAAATGTGGCAATTATTGAATTTTTATTTTCTACAGTGATAAGAATTTCTGAATTGTGCAACCTTTCAGTTGATGACGTTAATCTATATGATGGAACAATACTAATTCATGGAAAAGGGTCTAAAGAAAGACGTATTCAGATTTGTAACGCCCAAGTTCTTGACACTCTTAGAAATTATAGACAAGCCTTTGATAAAGAAATAAAACAATTTAATTATTTTTTTGCTAACCAATCTGGAAAGCCTGTTTCAGACCAATATATAAGAAGAATGTTAAATAAATATACGAAAATGGCAAATATAAACTTACATATAACACCTCACATGTTTAGACATACTTTTGCAACAAGTCTTTTGGAAGAAGATGTTGATATAAGATATATCCAACAAATGTTAGGTCATAGCTCAATTAATATAACAGCAATATACACTCATGTAACACTTTCAAAGCAAAAAGATATTTTAGCTAGTAAGCACCCTCGCAGAAATATGAAGCTTTAATTATGTAAAACTCACTCTACGAATTTTTAAAGGTATTATACAAACACAAAATTAGCTTGTTATTTACATAAAAAAGGGGTGTCGCACTAAGAAAAATAAATTTTCATTAATGTGACAGCCCCAAATTTCCCCACTCAAATTATCTATCCCCTATCTTGTTCTCACGAATTTCCAATATTCTTTCTTACATTCTGTTAATCTTTTTTGAGCAATCTTTAACACTTCGCCATTATAAAGAACACAGCTTGTGCTTTCAATAGTTTTAATAAACATCATATTGCATAAGTATGAGCTATGTATTTTTATAAAAGTACTTTGTTCAATAAGATATTCAAAATCTCTCATTCGTTTTCTTAATTTGTATATATCTTCTGTTGTATGAATAAAAAGTTCATGACCATTTACTTCAATATATACGATGTCACTAATTCTAACCTTGAAAGATATATTATCAAATACAATTTCAATGTGAGAATTTTCTCCATACATATCAAGCCACGCCCTTATTGCTTTTGGAAGTTCTTCATCAAGAAACTTCTTTCTTACAAATCTAAATGGTCTAAATTCTAAAGCTTCATAAACAAGATTATCCATATTACTTACAAATATAAGATTATCACCATATTTCATTCTAAAAACTTTCCTTGCAACATCAAAGCCACTTATATCTGACATATCTATATCAAGAAGTATCAAATTATAATCTTCATCTTCAACCTTTTCAAGTAAATCTCGTCCTTTTCTGAAAATATCTACTTCAAGATTTTCATTTACAAAATATCTTAATATAAATCTAATAGAATTTATAGCTTTTTCATCATCATCACATACTGCAACTTTTAACATTAATTGTCTATCCCCTCTATTAATATATCGCTGTAAAACAGCCTTTAAATTCCAAGTATATGTACTATAAAATAGTTGTTTTCTTCAACTATATCAATATCACCATTATATTTTTCAACAAGCTTTTTGACACTTTTTATTCCATATCCATGTCTTGTTTTATCTACATTAGTTGTTATAAGCTTTGGATTGGCTTGAAGCACTGATTTGCTGATTTTATTACTTATTATGATGTTATTAATAGCTAATCGTTTAAACATCTGTATGGAAATATACCTTTCACCTAAAGGCTGTTTTATAGAACTTTCAATAGCATTATCCATAAGATTTGAAATAATAACTGATATATCCATTTCCATGTTCTTTGCAAAACTTGTTGTAACTTCAACATTGTACTCTATATTGTTGGCTTTACATATCTTAAGCTTATTATAAAGTACATAATTAATCACATCGTTATCTTTAATATAATATACTGTTGTATCGGCTAAAAACACTTGGTTTTCAAAACTTTCCATACTATTTTCAACATCTGCTATACTTCCTTCTTTTAGCTGTCTAAGCCATATATTTATAAAGTGTTTCATATCATGTCTTATAATTCTTGTTTCTTCTTGTGCTTTATAAACTTGCTCAAACATCTCTTTTTGGTTTTCCTGCATTGTTAATAACTTTTCTTTTTCTGAAAGCTTAGTATTGATTGTATTTATTTTAATACATAATGTCACACAACACCCTAATATTACAATAAGAAGGATTTCAATAAACAAAAGACTAATTTGTTCAATTCCTGATACCTGCATATTAAAATCAAGCTTCATAAATTCACACATTAAAAGAATTGTAATAGAAAACAATAAAATTATTATTCTCCATTCGGCTTTTTTCAAGTTCATTTCTCTAAATCTATTTTTAGCATTATAAAATAACAAAAAAGCCAAGAAGTTCTTGTTAATATTGCAACCATAATTAATGACATCACACTCTCATTTGTCAATTGTTCAACTGAACCACCTGTAATCAAAGAGCATACTAACATTAATAATGAACCCATTACACAAATAGGTATAACAGAGGCAATACTCCATATTATTTTATCTGTCAAATTACCTCGTAGACATAAAATACTAAATATTATATTACAACTCATTTGCAAAAATATCTGAATAATAAATATATTTTCTAATGCAAATGCTAAAATACATTGTATAAAAAAGGTTATATAAATATATTTTTTCTTATCGTTGTAAATTCCTAACTTGATAGTCATAAATGCTGTCAACATTAAGGCATCTACGCAACTTATAATTGTATCAATAATATCCGCACAATTAATACTTATATTAATAAAATTCAAATCTACTTATACCTTTATTATTTCTTTAAAATCTTTTCAATGTTTTTAGGACGCTTTGCTTCGTATGAGTATATTGATGAAGCTGAATTAACACTTCCTGCTACAACCTTTTCTCCTAACTTCTTAACTAACTTCATTACTTTCTGTTCTCTCATTTTTGTTTTCTCCTCTCTGGACTATAATTAATATTGCTACCGAGAATAGCGACAGACTTGCTGTGTATGCGTATTCTGGCTTGTATATATTTAACACCAATATCACAATTCCTGTTAGAACCGTTAATACCCTTGAATATATACGGCAATGCCTTATAGCATTGTCTGTGAGCGGTCTATTAGGATGTTCAACTGGTGCAAATACCCATATAGTAATAATTGCCAATACAGCTCCCACAATATATGATATTGTATTTGAAAAAAATATTGGAAGCCCTATTGAAATAAGCATTACAAACGTAGATACTAATGTGCATTTTAATTTGCTATTAGCATGATATCCTCCAGAATATCTTCTTATTAATGTAAATATTATAAGAAAAACCAATGTTTCCATTGGTTTTCCTAACAATATTCCTATAATTAATAACAAAATCGTTTGTAAAACCGTATCTATTAATATCTCAAAACCATATTGATAAAATATGCTATCATCTTCTTCTATAACTTTACTCTTCTGTAACATAGAAGCTATAAAGCCTGCAATTTTATGTGTCATAAAATTCCTCTTATATTGGGATAGTTTCACTAAAATCTAGTTTGGTAATTATACCATATCTTTTTTGCAAATATTAATAACGGTGCGTAACTAACACGCAAATGTCCTAAAATACCAATTTTTAAGCTGTGCGAATACTTTTATCATTAATAGTAGTTATTAAATTTCTATTTTTACTCTTCTTTTCTTTGTTTTACAAACTTTTTAATGTACATAGCAACTGCACTTACAATGATGACAATTGCAAGTATCCAAGCCCATGTGGGTATATTTTTTATATTATAACAGCGAACATTTATCCACATCTGATTAATCTTAGCATTATCCTCTGAATTAAAATACTGCATAACTGCGCTTCTTAGCATTACTTCTTCTGATGGATACTGTGCTAATAGCTGTCTGTTTAACTGTTTCTTATCTATTGTAATTATATAATTCTTATCTTCTGAATTGCCAGAAAAGAAATATCCTAACGGATATTCTATTGTTTCAGTATCAGTGTTATCTTCTTCTGATTCGTAATTCCATTTTACATAGTTATATACAGTTGGGTCATCCCCACCAGAAATAGCAGAAGTGTAACCTATATAGTACATATTTCTTACAGCATTTTCAGGCATTGATACAAAGTTAATGAAGCTTTCCGCAACTTGTCTTTTCTCGTCACTTCCATTAATACCTGATTTTAACATAGACCAGCCGTCAAAATAAAGATTAGTACACTCTTGTGGTATACTAAAGTTAAGTTCTACTCCGTCAAGTTCAGCTTGGTTCATAGTGTATACAGCATCTCCAGACCACTGATATCCCGCAAGAACTTTTCCAGTAACCATGTCAGCTTTACCACTATCTGTTTCAAAGGAATATACATTATCTTTTACTTGTTGAAGATAATCACACACCTTATCAATTGTTTCATCAGAAGTATCATTCATTTCTAATGCAAGAAGCTCTTTATAATCTTTACTATTTTTAAATTCTTCGGAATTAAGTTTATCTGCCTTTAATGCAGCTATTGCTGCAAACATTGTATCTCTTACATTATCTTTAATTGTAATCTGCCTTTTAAACTTATCATTGTTGATAATCTTCCAGGTAGATACTTCTTCTTGTGTAACTTCTTCGGGATTGTATACAATACCTGTAATTCCCCACATATATCCTGCAAAATATTTGCTCCATTTTTCACCATTAATTAAATTGTTATCAAATACATTTTTAATGAATGGTGAAACGCCCTTTGCATAGTAGTTATTTTCTATAGTTGTATCATAAAAACTATCAGAAAAAGGCTCAAGCCACCCTTCTGACATAAGCTTCATCATCATATATTCAGAAGGACATATGATATCGTACTCATCACCAAGAGTAAGCATATTATAAAGTTCTTCATTAGTTCCCATACAACTGTATTCTACTTTTACTTTTTTGTGATATGTATTATAATACCACTCCTCAAAGTCTTTAATCATAGAATTGTCACTTGTAATAGTTGTATTTTCAAGGTCAATTTCTTCATCCCAACCACCCTCGTCAATATATTCTTCTGAATTACATATCCTAAGTGTGATTGTTTCGTCAGCTTCACCTGCATAAGCTATCTGTAAAGGTGAAGATATCACTATACTTGACATCATACCTGCGCATAGAATACATGATACTGCTTTTTTAATTGATTTTCTTAACTGTTTCAATCTTCCTGCTCCTCTCCAGTCTTTTTCTTAGGACTCACATTCATAATAATTTCAACAATTACAACTATTAAAAATATTATTGTCGATAATGCCCAAAGTGCTGTTTTTATCTGTGTCTGAGAGCCTTTTGTGGCATTGACAACGTAAGTGCTTATTGTGTCAAATGTAGCAGGCTTTGTATATGTTGCAACAAAGTAATCATCAAGAGATAATGTAACTGCCATAACAAAACCAGACAATATTCCTGATGCTATCTGTGGTATTATAACTTTAATAAGTGCTAAAAATGGTGTTGCTCCTAAATCTAGGGCAGCTTCGTACAAGCTTTGGTCCATTTGCTTTAACTTAGGAACTACCGCAAGATATACAAATGGTGTACTTAACAACACTTGTCCTATTACTAAAGGAATATATGTATCCTTACTTACTCCAAGCACTACAACGATAAGTATACATATTGAAAAACCTGTTACAACGTCAGCATTGACAACGGGAACTTGATTTAATGCTGATATAAAGCCTTTTGCTTTTTTCTTTGAATAAAATGCTCCAATCGCACCGGTTGTTCCAAGTATTGTTGCAAGTAATGCGCTTGAAAGAGCTAGTATTATCGAACCAATTATCATGTCGGAAAGTTCTGGTGTTGTAAAAAGTGTTATATAATTCTTTAGTGTAAATGCGTGTATTGCGCCTATATTAGTTGCATCTGTAAAGCTGTATACTGCAAGAATAACGATAGGACAGTACATAAATAAAAGTATAAGACATAAAAAAGCATTTTTAATATATTTTTTAACCATTATTTATTACCACCCCTTTCTGTGTCTGATGTAAACAGACTGAATATTCCTATTATAACAAGAAGCACTAATGCTATCATTGAACCGTTATGCCAGTCGTAAGCACTGAAATAACTTCCAATCAGACTACCCATTATATATGTGCTGTTGTACAACATATCAAGTACAACATAGTTAGTCATTGCTGGCAAAAATACCATTGATACACCACTTACAATTCCCGGAACGGAAAGTGGCAACGTAACTCTTACAAAAGTTTGAAGATTATTAGCTCCCAAATCAGAAGCCGCTTCTAGTAAATTTTTATCAAGCTTTGAAAGTGTTGTATACAAAGGTAATATCATAAATGGCAAGAAGTCGTAAGTCATACCAATTACACTATTAATAAATGGATAAAATGCTAAATTGCCCTCTATTAATGACAATATTTCTTTTAATGCTGTCATTCTTAGTGTGAAATTAATCCACATTGGAAGCACAAAAAGCATAAGTATCATAGGCTTTCTTTTAAAATTACTGTGTGCTAATATATACGCCACCGGATATGCTATAAGCAAACACACTACAGTTGTAACAAAAGCTAATGCAAAACTGTAACAAAGAGTTCCTAGTGTATTAGGGTCAGTAAAAAAGTTATTTAAGTTGGCTAGGCTAAACTGACCAGAACCATTTGTAAACGCATAATATAAAAGTACTATTAACGGCGCAGCTACAAATAATATAAGAAATATTCCATAAGGAATTGCAAGCCGTTTGCGTGAAAATCCATTTTTCATCTTTTACTCCATTCTGATTATGTAAAATATATTATTTTTTAATCTGAAACTTCATTTTATCTTCTGGCATTATAAGACTTACATGGTCGTCCATATTCCATAAGTATTCGTCATTAACAATTAAGTCGTGGCCATATTCTGTTCTTATAACATAGCTATAATGGTCACCTTTGTAAATCATGTTGATAATTTTACCAGTTACAAGACCTGCATCTTTTTCATCACTCATCTGAATATCATTAGGCTGAATTGACACTTGAACCTTTAACTTAGACACATCTACTTTTTCACCATTTCCATTGAATAGTGCGCCATCTTTTATTATAGACTTTGGAACAATCTCTGTTATATTGCAATTGATTATCTTACCATTAAAATCTAATGTATAATCACTATTAACATTAGCAATAAAGCTTGTTGTATGGTCTTCGGCTACCATTACATGTATTCCATCAGGCTCAAGACACATACCAACTACTTCACCTACGTTATAGCACTTTGTAGTTCTTATTACCATCTCATACTTACCCGACTCAACTGTTATTTCGTAGTGCATACCTTTAAATATAACAGATGTAATAGTTCCTGTAACTGTTCCTTCCTCTGGCTTTGTTATTATTACATCTTCTGGTCTTACAACTACATCAACAAGTGTTCCTTGAGCTATATCGTCCATTCCTAAAAATTCTCCGCCACAGAAGCGAAGTTTCATTTTATCTGTCATAATTCCTTTAAAGATATTACTTTCACCAATAAAGTCGGCTACAAAAGCATTTTCAGGCTCGTTATATATGTCTTCTGGCGTTCCTACTTGCTGTATTTTACCTTCTGACATTACAACTATCTTATCTGACATTGTAAGTGCTTCTTCTTGGTCATGTGTTACATATATAAATGTAATTCCTAACTCATCGTGCATATTTTTTAATTCAAGCTGCATTTCTTGACGCATTTTCAAATCGAGAGCAGCAAGTGGTTCATCAAGCATAAGAATTTCTGGTTCATTTACAATTGCTCTAGCAATAGCTATTCTTTGCTGCTGTCCACCTGAAAGAGTTGATACTTTTCTGTTTTCAAAACCTTCTAAATCTACAATTGAAAGTACATTTTTAACCTTGCGTTTTATCTCATCTTTGGGAAGTTTTTTAAGCTTTAATCCGAATGCTATATTGTCAAAGATATTCATGTGTGGAAATAATGCGTATCTTTGAAATACTGTATTTATTGGTCGTTCATTGGCAGGAAGTTTTGATATATCTTCACCATTAAGAAGTATTTGTCCTTCTGATGGTAATTCAAAGCCTGCAATCATTCTTAATGTTGTTGTCTTTCCGCAACCTGATGGGCCTAAAAAGGTTACAAATTCTCCTCTTTTTACTGTGAGGTTAAAATTCTCAACCGCTTTAAAGCCGTTGTCATCATATACTTTACTTATATTCTTTAATTCTATAATATTTTCTGTCTTTCCTGCCATCTCTACCTCCTATATCTGTTGTATTAAAGTTAAATTTTACTCTAACTTTTTAACGTATCGCATTATTTTTATAATAACACATTTTATTGATAATTTTCATTTATTTTATTAGAATTATTAACTTATAATATACAGTAATTATAAAG
>OGFB01001175.1_pt1 | contig 9960 bp, 8 predicted proteins | sample 1570801 | NCBI WGS metagenome assembly OGFB01 (sample SAMEA2581969, study PRJEB24529) | metagenome | biome: Human gut stool | place: China | collected 2011 | reverse complement strand
GAAGACGCTCGAGCCTACACGCTTTTTGCGACCCACTACTTCGAACTCACAAAATTCGCCGAAGAGTTGCGAGGCGTCGCAAACGTGCACGTGGCGGCCACGCAGGCAAAGTCCCGCGTCGTCTTCCTTCACGAAATCACGGAAGGCCCCGCCAACCGCTCCTACGGGATCGCGGTGGCGCAACTTGCGGGTGTTCCGCCCAAGGTCGTTCGCCGAGCACGCGAAGTGCTCCGGGACCTTGAAGCTGGGAAGATGCCCGGGATGCAGCCGTCGCTCTTCGACCTGCCGCACGATCCGCTTCTCGACGCGCCGGCTTCGGACGATGAGTTCGGCGAGGATGCGTTCGACGCGAAGGCCCCGGGCCTCACGGCGGAGGACCTTCGACCCTTCCTCGATCGCGTCGAAGCACTCTGCGCGACGGACCTCGACAGTCTGACGCCGCGCGCGGCGCTCGAACTCCTCTACGGGGCGCTTCCCGCGCTGAAGTCGGCGCTCGAAGAAACCGAAGCCCGCCTCGAGGCGTCCGACGAGAACGACGTGTAACGCATACGGTTCGCGAAAGCAGCGCCCCGCACCTTTTCTTTCGGAGGCCGAAGACATGACGATCCTCACCCGGTTCTTCAAGGCGTTGAGTCCCGTCAATTGGTTTTGGTTGACGCTCTTCGTTCTCGGCACGGGCCTGCAGTTCTTCTCGGAGCGATTCGCCGAGGATCCCGCGGGCGTTGCCGCGGGTATCGGCGTTGCGGGCGTCGCAATTCTGCTTCCGACGGCCGTCGGCCTCTATCGAAGTCGTCTGCGGCCGTGGCGGTGGGTGCGCGACACGGCCTACCGCGTTTGGTACGGTTCGAGCGTCGCGCTGCTACTTGCATCCTTCGTTGCAAGCAACATCGCACCCGAGAATTCCGCGCTCTTTGCGCTTTTTCTCGTCGCACACCTGGTGACGCTCGGCGTCGCGCACCGCGCGCTGCGCGTCGCTGAGAAGAGGCCGAAAGAAGAGCCCCTTCCTTCAGCCGAAGAAGGTGAGACCACCGAGGGCGACCGAGCGAATGAGGACGCGACACCTGATGCGAACGACGCGAAAGCGAACGTTGTTTCGAGACTTCTCAAGGCCGTGAGTCCCGTCGCCTGGCTCTGGTTGGCGTTGATCGGCCTCTTCTTCGTCGTCGGCGTGCCGCCGGGGCTTCGCTCGGAAAGCGCGGGCGAAGCCGTCTCGGAGGTCCCTTCGCTGATCGTTCTCGTCGCGCTCTTGATTCTGACAGCTATTGTCGCGGACTTGGTCTATTGCCGACTTCGCCCGTGGAAGTTCGTCGCCGACTGGGAATTCCGCTTTTACTACGGCACGAGCGCGTTGAGCCTCTTTGCGGCTCTTCTCGCGGCCACGTTCGCGCTTCTCGTTGATTCGAACGACCTCACGGCCTTCGGGATTGCGCTCGGCCTGCACGTCGTGACGCTCGGTTTCGCCTACCGCGCGCTGTGGGTTGAAACACCCGCCTACAAGGCCTACAAGGTGCGGGCGGCCGAACGCGCCCGGGCGATTGCCGAAGCCGAAAAGCTGAAAGCGTTCGGAGCCAAAAAGCTAAAGGCGTTCCGAGCCGATTTCGGTTCGGCCCCCATGACGCCCGACTTTGTCGAGGCGGTTCGCCAAGGTCGATACCTTCCGATCCTCCACACCTGGAACGGCCCGTTGCTCGACGAAGACGAATCCGTCGTCTTTCAGAGTTCCGGCCAACGTCGGGATGTGACGGAGCGCCTGACGGAACATTCGGGCGGCTACTTGGGCGGCAGCCTCCGCGTCACGAAGAACATCTCCGTGCAATTCGGCGGAACGGACGGAAAACCCGTCTACGGTCGAGTCGCGCAATCGACGCCGGGGGAACTCGTGCTCACAACCCGACGCGTTCTCTTTCTTCAGTCCGAAAAGCCGTTCAGCATTCGACTTTCCGAACTGGATGCGGTCACATCGGACGGCACCGCTCTCACGTTCCTCTCGGGCGATCGCTCCTACACGGTGGAACTTTCGTTCACTGCCGCCTCCGTCTTTGACGACGCTCTGCGCGGGCTGCGGCGGGGTCTGCCCGTGCGCGAACTCGGTTCGTCGGACATCTGAAAGAACGAAGGCCCGCCGCTTCGGCAGGCCTTCGATCGAACTCTCGATCGGGCCTTGGATCAGGCGTTCGGGCGGGCCTTCGCGCCTTCGATGAAGAAGGCGGCCGCCCGCGTGCTCATCGCCTCAAGGTCTTCGGGGCGAAAGTCGGGAAAGTCCTGCGAGAGCAGGTACACGTCCGTTTCCGCGCGAATGAGCGCCATCAGTTGCCGCGCGCGCAAGTACGGGTCGGCCGGAGCGAGTTCGCCCGCATCCATGCGACGCTTCAGGTAGGCAGCCACGGCCTGCATGGCCTCTTCGGGACCTGCGCTTCGAAAGAGTCGTCCCACGTCGGAATGCACCGACGCCCCCACGATCAAACGGTAAAAACGCCCGACCGATTTCTCACAATAAAGGAAGTCGAGAACATGCCCGGCAAACGTACGAAGCTTCGCTTCGAGCGGTTCGGGAGAATCCTCCGCCGCGACGAGATCCTCCACGGAACGCGTGAGAAACGAGGTCGCGTACCGCACGATCACCGCACGCAGAAGCTCTTCCTTCGAGGGGTAGTAGTTGTAGAGCGTCGTCTTCGAGACGCCCGCTTCGCGGGCGATGCGATCCATCGATGCGCCTTCAAGCCCGTCGGCGTCGATCAGAGCATAGGCGGCGGCAAGGATGGATTCCCTGCGAATCGGAGAAAGGGTCTTCATGGGAAAGGTTCGGGTCGCACGTGTCGGCGGTCGATTTCGGCGGTTGTTCTCAATGTCGACGCAACATCGGCGTGAGGAAATCGCGGTTCGCTCACGCCGCTCGATCGACACCTGTAAAAAAGCATAGCGGAAGGCGCGTCCTGGCGTAGGTACGGGGAAAGACGCTCGATCCGGCCAACGCACGTCCTTCTAGCGAATTCTCGAAGAAAAACGAACAGACGTTCATTGACAGCACGAAAAAGTATAACTACACTCCGCAATTCAGTCATACGAAAACTGAACTGTACGGTTCAGTTTAATATGCAATCGCCCGATCTGTCCCCGTCGCGTCGATCCGGTCGATTCCTTCGACCCCGATTTCCTTTTTCTTTTTTTGAGTTTTCTCATGACCGCTTCGTTCCGCAAGCTTGCGCTCGTTTCCGCGATTTCCGCCGCGTTTGCGCTCCCCGCCGCTCTTCAGGCCGCGCCCGCTCAGGTGAGCCTCGGCGGCGCGCTCTACGTAACCACGTCCGAGTACGTTGACACGGATCCCGTCTACTACCCTCTTCCCCTTCTTACGGTCGAATCGGACCTCTTCTGGGCGCACGGCATCTCGGGCGGCGTTTATCTCTTCAAGAACGAAGCGCATTCCGTCCGTCTCGGCCTCGGCTGGATGCCGATGTTTTTCGATCCGGACGATTCCGACGACGCGCGCATGCAGACCCTCAAGAAGCGCGACACCTCAATGGCCGCCTCGGTCGGCTACCGCTGGACGAGCCGCTTCGGCATCGTCGACGCGAGCATGCACGTCGACGTACTCGGCAAAAGCGACGGCCTCCTCATGATCGGCTCCTACCGTTACCCCGTGCAGCTCGGCGAACTCACGCTCGCGCCCTTTGCCACGTTGACGTGGGCGAGCGAAAACTTCAACGAGTATTACTATGGGGTTTCCAACGCCGAATCGCGCCGCTCGGGCTTCAACGCCTATTCGCCCGACGCCGCCCTGACACCCTCCTTCGGCATGGACGTCAATTACAAGCTCGGCGCGAACTGGTCGCTCTTCGGTACGGCTTCCGCTACGGTACTCCCGTCCGAAGTCAAGGACAGCCCGATCGTCGACGACGACGTGAAGTGGGTGCTCGGCGCGGGCGTTCGCTACAACTACTAAGGGTTCGAAAGGTCCCGGGCGGAGGCGTGCAACCGCCGCCCGAATGCTCGAAGGGGCGCGTACCGTTGCGGCACGCGCCCCTTTCATTGTTTCGAACTGTCGTTTCGAGGAATGCGCTACGGCGTCTTAGGCGAAGTAGGACGCGACGGCGAACCCGAGGAAGATCACGGCCGCGATGCGACGCATCCAAACCATGCTGATTTTCTTCGAAAGCTTGTCGCCCACGAAAACCGCGGGCACGTCCGCGATCAACATCCCGAGGGTCGTCCCCGCCACGACGAAAATCGCGTCGTGGTAGTGCGCGGCGAGCGCCACGGTTGCAAGTTGCGTCTTGTCACCCATTTCCGCGAGGAAAAAGAGCATGGCCGTCGTCACGAACACGCCGTAGGTGTTCGGGGCGCTCTCGCAATCCTCTTCGTCGATCTTGTCGGGAACGAGCATCCAGAGCCCCATCGCGAGGAACGAGAGCACGAGAATCCACTTGAGCGTCTCGGGCGTGAGAAGGCTCGCCACCGAGAGGCCGAGGAGTCCGGCCAACAAGTGATTCAAAACGGTGGCGGCGAGAATACCGAGCACGATCGGCACCGGGGCGCGAAAACGCGCCGCGAGACACAGCGCGAGCAACTGGGTCTTGTCGCCGATTTCGGCGGCCGTGACGACAAGGGTCGAGAGGGTAAGCGACTCGAAAATCATGATGGGGTCCGGGAAAAAAGAAAGGGCGGGCTGTCGGCGGCGAACAATCGTACGAAGGCCTCCGCCGCCGGTCCCGCCCGGTCGCATCGGATGCCTTCGCAGATCTTGCCGACACGGTGCGCGTTGCGCGCAACCCCGCTATCCGCGCCATGGGTCCGAAAGGTGGGAAAACCGGACGCCAAGTATGTTGACGCGGACGGAAACGGCGTCTCAGACGCCCTTCCCGGCTACTCCTCTGCGAGAAGAGCGAGGATTTTAACAGAATTCAACCTTCCCGACTTTCCCAAACCCGCATATACATGGCGGACGACACCGTGTCCCGGGCGCGATTCTCATCTCGTCTTGGGTCGACCGATGCGGTCGCGTCTCTGCGCTAAAATGAGCGCCACTTCAATTTTTTCCAAACAGCACGCAGCCGTTCGTCTCTGCCCGAAGGAACCGACCCGGGCGGAACACACCCGTCGGACGGCACTTTCCGGGGAACGGCTTTGACAAAAGACACGTTGGTCGATGAAGAAGCGCTCTTTCGCGCGATTCATCAACACATTCTCCGCCAGGCCAAGTCGGGCGGACGCATCGATACCGAAACGGAACTCGCCACCCGCTTCGGCGTGACGCGCTACAAGATTCGCAAGGCATTGAGCGTTCTCTCTCAGATGGGCGTCGTCGACCGCGCGCCGAAGCGCGGCATGACCGTCAACAATCTCGGCCCGAAGAACCTCTCCGCGCAGATTCAGGTTCAGATGGACATCGCCAACTTCGACATCCGCGAATTCATCGAAGCGCGCCTCCTGATCGAAGTCGACATCATTCCGCTCGCGATCCGTCGCGTGACACCCGCACTGCTCGGGCGACTCGACGAAGCAATCAACCGCATCGAAGCGAACGCCGCAAACACGCAGGAAGCGGACCGTTGGGACCGCGAATTTCACCTGTTGCTCCTTGAAGCTTGCGGGAACCGCGTCCTCCAGGTCTTCTCGGCCGCGCTCGTCACGTACTTCGAAAAGACGACCTCGACCCTTCCGCAGAACAATCCGGAATTCTTCCTCAACATCGCCCGTCAGGAGCGCGAACTCCTCCAGGCCATCAAACGCGGCGAAGAAGACCGCGCGAAAGAACTCCTGCGCGAACACCTGCGCGAACAGGTCGACATGCTGCAGGCTTGATTTCCTTTCGTCGAACGAAAAACAAAACGCCCCTCGCGTTGCACGCGACGGGGCGTTTTCGTTTCGGGGACGTTCGGGATCCGGAAGTCCGGCCGCTCAGCCTTCGTTCTTTTCGATTTCCTTTCGGAAGCCGAACTTTGTCCAGTCTTCGACCCGCATCACGTAGAGGATCCCGTCGAGGTGATCCGTTTCGTGCTGCACGACCCTCGCGTGCATGCCGGCGGCCGTCCGCTCGATCGGGTTCCCCTCGATGTCGAATCCCCTGTAGCGGATTTTCTTTGCGCGGCGCACGACGCCCCGCAAACCGGGAAGCGACAGACACCCTTCCCAGTCTTCTTCCGTTTCCTCCCCGATCGGCTCGATCACGGGGTTGACAAGCACGGTCTGCGGAATCGAACGCCCTTCGCACAATGGATTTTTGGATTTGAACCCGAAGCAGATCACGCGAAGGTTGACGCCGATCTGAGGAGCGGCAAGGCCGCAGCCCCCTTCGCGATCCATGGTGTCCCAAAGATCGCCCGCAAGTCGGCGCAATTCGGTCGTGCCGAATTCGCGAACCGGAATCGAGGCCGTGACGAGGTTCGGATCCCCCATTCGAAGAACGGGACGCTGCACGGAGATGTTCCTTTTCGTTATCGCTCGGCGACAGGCGTCTTGAGAGCTTCGAACGCCACGAACGCCTTCGCGATGTCGACCACCGAAACCACGGCTTCGGCAACCGTGTCCTTGAGCGCCTCAAAGTCGATCCCTTCGTTCGAGGTACCGATTCCCGCCGCGTGATTCACCGAGACGCAGACGGGAGCGTACGCGAGACCCAACTCGCGCGCGAGCGCGCATTCCGGATACACGGTCATGCCGATCATGTCGGCTCCGTCGCGACGATAGCGCTCGACTTCGGCCGCCGTTTCAAGGCGCGGCCCCTGAGTGGCGGCATAGACGCCGCCCGTACGCACCGTGCGCCCGATGCGCGTCGCCGCGGCCGCAAGACCCGCCGAGAGCGTGCGATCGAAGGGGTGCGTCATGTCGACGTGCTTCACGCCCGCTTCCGGCGTGTCGTAGTAGGTCGCTTCGCGGCCCCAGGTGTAGTCGATCAGCTGATCGGGAAGCGCAATCCCGCCCGGCCCCATGTCGGCGGCGATACCGCCCACGGTGGCGACCGCAATGACCCCCTCGACTCCGGCCTGCTTCAGGGCCCAGAGGTTCGCGCGCGAGGGAACGCGATGGGGAGCGAACTGATGGTTCACGCCGTGCCGGCGCAGAAAGACGATCGGCGTGCCGCCGAGGCGCCCGAAGACGAGCGGCGCCGAGGGGGCGCCGTACGGGGTGGTCATTTCGATTTCTTCGCGGTCGGTCACGACATCGTTCGACGTGAACCCCGATCCGCCGATAAGCGCATACATGGGACTGAAATCCTTCGCCCCCCGAGAAAACCGGGGGCGTCTGAAAAAAGGCAACGAGGAAAGCGGTGATTCTGGAGCGAACGTTCGATCTCAATCGAAAAGCGACGGTTGCTCCGCCTCGAGAGCGGCCGCAGGGGAAGACTCCTCGCGGGAAGCGTCCTTTTTCTTCCGTGCGGCTTTCTTTTTCGGCGCGGGCGCGTCGGGAGACGGCTCTTCGACGACCTCGCAGACCCCAACGGTTTCGGAAACTTCCGTCGGTTCGGCGGGTTCGTCCGGTTCGGTGCTTGCGACGGGCTCCGTCGGCTCGCCCGGCACAACCGATTCGATCGACTCCTCGTCGGCGAGCATCGCAAGGAGCGTCGCTTCGTCGATCACTCGCACGCCGAGGCTTTCGGCCTTTTCGAGCTTCGAGCCGGCTTCCGCACCCGCCACGACGAAGTCCGTCTTGCGGCTCACCGATCCCGACACCTTCGCGCCCGCGGCGATCAGACGATCTTTCGCCTCGTCGCGCGTAAGGTTGGGAAGAGTCCCTGTCAAAACGAAAGTCTTGCCGGCGACGGCCGAATCCGTACGCTTCGTTTCGACGGCGGGCCACGTGACGCCCGCGCGCACCAGCGCTTCGATGACGGTGCGGTTGTGGGGTTCCCGGAAAAAGGCTTCGACGCTCGAGGCGACCACCTCACCCACGTCTTCGACCCCGGTCAGCTCTTCGAGCGTCGCGGATTCGAGTTTGGCGAGCGTGCCGAAGTGTTGTGCGAGGCCGAGCGCCGTCGCTTCACCCACGTGCCGGCAGCCAAGCGCATAAATAAAGCGCGCAAAGGTCGTCTGCTTGGCTTTTTCAAGGCTTGCAAGCAGATTTGCGGCCGCCTTGGGACCCATGCGTTTGACGGGCTTGTCCGTTCCGACCGTAGCCGTCAAAGGCGCCGTGAGTGCTTCGTGCGTGAGCGAAAAAAGGTCCGCGGGGGTTTTGACGAGGCCCTCTTCGACAAGCATGTCGACGATCTTTTCACCGAGCCCGTCGATGCCGGCCGCGCGACGCGAGGCAAAGTGCACGATCGAGAGCTTCATCTGCGCGGGGCAGACGAGGCCGCCCGTACAACGGGTGTCTTTTTCTTCGTCGTCGCGGATCGTGGCGCTGCCGCAAATCGGGCAGTGTTCGGGCATCGCAAAGGGTTCGGTCCCTTCGGGGCGACGCTCGTGAACGACGCGCAGCACTTCGGGAATGACGTCCCCGGCACGACGGACGACCACCGTGTCGCCGACGCGCAGGTCGAGCTCCGCAATGTGGTCTTCGTTGTGAAGCGTCGCGTTCGAGACGGTGACGCCCCCGACGAAAACGGGCTTCAGGCGCGCGACGGGCGTGAGTTTTCCCGTACGTCCCACCTGTACGTCGATGCCTTCGACCGTCGTCAGCGCTTCCTGCGGCGGGTACTTGTGCGCGCACGCCCAGCGGGGCTCGCGCGCGACGAACCCGAGCTCGGCCTGAAGGTCGAGACGGTTCACTTTGTAGACGACACCGTCGATTTCAAAGGGAAGATTCTCGCGTTCGGCGCTCACCGTCTCGTGGAAATCCGCGAGCGCCTCGGGACCCGAGACGACGCGGCGAAGTCCCGCGACCGGGAACCCGATCGCGGCGAACCAGTCGAGGATTCCGCTTTGCGTGTCGGCGGGCACCGGCCCCGAGACGACGCCGAGACTGTAGGCGTAAAAGTGCAGTCGCCGCTCGGCCGTCACTTTGGGATCGAGCTGTCGGAGCGCACCCGCCGCGGCGTTTCGAGGATTGACGAAGGTCTTCTGACCCGCTTCGAGCTGTCGGCGGTTGAGTGCTTCGAAGTCCGCGCGGTGCATGATCACTTCGCCGCGCACTTCAAGGACTTCGGGCACCGATGCATCCGTGAGGCGCAGGGGGATCGTGCGGATCGTGCGCACGTTCGCAGTGACGTCTTCGCCCGTCGTGCCGTCGCCGCGCGTCGCGGCGCGGACAAGAACGCCCTTTTCGTAGCGAAGCGAGACGGCGAGACCGTCGAACTTCATTTCGCAGTCGTACTCGACGGCGGGAGCCTCGTCGTCGAGCCCGAGCTCGCGCCGAACGCGCGCATCGAAGGCCTTCGCCCCTTCGCGGGAGAAGTCGGTCTCGGTATGAATCGAGAGCATCGGCATCTCATGGACGACCTTTGCGAGGTCGCTCCGAGGGGCGCCCCCTACGCGAAGCGTGGGAGAGGCGGGACTGCGGAGTGCGGGGAAGCGTTCTTCAAGCGCGCTCAATTCGTTCCACAGACGGTCGTACTCCGCGTCGGGCAGTGTCGGCGCATCCAGGACGTAGTACTCGTAATTGCACCGCTCGAGAATCGCCTCAAGCGCACGCATGCGCTCGGGCGCTTCGGATTCCGTCATTTCGGCCGCACGCGTGCGTCCGAAAAAATCGGCCGCTTGCGCGGCCGAAATTTCGCTCGAAAGTTCGGCCATGGACCTTACGCTCCGCGGGCAAAAAGAAGCTTCGCACGGTTCGAGCCCGAGGGAACGCCCTTCGAGGCCATCAGTTCGACATGCGAGCGGATGTTTTCTTCAATGATGACGGCACCCGCCGCATCGATCGGATGACCCTTGCGGTCGGTCCAGGCGGCGTGGAGCGTGTTCGCAAAGTGGTTCGCGAACGTAAAGAAGAGCTTCAGGTCGCCGCGCGAGAGGTTCGAGAGCGGTACGTCGAAGCCGAGGCAAAGGCTCATGCCGCCTTCGGAGCCGAACGCGAGCGTGATCACCG
>OGFB01001163.1_pt1 | contig 10043 bp, 8 predicted proteins | sample 1570801 | NCBI WGS metagenome assembly OGFB01 (sample SAMEA2581969, study PRJEB24529) | metagenome | biome: Human gut stool | place: China | collected 2011 | reverse complement strand
CAGAGAAACCAGTCTGCCCGGTCTCTCTGTCCTGTAAAACTTAATATGCAGTTCGTTTATTTCGCTGTGATGTGGTAATTCCAGCTCTGGTATTCTTTCTTTGCCTCTTCCAGAAGAATACCGCCGTGCATAAGCGCACCGCCCGGATATTCCACTCCATTTACCAGATACATCTGATTTTCTTTAAGTCCGCGGAGTCTGATCCTTACTCCCGGGTCGTTTGCACGTACTCTGGATGCCACGATGCTTACAAGCGCTTCGTTTCCGTCTTCACTTACAAACTCCCATGCCGCGTAAGGGCCTTCCTCCATCGCATTGGTCAGTCTGTAATAATCTCCAAAGTGGATCACGTCATAATATTTCTTAAATTCCTCGATCTGACCGCGGATCTGCGTTTTTTCTTCTTCTGAAAGTTTCGCCGGGTCCAGCTCATATCCGAAGGTTCCTGCCATCGCTACGGCTGCTCTTGTCTCAAACGGTACGAAACGTCCTGTCTGATGGTTCGGGCAGGCGGATACATGAGATCCCACTGCGCTGACCGGATAAGCAAATGAAGTTCCATACTGGATCTTCAGACGCTCGATCGTATCGGTGTCATCGCTGCACCAGATCTGAGAAGTATAATGGAGCATTCCGGCATCAAATCTTCCGCCGCCTCCGCTGCAGCCTTCGATCAGCATATCCGGATATCTCTTTCCGAGTCTGTCCAGAAATTCATACAGACCAAGAACATAACGGTGCGGAACCTCTCCCTGGCTGTCTGCCGGAAGTGCTGCACAGTAAATATCACTGATGCTTCTGTTAAAATCCCATTTCAGATAATCGACATTCGCTTTGTCCAGGACCTTGGTCATCTCATCAAAGATATGATTTCTGACATCTTCTCTGGAAAAATCAAGCACAAGCTGGTTACGTCCACGGTTCGGTCTTCTGCCCGGCACGGTAAACGCCCAGTCCGGATGTGCACGGTAGAGATCACTGTCCTCGGAAATCATCTCCGGCTCTACCCAGAGACCGAATTTCAGTCCAAGTCCGTGGATTCTCTCTGCAAGTGCAGGAAGTCCACCTTTGATCTTCTCTTCATTTACTTCCCAGTCACCAAGTGCACACCAGTCATTGTCTCTCTTTCCAAACCATCCGTCATCCAGAACAAACATATCCAGTCCGATATTTTTTGCCTCTTCTGCAATGTGGTAAATCTTATCTGCGTCAAAATCAAAATAAGTTGCTTCCCAGTTATTTACCAGGATCGGTCTTGGCTGCTCTGTGTATTTGCTGCGGATCAGATTGCTTCTGTATGCATCATGATAGATTCTGGAAAGTTTTCCGAAGCCTTCTGCTGAATATGCCATGATCACTTCCGGTGTCTCAAATCTCTCTCCCTGTTCCAGTGTCCAGGAGAAATGATATGGATGGATTCCCATTACCACACGGGTATGTCCTACCTGGTCCACTTCTGTTTCAAATAAGAAGTTTCCACTGTATGCAAGTGCATATCCATAGCAGTCTCCATAAGTTTCCTCTGTATTTCTGTCACAGAGGATTACAAATGGATTGTGATGATGGCTGGAGGTACCGCGGATACTTCCTACAGACCAGTTGCCATGTCCAAGATGAGTTCTCTCCATCTGGCGTTCCATATTGTGTCTGCCATAGAAATGGACTGCCTCCAGTTCTCTGTATTCATAGTCCATTTCCATAGACATTGCTTTTTTTACTGTAACCGGTGCTGTACCTGTATTTTCCAGGCGTACCGCTCTGGTGATCACATCAAGATGAGGAAATACACCATAGAGAAGATGTGCTTTCAGTCCGCTGGCACGGTCTGTCAAAACAATTTCCAGTGTCTCTGCCTCATCTTCCTTTGCAAACATTGCCGGAAGCCCTTTCAGGCTGTACTTTCCTTTTGTAATCTCATAGGACTCAAATTTCAGATTTGCAGTATCGCTGCCGTCTGCCTGCTCTGTCTCCAGGCCATTGATACGATAATCACCATTTCCATATGCAGTATATTCCTGTGGCAGGGTATCTAATGAAAATGTTTTGTCCTTTTCTGCCTCATAAGGATTTCCTGAAAATCCTCTGTCCACACATACGATCCTGTCTGTGATCAGTGCATCGCCTACCGGACTTCCATAATACAGATGAACCAGAGTATCATACTCTCTTACCTGCATCTGATAAGTGCTGTGCTCTGTTCTCAGGTCGAATACTTTCTCTGCCTCGTGATATTTGATCCATTCCATACTCTGTACCTCTCATTTCTTTGTTCTTTCTATTTTATAGATGTTCTATCTATTTTTTATGTAACCAGGTATCGCTGTTTGTTTCGGTTAAAACGCGTACTGATCAGGTTCTGTGTCCACGTAGTGATGTCCCTCTTCCTCCTCTTTGAAGTAGGGCTTGAACAGTTTCCACATAAACCAGGAATCTGCATAGGCAGTCAGGGAGAATCCAAACATCAGCCAGATCAGCAGATATACCGGGAAAAGTTTTGCATCTACAAGTGTCATTGTCATTGGCAGGATTGTGATCACTGCCACAGCTAATGCATAGCCTATATGTTTAACCGCAAAATAAAATGCGTTTGTGATCAAAGTCATTGTTTTATTTTCAAATGCTGCAACTGTTGGAAATACATACAGCGCAACTGCCACCAGAGGAATATAGACCGCAAAGATCACATAATTAAAAATCTGTGACATGGATCCCGGCATTGTTGCCAGAGCTTCTTTTTCCATATAAATAAATATTCCTGCTGCAGCCATCAGAATCCAGATCAGTGTGGACTGCCTGAAATTCTGCTTAAAACTCTTAAAAAAATCATGAAGTACTCTGATATCTCCATCTTTATGGAGCTTCAATGTACAGTAAAATAATGCAGTGGTGGATGCCCCTGCTGTGATAATCGGAAGAGAGCACACGATCCACAGCAAATTTAATGCGATCAACTGACCTAAAAATCCAAATATCCTGTCATAAAGACTTCCTGGTTTCATTTTTTATTACCCCTTCCTTTTTCTATCTTAATGATTTTGTCCTGACTTTCACCTTTACAGATGATTCAGCAATCAGATATCCAGTTTCAGGCAGCCTTCTGTTATTCTTCTCTTTCCAGGTGTATAACAAAATTCTGCCTGTATAGTTCAGGGGAAATGTCCCGAACCTCCCGGATTCCTCTTTTTGTTTTTTTTAACTTACAGTTTACCACCAGATGTTGCAATACCTTCGATGAACTGCTTCTGGAAGATCAGATACAGTACGATCATCGGGATACATGCAAGCAGAGATGCTGCCATCAGCTGCGGATAATTGTTGGTGTACTGTCCCTGCATTTTTGCAAGTGCTGCTGACAGAGGCATTACATCCTTGTTACAGATCAGAGGCCACATCAGGTCTTTATATGCAAATACTGCTGTGAAGATTCCCAGTGCCACCATGGAAGAACGTGTCAGAGGAGCCATGATGAACAGGAAGGTCTGACCGATGTTACATCCGTCAAGACGTGCTGCCTCTTCCAGATCTTTTGGAAGTCCCATATAAGCCTGTTTGAGGAGGAATGTACCAAATGCAGTAACAATACCGGGAAATACCAGGGCAAAAATGGTATTGAGCATTCCCATTTTACTTACCATTAAGTACTGCGGGATAATAAAGATCTGTCCAGGCACCATCATCTGGAAAAGTACCAGAGAGAACATCAGGTTTTTCCCCCTGAAGTTCAAACGTCCAAATGCATAACCTGCCAGTGTTGCTGTCAGAACCGCGCATACAACACGGCCCAGGATCAGAAGCAATGTATTGATATACAGATGTAAGAAATCCATATTTGCGATTACTTCTTTAAAGCTGTCCCATCTCCATGTAGACGGGAGGATTACGAACGGGTTGACAGAAGTTGCCTCTGTCATGGTTTTGAAAGCTGTCAGGATCATCCATAAGAAAGGAACCAGCATGGTAATAGATACCAGTATCAGGATAACATGGATCAGAACTCTGTTTGCTTTATCTCTTGCTGACATAATTATCCCTCCTTAGTTATAATGAACCCACTTCTTCTGCGCAATGTTCTGGAATACTGTCATGATCATAATTACAACCAGAAGAAGTACGACAATTGTTGAACCATAGCCTTTGTTATTCTGTACAAAGGAATTCTGGTAGAACAGGTAAACAAGTGACTGTGTTTTGTAAAGTGCAGGATTGTTTCTGTCCATAACCATAAAGATCAGGTCAAATACCTGCATGGCACCGATGACACGGGTAACCATTACAAAGAAGATGGTCGGTGAAAGCAGCGGGATTGTAATATGGAAGAACTGTTTCACACCAGTTGCTCCGTCAATGCTTGCTGCTTCATAATAATCTCTTGGGATTTCCTGCAGACCGGACAGGAAAAGTACCATATTGTAGCCGATGATAGACCATACACCGATCACTGCGATCGCATAAACGGCGATCTTCGGATCAGAAATCCAGTTGATCTTTGTGTGAAAAATGTGATTGAGAAGACCGAATTCTGAGTTAAACAGCCATCTCCATACCATGGCGATCGCAGCCGGAGCAGCAACCATAGGCAGGAAGAAAATAGTTCTGTAAACAGCACGGCCTTTCATTTTACGGTTTAATAAAACTGCCAGTACAAGTGCGATAGCAATGGAAAACGGAACTTCCACAATAGCATATTTAAATGTATTTAATAATGCCTGCCATACTTCCGCATCGTGGAACAGCTTTACATAGTTGTCAAAACCAATGAAGATATTTCCCTTACCGAAATCTCCGGTCTTGAAAAAGCTCTCATAAATGGTCTTAAATATGGGATAAATATTTAAGATGATCAGGCCAAGCATTGTAGGAAGAATGAACGCCCATCCCCAGATGAATTCATTCCGCGCCTGACTGGTACCTTTTTTTGGATTTGCCACGGTTCTCACTCCTTCTTATCGTAAAATTTTGTTGCTGATTTGAATGGAAAACTGCCGCATATGAGCATACCCTTTGTGACTTCTGCGGTTATCACATAATCGGAATCTTTTCTGCGGCAGCTTTTCTGTTTCTTATTTTTTATGAATGGTTTTGTTAAACATTAATTAATAGGACTCTTCTGCAATGGCATCATTCATAATAGTAACGATATTCTTGCATGCATCATCCATGCTTTCTTCATCATTCCATGGTTTCTTCAGTTCTTCGCACATTGGGTTCCACCATGCAAGTGTTGCATTTGTGTGTGGTCTGAATACGATGTCATCCATTGCATCCATGTATGGCTGTAAGTTGAAGCAGTCAACACTGTTAACCCATCCATCGGACATTCCTTCGTAAGCTGCCATTGTTACACCAAGGTCAGCCTGTTTCTGCTGCATGTCTTTTGTACCGAACCACTCAATAAGCTGGAAAGCTTCGTCCGGCATATCTGTGTTTGCAGAAGCAGCCCATCCAAGACCATTGTAAAGAGATACGCTTCTGCCTGTCTCAGCGTCTTTCGGAAGTCTTGCTACATCACAGTGTTCTTTGATATAATCGTTGTCTTTGAAACCAGATACCATCCAGGATCCCTGAGAGATCATAGCTACTTTACCAGATCCGAAGAGTACGTCTGTACCTGTTTCGGACATTGTAGATGCAGGAGGCATTACATTTTTAACGCATTTGTCAACGAATTCCATTGCCTTGATAGTATTAGGATCATCAAAACCGGATTTGTTATCATCTGTCAGTACACATCCGCCCATGGAGTAGATAATATTCATCCATGTATCCTGCTCGTTAGACGGGTTTGCTGCGAAACCATACTGGCTTCCGTCTTCTTTTGTAAGTTTTTCTGCAATGTCATAGAATTCATCCCATGTCCAGCTTCCGTCCGGATAATCGATTCCTGCTTCATCAAACATATCTTTGTTGTACCACATAGCAATTGTATCGATGTCCTTCGGTACTGCGTATGTTTTTCCGTCCCACTGATACATTTCTTTGATATCTTTCGGGAATTTGTCCATTTCCAGTTTGTCGCTGTCTGCAACCTTGTCTGTCAGATCAAGTAAGATATCATTGGACATATATCTTACTGCTTCGTTGGAATGCATCCAGAATACGTCCGGCATGTCTCCGCCTGATGCACCTGCTTCAAGAAGTGTCCAGTAGCTGCTCCACTCTACTACCTGAAGTTCAGTTTTGATTCCTGTCTCTTTTGTAAACTCATCCATGATCTCCTGAAGTCCGGCTTTCTGTCCGTTATCCCAGATTGCAACTGTCAGAGTTTTGTCTTTCGCCTGTGCGCTTACTGGTGCAAGTGCAGTAACTGTCATAGCACCGATCACTGTTGCGACTGTGAGTTTTTTCATGTTTTTTCTCATATACATCCTCCTTTATTCGTCGTTTCGACGTGTTCCTTGTGATTCTTATTATACGTTTTTGTCTATTTTTTTAAATGGACTAATGAAATGAATTTATGTCATAATCGTTATGGAAAAAACGCTGAATATATGGTAAAATGTCAACAACGACTTGAATTTATGCGTATTTACAGGATATGAGTCCATATGTCTTTATATCAATAATATCCTCAGTCAAAGAAAATAAAAAAGGAATTGTGCAAATGCCAAATGTAAAATATACTGACAGTGCTACTTTCCGCTGTCTTGAAAACCTGAAAGAGGGCTCCCTTGATATCAGTCTGATCCATACGGGCAAAGAACACTGCCCGCCTGGACATATCTGTTCCATGCCAAGAGATGAGTTCATCATCCATTTTGTGCTGGACGGTACCGGATTCTATTCTGCCGGAGGTCAGACCTGGAGCCTTACTCCCGGACAGATGTTTGTAATTTATCCAAATGAACCTGTCACATATGGTGCAGACGAAACTCATCCCTGGACTTATGCCTGGATCGGTTTTCGCGGAATCCGAGCTCACTCTCTGGTAAGAGAATGTGGTTTTTCCAAAAATCAATTGGTTCTTCCTGCACCGGATCAGAAAATAATTCTGAAACACATTGATTATATGCTGGATCATAAGCAGCTTTCCAAAGCCAATGATCTAAGGCGCCAGGCTTATCTGATCCTGTTGTTAGCCGAACTTGCCGGCTTTCATGAAAAACAGTCTGCACAGAACAAAAAAAATGCCAAATATGCCTACAGCACCAGTGTCTACGTGGAGCTTGCCATTGAATATATTAAAGATATGTATCAAAAGGGAATCGGGATTTCTGATATTGCAGATAATATCGGAATCAGCCGTGCCTATCTGAACAGTTCCTTTCAGAAAGAGCTTGGAATGTCCGCACAGACCTTCCTCATTGATTATAAGATGCATAAAGCAGCCAGTCTTCTGGTCAGCACCAGTCTGTCTGTTAAAGAGATTGCTAATGATGTGGGCTATGAAGACCAACTTGTTTTTTCAAAAGCTTTTAAGAAGAAGTTTGGAATGAGTCCGAAGAATTATAAGACTCATAAAGAAATGATGGATAAATTTAACGAAAAGCAGGTAGACGATCCCGTGTGATCGTTCTGCCTGCTTTTTTATGTCTTTTACAATGCCAGAGAGCATTCATCAATCTTCTTTAATTCTTCTTCGCTGAATGGTGCGCTGTCCAGTACTTTCAGATTGTCCAGAATCTGCTGCGGGCGGGAAGCTCCGATAAGAACACTGGTTACGATTCCATCACGAAGGATCCATTTCAGTGCCATCTGAGCAAGACTTTCCCCTCTTGATACTGCAATCTCATTGAGGCTGCGGATACTGTTTAATCTTTCCTCTGTAAACTGATCAGCATGGAGGAAACGACCATCTGTATTAACACGGCTGTCTTTCGGAATTCCATGCAGATATCGGTTCGTGAGCATTCCCTGAGATAACGGACTGAATGCGATAATCCCTTTTTTCTTCTCTGCGGCAGCCTGTTTCAGGCCATTGTTCTCGATGATACGGTTAAAGATATTGTATCTGTTCTGGTTGATGATAAACGGGCAATGCAGTTCTTCCAGAATCTCTGCGGCGCGTTTCATGGTTTCTCCGTCGTAATTGGAAATTCCTACATAGAGTGCTTTGCCGCTTCTGACGATCTGCGCCAGTGCTTCCATGGTTTCTTCCAGAGGAGTTTCCGGGTCCATTCGATGATGATAAAAAATATCTACATAGTCCAGTCCCAGGCGTTTCAGACTCTGATCCAGACTGGCGATCAGATACTTACGGCTGCCCCAGTTCCCGTAAGGTCCCGGCCACATATCATAGCCGGCCTTCGTACTGACGATCAGCTCATCTCTGTATGCATGAAGCTCATCCTTCAGAATCTTTCCAAAATTCTCCTCTGCACTTCCCGGCTGTGGACCGTAGTTGTTTGCAAGGTCAAAATGAGTGATTCCATTGTCAAATGCTGTGAAGCACATCTGCTTCATATTCTCATAAACACCAGTATCTCCGAAATTATGCCACAGCCCCAGAGATACCTCCGGAAGCATCAGTCCGCTGGCTCCACATCTATGGTATTTCATTGTTTCATAACGTTTTTCTTCTGCCTGATACACAAATAAATCCCCCTTATGTATGATATCGTTGTTTACTGTCCACTCCGTGTACGGTAATTATAACTGTTCTCTGTAATCATACATTCTGGAGGATTTATTTTCAATAAAAGTTCTTCATATTATTTTTTATTATGGTGGACAATTTGGGAAATATTATAGCAATTCCAGAAAATAATGCAAGCAATCCAGCCCCAGTTTTTTACTGAAAACAGCTTTTCATTAATTACATTTTATTATATTCCTTTAAAACTGAAGGAAAATTCCATCTTTCCATCTGCGTTTAACAGATATTCCGGATGAGTGTATGCGCCCCAGCTGTCGTCGCCGCCGATTCCCATCTGGCCTTTGGCTACACGGATCACAGTGTAGTGGATCTGTGGAAGTTCGTATGGGTGCATGGCGTTTTCCATCTCGTGTGGAGTATATGGAAGTGCTGAGAACATCATAGGTTCTTTATCCATCTCAAAGCGAATTCCTCTGCCCTTACGGTCTGTGATGGACGCCCATCGTACTTCCTCTTTTGCACCGCATTCCTGCGGAACCATGTATTTTGCCATGTTATCCTCAACCAGATTCTGGTAAATGCCAAGTTTTGCACCTTTTTTACGGTCCGCATAAGTTTCGGCTTCTCCCAGTCCATACCACTGCACATGGTCATAGTCTGCATTAAATTTAAAGATCACACCAAATTCCGGCATATCACCGAGTTCTTTTACAGGATCATAAGTTAAAGTTGTCTTCACTTTTCCATCTCCGAATACTTCGTAGGTGAGCTGACACTCACTGGCTGGTGTGGTTGGCATCAGATAGGTAAAAGTTACTTTTACAGAGTGGTCTGTTTCTTCTGTCTGTGGTGAATTGGATGGACCGTATGCACCTTTTCTGTATTCTTTATGACTTAAATACATACTGGCGACTTTCCACTGTGCGTAGCGCATCTGCATAAGATTTCCACAGTCATTGTCTGTTGGTGCGCGCCAGAAGTTTGGTTTCGGGATTGCCTCGATCATCTCTTTGCCCGCATATTTGTAGGAGACCAGACCACCATTGAGGACGGAGAACATTACTTCGAAGTGCTCGCCGCGGACACCAATATTGTGTGTGCTTCGGATGATCTGTGGCTTCTTTACAAACGCATCTGATACACATACATCTTTTTCCGCTGTAATCGCTGTTTCTGCTGAATCTGATTTTCCATCCGGAACATCCTCTTTCACCTGATATACATACTGTCCAAATGCAATCTCATGACCTGCAGGTGTCCATACTTTCTCCTCTTTCAGATGGAAAGAAACAGTGACTGCATATTCCCCTGCCACTTCTGCTTTTCCAAATGGAAGTTTGTATTCTTTTTCGCTTAATGGTTCTACTGCTGTCTCCAGAATCTCTGTACGGATCACTTTTCCGTTCTTTGCAAGCGTTACCTTGCAGTCAAAAGTATCTGTATTTACAAACAAATTCTTATTAATTACTTTTACACTATCAGCAGTTACCTCTGCCGTAATATTCTGATA
>OGFB01001160.1_pt1 | contig 10056 bp, 10 predicted proteins | sample 1570801 | NCBI WGS metagenome assembly OGFB01 (sample SAMEA2581969, study PRJEB24529) | metagenome | biome: Human gut stool | place: China | collected 2011 | reverse complement strand
TTCTCATAATGGGGCGTATGTATAGTAAGCTATGGTTAATATTGTATCGTTAAAGCTTTTGCCATAACACACTTTGAATGTTTTTATTTTCTATTCCGTTTTTCTGTTTGTCACACAGAAAGTCAGACGATGGACCATCATTATCTACATGGACCTCTGCCAGTCTACCGTTGGCATAAATGAACGCTGTTTCCAGCTGCTGTGTCTTGTTCTTGCTTTCTTTGGAGATGCGCTTTTGTACAATTGGAATAACAATAAAATAAGAGGCTAAGACGGAGCAACGCTCCCTTAGCCTCTTACATTATAAATATGTCTTACGTATTTACAGATCGTCGATAACATTGCAGATGTCACCGAAGATGCGGTCGAGTTCGCCAAGACCGTTGATGTGGTGATGAAGGTTCTCTTTTGAGTACCATTCAATCAGCGGAGCTGTCTGGTTGTGATAAACGTCGAGACGCTTCTTTATTGTCTCCTCGTTGTCGTCAGAGCGTCCGCTCTCCTGACCGCGCTTGATGAGGCGTGTCATCAGTTCGTCCTCGGGAACGTCGAGCTCTATCATAGCTGCAATTTTGTGTCCGCGCTCGTTGAGCATGCTCTTCAGAGCCTCTGCCTGCGGTATTGTGCGGGGGAAGCCGTCGAAGATGACACCCTTGTGCTCTTTTCCGAAGCTGTCGTAAACGCTTGCAAGGATGCTTACCATCAGTTCGTCAGGAATAAGCTGTCCTTTGTCGATGTATTGTTTGGCAGTTTTTCCCAGTTCTGTCTCGTTCTTGATTTCGTTACGCAGTACGTCGCCTGTTGAGATGTGGCCGAATCCGTACTTCTTAATCATAAGATCGCTTTGTGTGCCCTTTCCTGAACCGGGCGCACCGAAAATTACAATATTTTTCATCTTTTTACTTTATGTTATTTTGTCTTACTCTTCCACCAGAGTATATATGTCGCGCAGGTTGCGTCCCTGCTGGTTGTAGTCGAGTCCGTAGCCAACGATGAAGTCGTTAGGAATCTCCATTGCGGCATATTCGATGTTCAGATCAACCGTAAGTTTTTCGGGCTTGAGCAGGAGTGTGCAGATATGCACCGACTCGGGGTTGCGCGTTCCGAGTGAGTCTATCATGCGTTTCATTGTCAGTCCGCTCTCAACAATATCTTCAAGGATTATTACTGTTCTGCCAGAGATGTCTTCGTTGATGCCTATAACCTCCTTGATTTTTCCTGTAGACATTGTGCCCTGATATGAGGCCAGCTTCACGAAGGAAATCTCACACGGAATGGTTATGAGCCGCATAAGGTCGGCTGCGAAAACAAACGAGCCGTTGAGCACGGCCAGAAACAGCGGGTTCTTATCCTTCATGTCTTTGTTTATGCGGTCTGCAACCGCCTTGACGCGCTTCATAATCTCGGCTTCGGGATAAGAAATCTTGAATTTTTTGTCATGGATTGTTATTGGGTCCATAGTGCTTTTTTTATATTTTGGCACAAAATTACTAAAAATATATCAAACATTAATAAGCGATTGGCATTAATTTTGTATTTTTGCACTGATGAAGATTTTTACAGGTGCTCAGATTCGTGAGCTTGACAAATATACAATAGAGCACGAACCCGTTAAATCGATAGATTTGATGGAGCGTGCGGCTAAATCGATAACGCATGCCATTACCGAGACTTGGAGTAATGGTATGCCGGTGATTGTTTTTGCCGGACCGGGCAACAACGGAGGCGACGCCCTTGCCGTGTCGAGGATGCTTGCTGAGCAGAAATATGATGTAAGCGTTTATCTGTTCAACATCAACGGCAACTTGTCTGAAGACTGCAAGACCAACAAGCAGAGGCTTATTGAATGCAGGGCTGTAAGAAAGTTTGACGAGGTGGTGAACGAGTTTGACCCTCCGAAACTCGAAAAGAACATGCTTGTCATCGACGGCCTGTTCGGTTCGGGGCTTAACAAGCCGCTGGCCGGAGGCTTTGCCTCGCTTGTCAAGTACATCAATCAGTCGGCTGCTACGGTGGTGAGCATCGACGTACCGTCAGGACTGATGACTGAGGACAACACCTATAACGTAAGGGCAAACATCATAAAGGCTGACCTTACGCTGACACTGCAAAACATAAAGTTGTCGTTCCTTTTTGCCGAGAACCAACAGTTTATCGGCAAGCTTCGCATGCTCGACATAAGGCTGAGCAAGGAAGGCATGGAGCAGATGACATCACATTATCGCATTCTTGAGGAGAACGACCTCAGGCCGCGTCTGCTGCATCGCGACTGTTTTGCGCATAAGGGCGATATGGGCCATGCGCTCATCGTAGCCGGCAGCTATGGCATGGCCGGAGCCGCCGTGCTTGCCACAAAGGCATGCCTGCGCAGCGGTGTGGGTAAAGTGACCGTCTGCACGCCAAGACGCAACAACGACATACTGCAGATGTCTGTTCCCGAAGCCATAATGCATGTCGACAAGGAAGAAACCTTCTTCTCAGAGTCGGTTGAGACAGCAGACTATGATGCATTAGGCATCGGACCCGGACTGGGCATGCAGGAAGGCGCAGCTATAGCATTTATCAGTCAGGTGCGCCGTGCGCAGATTCCTGTTGTGGTTGATGCCGACGGCCTGAACATCCTTGCAAGCCACAGGGCATGGCTGCAGCAGCTGCCTAAGGGCATAATAATGACGCCGCATCCAAGAGAGTTTGAGCGCTTGTCGGGCAACAGGTTCAACGACAGCTATGAGCGCCTGAGCAATGCCCGCGACATGGCAGAGCACCTGCAGGCTTATATCATACTCAAAGGCCACAATTCAGCCTTGTGTATGCCTGACGGAAACATCGTTTTCAACTCTACGGGAAATGCCGGAATGGCAACAGCCGGAAGCGGCGACGTGCTGACCGGTATAATAACAGGACTCTTGGCACGAGGCTACAGGCAGGCTGACGCATGTATGCTGGGAATGTATCTGCACGGACTTGCCGGTGACCTCGCAGCAAAAGAGATAGGAATGGAGAGTATGGTGGCAGGCGACATCATCAGATATCTGCCACAGGCGTTCCGCCGTTTGGAAGATTAAACCGGCAACAGGCCTTATGGCCGTTGCCTTTTCCATATATTATAAGTTAGAACCGAAAATAATGAGATATTATGAAGAAGCTGATAACATGTGCATTGCTTTTTACAATGGGACTTCATGCCGCATCTGCCCAAAAAGGTAAGAACGTGGCAGAGGGAACCGGGTATTATCTTCCACGCACCGAGTTGCGCTTTACGGTGAAGATGGAAAAGACATCTTATACGCCGGGCGAGTTTGCCGTTTATGCCGAAAAATATATGAAGGTGAGAAACGTCAGCATGCAGCCATCTGTTACCTACCGCATGTTGGGACTTGACATTAACTCTGAAGGCGAGCGCGACACGTCTAAGTTTTATGTGGCTCCGGTCGACTCTAAACATAATATACAGACGCTTGAACTCGACGATAACGGTGTGCTGCTTGCCATAAATGCAGAACCTAAGCAGATAAAGGAGCGTGTGCCGTTTAAGCCTGCGCCGAAGCCTGCACCGCTAAATCCGCGCGACTATATGAACGAGGATGTTCTCTCGGCAGGCAGTTCGGCCAAGATGGCTGAGCTTTGCGCTCTTGAGATTTATGACATACGCGACAGCCGCAGCCTGCTGAGCAAGGGACAGGCCGACTTTATGCCTAAGGACGGCGAGCAGCTCAAGATAATGATGCGCAACCTTGACGAGCAGGAGAGCGGACTTATGCAGCTCTTTACGGGTGTTACCGTTAAGGACACTATTGAAACCGAGATTGTGTTTGTGCCTAACAAGGAAACCGACCGCCAGCTGCTGTTCCGCTTCTCGAAGTGGATGGGCATAACCGATGCCGACGACCTTGGCGGCAATCCATATTATGTAAGTGTTGAGGACAAGCATATCATGCCGTCTGTTCAGGAAAATCTGCTCAGCACGAAGAAGGCCAAGGACAATGGCGGATTTTATGTAAATCTTCCGGGAAAGATAAAGGTTACTCTGTTTAAGGGCACTGAGCAATGGGCTGCATACGAGCTTTATGCTGCTCAGTTTGGTCAGGTGGTGCCTCTTGACGAAGGACTTTTCGACAAGAAACTGCTTACGAGCATTGTTCTCAATCCTGTTACAGGCAGCCTTGAGAGCATAGAGATAGAGAATATTAAGAAGTAATTAGGCATTTCCTAGCCATATTTCCTGCATCATGGCCCGCTTTCATTCCTGAAAATGTGAATAAAATTTAAAAACATTTGAAGGTACGCAAGTAAAATGCACTTTGATGATTTCATTGGTGTAAGATAAATAATAAATATGTTATGAAAGCAATGAAATTCTTTACAGTGATAGCGTTGGCCATGATGTCGGTTTTCACAATCACCTCTTGTGACAACGACAACGATGTTTATTGGTATTATCCGCCTTATCCCAACGCGCTTGTTACGGTGAAGCCCGTAAGCGACAACGGTTTTTACCTTCAGTTGGACGACAGCACCACGCTGTTCCCCACAAACATGAAGACTTCGCCTTACGGCGACAAGGAGGTAAGGGCGCTGGTATGCTTTACAGAGGTGAAGCCTGTCAACTCTGACTATACCAAGTCGGTAGAGATAAACTGGATGGACAGCATACTGACAAAGAAGGGTGTGCCTTATCCAGGTGAAGAAGGCGAGGCTGAATATGGTGAAGATCCGATAGAGATTGTAAAAGACTGGGTAAACATTGCCGAAGACGGATACCTCACTCTGCGTTTCCGCACACGTTGGGGCAACAATGGAGTGGCACACTTCGTCAACCTGTTCACCGGAGTTAATCCCGATGACCCGTATGAGGTTGAGTTCCGTCACAATGCCTTTGGCGATGTCAACGGAGTATGGGGCGACGCCCTTGTGGCTTTCCGCCTGAGCGACCTGCCTGACACAGAGGGCAAAACCGTGAAACTGACATTGAAATATAAGTCGTTCAGCGGCGAGAAGTCAATACAGTTCGACTATTGCAGCCGTAAGGCTGCCGGAAGCACGAATATAGCCGAAAAGCCGGCATATTCATCGCGTGTTAAGTAATCCGGATTATTATTGTTTGTTGATTATATTTCAGAAAAGGCCCCGCCGAGTGTTTCGGCGCAGGCCTTTTCGATATTAAAGAATGACAAAAAACTACGGCAGATATAAAGAGAACGACCTCGTCGAAATGGTAGTTAAGAAAGACCGGGGTGCAATGAAATTCCTTTATGACAGATATGCAGAATATTTGTCTGCCGTGTGTGGTCGCTATATCGCAGACGAAAACGACCGCAAGGATGTCTTGCAGGAGTGCTTTATCAAGATTTTTATGTCGCTCTCTACATTCGAGTATCGCGGCGACGGTTCGTTGAAGGCATGGATGGCAAGGATAACGGTCAACGAGTCGTTGAAGTTTATAAGAAAAAGCGCCACTTACAGTTTTATTGAATATGGCGAGAATGTGCCCGACACGGCCGACGAACCTGAAGTAGAAGGCGTGCCGGATGATGTAATCAATAAGATGATTTTGTCTCTCCCTCCTGGTTATCGAATGGTTTTCAACCTCTATGTGTTTGAAAACAAAAGTCATAAAGAGATTGCACGTATGCTTAACATTGGCGAAAGCTCGTCGGCATCTCAGTTCTCCAGGGCAAAGGCCCTGCTTGCAAAACGTATTAAAGAATATAAAACAGCACATAAAAATGATTAGGTCATGGAAAAACAATGGATAGAAGATCTCAGAAAACGATTTGACGACAGAAAGGCTCCCGTTCCGGAAGGCTTGTGGGATGATATTGAGTCTGCCATGGCCGAGGCAGGTGCTGATGCCGTAGACAGTAGCACAGGCAAGCGCCGGGCACGCATCGTTCCTCTCTGGGGGCGATGGTCTGCCGCAGCTGCCGTTTGTGCCGCCTTGGTTGTCGGTCTGGTTAAGTATAGTCAGCCTGCACCTACTGAGCTGGCGTCTGTGGGCAGTGCGCCTCACAAGTCGGCTGACGTTTCTGCCGCAAAGTCTTCAGATAATGTTGCTTATGAATCTGCGTCTACAGATGAAGCCGGCGATGCCGTACAGCCCGCGCTGTCTAGGCTAAAGGCCGGAGTGGCAGCTGTAGTTGAGAGAGCAAAAGAGCGTGCTGCCGTAGACAGCGTAAGGGTAGAGACTGCTGACGAAAACCTCGTGGCTGATGCCGGCGTGGCCGCAGATAAAGAAAACAAAGTTGCTGAAACTGCAAAGAAGGAGGTGTCTGTAGTGAGACGTCAGCCTTCCGGCCGCAGACAGTCGCCTTATCGTGCAGACAATGATGACCTGCTGGCTGTCAGTTCGCACAAGCGTCATGACTCAGGCGTGTCGGTAGGCGTATATGGTGCCAACTTCATGTCTATTGGAGGCACTTCTAATGGCGGCATGATGTCTCAGCAGCAGATGAACGCTTACGTTGATCCGGTTTTGAACAAGGATTTTGTCATGCTTACATCTATGAACGACAACCTCAGAGCCGCCGAGACAGAGGAGAACGAGGTGAAGGTTAAGCACCGCCAGCCCGTCAGACTCGGTATGTCTGTGCGTTTCAAGTTGCTTGACAGACTTGGCGTGGAGACAGGTATGAGCTATTCTTATCTGTCGTCTGACATTGCTTCAGGTGATGATGAAGGCGGATTCCGCACAGAGCAGAAACTTCATTATGTAGGTATACCTTTGGGTGTGAACTATGATATCTGGAAGACTGACTTCCTCGAGGTTTATGCCTCTGCCGGCACCATGGCCGAGTTTTGCGTTTCAGGCCGTTCGAGCACGGAGTATGTTTCTGACCAGACAATAATGAAGCGCACTGAGACCGACATGAAAGACAGCAGGCCGCAGTGGTCGGTGAATGCTGCCGCAGGTGTGCAGTACAACTTCAGCAACCTTCTGGGCCTGTATGTGGAGCCGGGTGTAAGTTATTATTTCGATAACGGCAGCAGCGTGTCTAACATATATAAGGACAAGCCGTTTAACTTTAATCTTAATTTGGGTCTAAGGTTTACCATAAGATAGTTGCAGACATAATGTTTACAGTTATTTTGGTCATGCTTTCAGGCATGCTTTTAGGGCGCTTGCTGCGTAACCGCCGCATGGCGTTTTTGCCCCGCGTTGTAATGTTCCTTATATGGGTGCTTCTGTTTCTGCTTGGAGTAGAGGTGGGAGCAAACCCCGAGATAATACGTAATTTGAAGTCGCTTGGCGTCGAGGCTTTTGTCCTTGCAGTGGCAGGCACGTTGGGCAGTGCCGTTTTGGCATGGGCTTTATGGCGTTATGCAGAAAGGAGCGGTGAGCGATGAGAGACAGTCTTATTATCGTCGGCTTTTTTGTGCTGGGTATTGTCTTCGGCCTGAACGACATTCTCCCTGACTCGTTGGTGGGCAATAGCAGCGTCAGCTTTGGTGCTTTGTGCGGCCTGATGTTTTTTGTAGGTGTCAGCGTAGGCAGCGACTCTAAGATATTCGCCAGCATACGTTCGGTCAATCCGCGACTTATGCTTCTGCCGCTTATGACCATTGTCGGCACCCTTGCCGGCACCGCTGCGGCTTCATTCCTGTTTCCGCGCCACGGCTTTACCGACTGTCTTGCTGTCGGTTCGGGGTTCGCCTATTATTCATTGTCAAGCATATTCATTACGGAATATCGTGGAGCTGAGCTGGGCACGGTGGCTCTCCTTGCTAATATCTCGCGTGAACTTATAGCTCTCCTTTGTGCTCCTTTGCTGGTTAAGTTCTTCGGAAAACTTGCTCCTATTTCTGCCGGTGGAGCCACGACGATGGACACCACTTTGCCTATAATATTGCGCTATTCAGGCCAGCAGTTTGTCATGCTGTCTGTATTTCACGGTTTCTTGGTTGATTTCAGTGTGCCGTTCCTGGTGACATTCTTCTGCTCTATATAATATAATGTATTGGTCTTGTGGTGCAGTGGCAGAGTGCATGTTCTGACTTTGCCAGTTATGCATGCTGCAATATGTGGTCTTTTGGATTCTGATTGACGGCTTATTGCCTGCTGATATGCCACATATTGCAATGCAATATGCCTGCTCCTGCGTGCATGGCATGATTCATAAAAGTTTTTCTTAGAAACTCGTAACTTATCACAATTGCCTTTAATGCGCTAATAGTCAATGTTTTAGCGTGTGATGAGTTGAATTCTCAACTCGTCACATCATCATAAGCCTGCTGTTTTTATATACGTAAAATGCGTATCCGGTTTTACAGCGTGATGAGTTGTCACAACAACTCGTCACGCTGTAACTCATTGAAGATTATTGCGTTACGTGTCAATGTGATGAGTGATGAGTTTTTTTGAAAAAATTGTTTTGCCGATCGACACAAAATATGTGCATAATGTTTAGATGTATTTGTGGAAAATAGTTCATAAGACTTGACGGATTAAAAAATGTTAATAGCATGGAACTGCTTCCCAAAGTGTGATTACAACACTTATGCGTAATCGTTATATTTATGATTTGTCTATTATTATGGCTATATCGCCGTTAAAATGAAGCAAGTCTTATTATATAAATATAAATTATTAACTTTATTAATCTTATGAAAAAACATTTGCTAATAGGCGCTTCTTTGTGTGCGTTGAGTTTGTCAGCGCAGGCACAGCGTATCGACTTTGATAACGCTCCGCTTAATCCCGGGCGCGACACCGAGGACAAATATATCGGATGGACAGTAGATAAGGCAGTTGCTGACACTCTTACAGACATTGAAGTGCCGGGCGACGAAACCCGCAAACTGACACTTGTTGTCAACTGTGGCGACCAGTCGGTTACAAACAGAACCCTGAAATCTAACTGGTGGAAAGACGGAGTGAACAAGCATTCTAAGCTTGTAGGCGATTGTGTGGCTGTATATGGATTTGATTCTGACGGCAACACCCCTCAGCTTACAACAGAGAGCGCAACGATGAACCTTGTCTTTAAGGGACTTTCAGCCGGCAGTCACTCCTTGTTGGCATATCTCAATGTTACTGATGGCAATATCTCTTCGGTAGCACCGATAGACGTGCTGGTGGATGGCGTAAAGGTTGCCGAAAATATAATAATGTCGTCAAGGGCTGAAAGCCCGTCTGCCAGCGGACAGGCTTATATAACGTTTAATGCCGTTGAGGGTGCTGACGTAACTGTAAGTTTTGTGTCAAAGCCAGAGACAGGTGTTACGTATGGTACTTCCGGAATATTCCTCAGTGGTATTGTGCTGGATGAGTCGAATCCTAATTCAACGGCTTTAGATCCTTATCCCGCAAATCTCGACTATCATGTCGATGCAGACAACGGTTCGCTCACACTGAGGTGGACTAAAGCGCCGATAGCAGTCAGCAGCGTTGTATATATGGGCACATCAGCCGATCAGCTGGTGAAGGTCGGCGAGACAAATGATGATTTTTACACAGTAAGCAACCTCTCTGCCGCCGAGTCGGCACTTAATACATACTATTGGCGTGTTGACGAGATCGATGCCGAAGGTAACGCCTATCCGAGTGATGTATGGTCGTTCCGTCCGCGCCGCATAGCATTCCCCGGAGCCGAAGGATATGGAAAGTATGCTATCGGAGGTCGTGGCGGAAGTGTTTATCATGTAACGTCTCTTGAAGATTATTCTGCTGAAGAGGCTCCTGTTCCCGGCACTTTCAGATATGGACTTACTGAAGTTGACGGTCCTCGTACTATAGTATTCGATGTTTCCGGAACAATCAATCTTAAGTCTCGTCTGACATGTTCTGACCCATACGTTACCATCGCAGGACAGACAGCTCCCGGCAAAGGTATTCTTTTCCGTGGTGCTCCTATCGGTGTGGCAAGCGACGGCATCACACGCTTCGTCCGTATGCGCCGTGGATATCATAATGACGATGTGGCTGATCAGGCAAAAGGACTCGACGGTCTTGGTATGGCCGGCAACAATAATGCGATAATGGACCACTGCTCTGTAGGATGGACCATCGACGAGGCTTTCAGTTCGCGCAATGCCAAGAACATCACCTTGCAGCGCACT
>OGFB01001156.1_pt1 | contig 10108 bp, 6 predicted proteins | sample 1570801 | NCBI WGS metagenome assembly OGFB01 (sample SAMEA2581969, study PRJEB24529) | metagenome | biome: Human gut stool | place: China | collected 2011 | reverse complement strand
CTTGCAAACCGCCCCAAAATGTGATAAGATGATTCTCGGTTATCAAAATGACCACGACCTGAATACTCCAAACGCAGCGACGGAGAGAGTAGGCAGGCGCACCGCAGCAAAGAGAGAAGCTTCACCGGCTGAGAGGGCTTCCGCGCGGACGCAGGCTGAAGTTCGCTCCCGAGCGGTCGGCCTGAACGACAGTAGGGCCGGACGGTGCGCCCCGTTACGGCGTTTTGAGCGCCGCACGGCTTGCGAAAGAGCCGGGCGGAAACCGGGTGGTACCGCGGAGCTGTGAATTTTTAGAGCTTCGTCCCTTTTGCCGGGCCTTTCAGGAGGCCGGGGCAGGGGACGGAGCTTTTTTGCTGTCCGCTGAACAACACGAATGAGAAGGAGAGAACATCCATGCAAGCAATGATCGACGAGCTGGCAAAGCAGGCCGAAGAGAGCCTGGGCCAGGTCTCTTCCAAAGAAACGCTGGCAACTTTCTGGCAGGAATATCTGAGCAAGAACGGCAAGATCCCCGCCCTGATGAAGAATCTGCGCTCTGTCGCCCCCGAGGAGCGGCCGGCCATGGGCAAGATCATCAACGAACTGAAGGCCAAGGTCCAGGCCGAGTATGACGCCGCTGCCGACAAGGTGAAGCAGGCTGAGCTTGCTGCCCGCAACGCCGCCGAGACGGTGGACATCACCCTGCCCGCCAAGACCCGCGCCGTGGGCGGTCTGCACCCCCTGACCCTCGTCACCAACCAGATCATCGACGTCTTCTCGGGCATGGGCTTTGCTGTGGCAGACGCCCCCGAGATCGAGGACGACGACCACAATTTCACCCGCCTGAACGTCCCGAAGGACCATCCCGCCCGCGATATGCAGGACACCTTCTACCTGTCCGATGAGTTCCTGCTCCGCACCCAGACTTCCGGCGGCCAGATCCGCACCATGGACAGCCAGAAGCCTCCCATCAAGGTGCTCATCCCGGGCCGCGTCTTCCGCTCTGACTCCGACGCTACCCACAGCCCCATGTTCCACCAGATGGAAGGTCTGGTCGTGGATAAGGGCATCACGCTGGGCGACCTGCAGGGCGCTCTGAACACCTTCGTGCAGAAGATGTTCGGTGCCGACACCCGCACCCGCCTGCGTCCCTCCTACTTCCCCTTCACGGAGCCCAGCGTCGAGGTGGATGTGAGCTGCTTCGAGTGCCACGGCAAGGGCTGCCCCCTGTGCAAGCACACCGGCTGGATCGAGGTGCTGGGCGGCGGCGTCGTCAACCGCAAAGTCCTCGAGAACTGCAACATCGACCCGGATGAGTACTCCGGCTTCGCCTTCGGCATCGGCATCGAGCGCATCGCCATGCTGAAGTACGGCATCAACAACATCGGCCTGATGTTTGAGAACAACCTGCAGTTCCTCAAGCAGTTCCACGAATAAGAGGGGAGAGAGCAAACAATGAAAGTACCTTTCAGTTGGTTAAAAGAATTCGTCGATATTGACGTTACCGCACAGGAGCTTGAAGAAAAGCTTTTCTCCTGCGGCTTTGAAGTCGAGGAACTCATCCCGCTGGACGCCGGCATCAGCAAGGTCGTCGTGGGCAAGATCGTGGAGATGGAGCCTCAGGAAGGCACCCATCTGACCAAGTGCGTCGTGGACTGCGGCGAGTATGGCCACGACATCCGCATCAGCACCGGTGCGGCGAACATGAAGCTGGGCGACTGCGTGCCTGCCGCCCTGGACGGCTCCACCCTGCCCGGCGGCATCAAGATCAAGGCCCGCAAGATGCAGGGCGTCGAGTCCAACGGCATGCTCTGCTCCGGCGAGGAGCTGGGCCTGAACGATGACCTGTTCCCGGGCTCTGAGGTCTACGGTCTGCTCATCCTGCCAGAGGATTCCGTCCCCGGCACCGACATCGCCCCTGTGGTGGGTCTGGATGACTACATCTTCGACATCTCCATCACCGCAAACCGTCCCGACTGCCAGTCCGTGCTGGGCATCGCCCGCGAGGTGGCCGCCATCCTCGGCAAGCCTCTGCACATGCCCGCCATGGACTACAACACCGTCTGCGACGCCGACGAGCCGATCAGCGTGAAGGTGGAGGCTCCGGACCTCTGCCCCCGCTACATGGCACACTACGTCCGCAATATCCGGATGAGCGAGTCTCCCCGCTGGATGAAGCGCCATCTGGCTCTGTGCGGCCTGCGCTCCATCAGCAATGTGGTCGATATTACTAACCACACCCTGCTGGAGATGGGCCAGCCCATGCACGCCTTCGATTTGAACAAGGTCGCCGGCCGCAGCATCACCGTCCGCCGCGCCGTGGAAGGCGAGAAGATCACCACCCTCGATGAGAAGGAGTTCACCCTGAACCCCAACAATCTGGTCATCTGCGACGCAGAGAAGCCGGTCGCTCTGGCCGGTATCATGGGCGGTGCAAACTCCGGCATGGACGACAACACCACCAGCCTGCTCTTCGAGTGCGCTACCTTCGCCCGCGACTCCGTCCGTAAGACCAGCCGCGCTCTGGGTCAGAACAGCGACTCTTCCGCCCGCTACGAGAAGGGCGTTGACCGCCACTCTCCCGAGCTGGGCCTTGCCCGCGCCCTGCACCTCATCCAGGAGCTGGACTGCGGCGACATTACCACGCTGGAATACGATTTGACCGATGGCCGTCCTCTCGAGCGCAAGCACATCGTCACCACCCCGGCCAAGATCTGCGGCGTGCTGGGCATCACCGTGCCGGACCAGACCATGATCGACATCCTCAAGCGCCTTGAGTTCACCGTGGACGTGCAGGCCGACGGCAGCTGGGACGTCTCTGCACCCCTCTACCGTGAGGATGTGGAGAGCTTCCCCGACCTGGCCGAGGAAGTCATCCGTGAGTACGGCTATGACCACATCGTACCCACCTTCCTGAACACTGCCGCTGTCACCAACGGCGGTCTGAACTATGAGCAGAAGCAGCAGCTCAAGACCAAGCGTCTGCTGGCCGCACAGGGCTTCTATGAGGCTTCCACGCTGGCCTTCTATTCCAATGTCGAGTTCGATATGCTCCATATCCCGGCGGAGGATGAGGCCCGCAAGGCCATCCGCATCCTGAACCCCATCAGCGAGAACCTGTCCGTCATGCGCACCCTGCTGGCTCCGTCCATGCTGAACGTCATCGTGGACAACCTCAAGAAGGGCAACGCTGAGGGCCGTCTGTTCGAGATGGCTCCCGTCTACCTTGCCAAGGAGCTGCCCATCAACGAGCATCCCCACGAGCGCCAGACCCTCTGCATCGGTGCCTTCGGCCCCGAAGAGGACTTCTTCACCGTCAAGGGCGCTCTGGAAGCACTGGCTGAGGGCTTTGACCTGACCTTCACCTATCAGCGTGAGACCACCAGCTGGCTCCACCCCGGCATCAGCGCCGCCGTCTACTGCAACGGCAAGCGTCTGGGCGTCTTCGGCAAGCTGGCCAACGAGATCAACGCGGAGCTGGAGATCGCCAAGGAGCAGAAGGACAGCCAGAACATCTATCTGGGCGAGCTGGACTATGAGGCTCTGATGTCCTGCGTCGAGGGTGAGCTGCGCTATAAGCCGCTGAGCCCCTACGCCGCTGTCAAGCGTGACCTGGCTCTGGTCTGCGACGAGGCTGTGGCCTGCGGCGACATCGAAGAGACCATCAAGAAGGCAAGCCCCCTCATCACGGAGGTCAAGCTGTTCGATATTTATCGCGGCGCAAACCTTGGCGAGGGCAAGAAGAGCATGGCCTTCTCCCTGACCCTCTCTGACCCCGCTGCCGAAGTTTCCAACGAGCAGGTGGAGCGCACCGTCAAGAAGGTGCTGGGCAACCTGAAGTTCAAGCTGGGCATCGAGATCCGCTAAAACTGTTTCACCCGTCCGGAAATGAAGACTGAGAAGCTGCTGCACGGTGTTTTGTGCAGCAGCTTCTTTTTCTTTGCGCCGATTTATGCTATACTTATCTTATATATAAACACAGCAGGAGGATTCAGCGTGGAGGATTACCGCACCATCCGGGGGACAGCCATCGGAGAATACGAAGAGAAGAAGAGCCGCTTCATTGCGCAGCTCTCCTTTGCAGACAGCGAGGAGAAGGCCGTGGCCTTCCTCGAGCAGGTGCGCGCGGCCAACCGCACCGCCCGCCACAATGTCTATGCCTACCGCCTGCGGGAGGGGAGCCGGGAGCGCTATTCCGACGACGGCGAACCGGCCAAAACAGCGGGTACGCCTGCCCTGGAGGTCTTGCAGCACAGCGGACTGACCGACCTCATCGTGGTCATCACACGATACTTCGGCGGCGTGCTGCTGGGGACCGGCGGCCTCGTCCGGGCCTATACGACAGCCACGTCCCGCGCACTGGAAGCCGCCGAGGTGGTGACGGTGCGCAGCGTGGTGGCGCTGGATGTGACGGTGGACTACGGCCTCTATGAGCGGGCAGACCTGCTCATCAAGGCGGCGGGCGGCAAGCTGGCCGAACCGGAGTTCACCGATAAAGTCACCCTCTGCTGGCAGATGCCGGAGCATACCGAAGGGCCGCTGCTGACGCAGTTACAGGAGCTGACAAGAGGCACGGCCAATGTCACCGTGAGCGAGCCGTTCTATGCGGCGTTTTAAGAGCGCTTTACCGGTAGAACCTCTCAGTCTGCTTCGCAGACAGCTCCCCTAGTAGGGGAGCCCTTGGCAGGTCGGGCAACTTTCCGCTGGACGCTGAAAGCCCGATATGGCGCAAAAGGGCGGGCCTTGCTACAGAGGGCAGCAGCTTCTGGACAACGCACCTTGTCAAGCTGCCGCTGCCCTGGACAGCGGAGCACTGCTGTTCCCGAGACATCGTGCTTTGCTCGTCCAGCATGAACCTGACCGACATGCCAAAGCCTCCCCTCGATAGGGGAGGTGGCTGCGCCAGAGGCGCAGACGGAGAGGTTTCGTCTACGGCAGCGTCGAAACCAGACAGAAGAATAACAAATACCAAAAATTACCAAATGACAAGTCGAAACATTTTCTGACGAAGAGACACGGATTTTCCCCCTTCGACAGGGCGAATCGGTTACAATAGCCGCAGACGCGGCATTGGGATCGGCCGCGCGCGGAGAGGAGGGAAAACGAGAGAAAAAGGAGGGACACAGGATGGATGTGCGCACACGCACCGAAGAGATAGAGCGGCTGACGCTGGCCCCGTGGGCGACGTTCAGCGATGAGAGCCGGGGCAGGCAGAGACCGGAGGAACAGGACCCCATCCGCCCTGTGTTCCAGCGAGACCGTGACCGGGTGCTCCACTGCAAGGCGTTCCGGCGGCTCAAGCAGAAAACGCAGGTCTTCCTCTCGCCGGAGGGCGACCTCTACCGCACCCGCCTGACCCACACGCTGGAAGTCTCCCAGATCGCCCGCACCATCGCCCGGGCGCTGCGGCTCAACGAGGACCTGACCGAGGCCATCAGCCTCGCCCACGACCTTGGCCACACCCCCTTCGGCCACGCCGGAGAACGGGCGCTGGATAAGCTCACGCCCGGCGGCTTCAAGCACTATATGCAGAGCCTGCGGGTGGTGGACAAGCTCGAGAAGGACGGGCAGGGCCTCAACCTGACCTGGGAGGTGCGCAACGGCATCGTCACCCATACAAAAGGCACTTGGGCCGCGACGCCCGAGGGCCGCATCGTGCGGATGGCCGACCAGATCGCCTACGTCAACCACGACATCGAGGACGCCGTCCGGGCCGGTGTGCTGGACCCGGCCACCCTGCCGAAGGACTGCACCGCCGTGCTGGGCCAGACGAAGTCCGCCCGCATCACCACCATGATAAACAGCATCCTCGCCCACAGCGACGGGGATGTGGGGGTCGGCGCGGAGGAAAATGAAGCCTTCCTCGCCCTGCGGGACTTCATGTACGCCACCGTGTATGTGGACAAGACCGCTAAGGCCGAGGAGCAGAAGGTGGACAAGGTCATCGGGGAGCTGTACGAGTATTATCTGGCCCATGTGGACCAGATGTCCAACTTCTACGTCCAGCTGGCCTATCAGGACAACCCCGAGCGGGCCGTCACCGACTATATCAGCGGCATGAGCGACGAATTTGCCATCCGGACCTTTGAGGACGTCTTTGTGCCGCGCAAGTGGCACGTTTTGTAAAAAGGAGCGCCGAACATCTTTATGATCCCACACGAATATATTGAAGAGCTGACCCGCCGCACCGACATCGTGGAGCTGGTGGGCAGCTATGTCCAGCTCAAGCGGAAGGGCCGGCTCTACGGCGGTCTGTGTCCCTTCCACAGCGAGAAGACCCCCTCGTTCTACGTCTATCCGGACACCCAGAGCTTCTATTGCTTTGGCTGCGGTGCAGGCGGCGATGCAGTGACCTTTACCAAAAAGATAAACAGCATCGACTACGTGGAGGCCGTCAAGTTGCTGGCCCAGCGGGCCGGTATGCCCGAGCCCACCGAGGACGACAAGACGGGCCGTCTGCGCAGCCGCATCCTCACCATGAACAAGGACGCGGCCCGCTTCTTCCACGCCTGCCTCAACTCCACCGTGGAGGAGGCCCGGCAGGCCCGTGCCTACTGGCGTCGGCGAGGCCTCGACGACAAGACCATCAACCGCTTCGGGCTGGGCTACGCCCCCGACGACGGGCAGGCGCTCTACCAGCATCTCCGGGACAAGGGCTACAACCAGCAGGAGCTGGACGCCAGCGGCCTGTTCAAGCGGAGCCAGTCGGGCCGCATCTACTGCCTGTTCTGGCGGCGGGTCATGACCCCCATCTTCGATCTGCGGGGAAACATCATCGCGTTCGGTGGCCGTGTGCTGGACGACTCCAAGCCCAAGTACGTCAACAGCCCCGAAACGCTGGTCTACCACAAGTCGGACACGGTGTTCGCGCTCCAAATCGCAAAGCGGAGCGCTTCCCATCGGTACGTCCTCTGCGAGGGCTACATGGATGTCATCTCCATGCATCAGGCGGGCATCGACACCGCTGTCTGCGCCTGCGGCACGGCCCTGACGCCCGATCAGGTCAAGCTCATCAGCCAGTATGCCGATGAGGTCATCCTCAGCTACGACTCCGACGAGGCGGGCCAGAAGGCCACCCTCCGCTCGCTGGAACTGTTCCGTAACAGCCCGGTGCGGGTGGGTGTGCTGCAGATCCCGGGCGCGAAAGACCCGGACGAGTACATCAAGAAATACGGTGCCGACCGCTTCAAAGCCCTGCTGGACGGCGTGGGCAATGCGCTGGACTTCCGGCTGGGCCGTCTGCGCAGTCAGTACGACCTCAAACAGGATGCTCAGCGCCTCGAGTACGTCAAGGAAGCGGTGGAGATGCTGGCGCAGCGCTCCAACCCCACCGAGCAGGAGGTCTACGCCGGGCGTCTGGCCGAGGAGACGAACATCTCCAAGACTGCCATCATGGCCCAGCTGGCCGACGCCGTGAAGAAAGCGGGCAGCAGGCGCCGCCGGGAGCAGAACCGCGCCCGCCTGAAAGAGGGCGAAATGGACCAGATCAAAGTCCCCTACGGCGCAGGCCGGGGCGCACTGGGCATGGCCAGCGCAGAGCAGCGGCTTCTTGCCGCCATGCTGCGGGAGCCGGGCTATATCGATAAGGTGAGCGCCCAGCTCAGGCCGGAACAGTTCTTGCAGCCCCAGCAGAAGGAGCTGTACGAAGCCATGCTCCGCTGCAAGGAGCAGGGGGTGGAGGTGAGCCTCGCCACCCTGCGGGCCTTTGTCAGCGAGGAAGCTCTGAATGAATTGAGCCGTCTTGCGGCACAATACAGCGATGTGAACTGTACGCCGGAGGACATCAAGCTCTATCTGGAACGCATCGCCCGGGGGACTCCCGTGGCCAGCCGCGCCGCCAGTATGTCAACCAACGATATTGAACAGTATCTCCAGTCGATGCGGGAACAAAAGCAGGGAACTGCTGACGCAGAAGATTCGGTCTGATCTCTCCACCGGCTGGGGCCGGAAGGAGAAGCACAGATGCAGAAAATGTCACAGACGGAAGAAATGGCGAAGATGCTGGCGGGACGCGCCCGCCGCCATGTCCTGACGCCCGAGCAGGTGAGTCGTGCCATGGAAGAGCAGGACTTCGACCCGGCGGGGCTGGACGAACTGTATGCCGCACTGGAGATGCGGGGCGTGCAGGTGGCCGAGGAAGAGACAGAGTTGCCGCTTCTGGACGAAGAGCAGATCGGAAAGCTCGAGCATGAGCTGTCTGCCGAAGGCGTGGCGCTGGACGACCCGGTGAAGACCTATCTGAAAGAGATCGGCCGGGTGCCGCTGCTCTCGGCGGAAGAGGAAGCCGCCCTTGCCCGTGCTGCGCAGGCAGGGGACGAGGACGCCCGCCGCCGTCTCAGCGAAGCGAACCTCCGCCTCGTCGTCTCGGTGGCAAAGCGGTATGCCGGGCGGGGCCTGCCCTTCCTCGATTTGATCCAGGAAGGCAACCTCGGCCTGATGAAGGCGGCGGAGAAGTTCGAGCCGGACCGGGGCTTCAAGTTCTCGACCTACGCCACCTGGTGGATACGCCAGTCCATCACCCGGGCCATCGCCGACCAGGGCCGCACCATCCGCATCCCGGTGCATCTGGTGGAGAGCATCAACCGGGTGAAGAAGACGGCAGGAGAGCTGCTGCGCCGCACAGGCCGGGAGCCCACCGCCGAGGAGATCGCCGCCCAGCTGGACATGGAGCCCGCCCGGGTGCGGGAGCTGATACAGCTGGCTCAGGACCCCATCAGCCTCGAGACGCCGGTGGGGGAGGAAGAGGACGCCCACCTCGAGGACTTCATCCAGGACGATGAGGCAGGCGTCCCCGCCGACGAGGCCGGGCGGCAGCTGCTCCGCCGGGAGCTGATGAATGTGCTCAAGAGCCTGACGCCCCGGGAAGAGCGGGTCATCGCCCTCCGCTTCGGTTTGGAGGATGGCCGCGCCCGGACGCTGGAAGAGCTGGGCCGGGAGTTCAACGTCACCCGGGAGCGGGTGCGCCAGATAGAGGCCAAAGCCCTGCGCAAGCTCCGCCACCCCAGCCGGGCCAAGCGCCTGCGGGATTATCTGGATGAATAAACTGCATTGCAAGAGTAAATGGTGACAAAATGCACAAGGGTGTTTTTGTCTGGAACGTAAAAAACAAAAAAATCAACCCCAAAATCACGCAAAGCATACACGTTCCCGGGTGTCCGATAAAAGAGGGCGTCCGGGAATTTTTTTGCCTCAAAACGGAAAAATGGCTTGACAACAGGGGTTTTAGGGTGTATACTGCATTAGTATCACATAATGGCCTAGTGCGCCAAAAAGGGAGTTTGCGCAGCATGAGCGGAACGGGTCCCACCGAAAAGTTTGTGCAAAACGCCGGACTTCTGCGCGCGGTGCAGGCCGAATTATGTGTGTCTGCTCAAATTCGACCTGCATTTTGCAACATCCGTAGAGTATAAAAGTAAGGAGTGGTTGATTTTATGATGAAAGTCAAGCCCGTCAAGCTCGGCAAGACCGAGCGCATGAGCTTCTCCCACATCGACGAAGTCATCAGTATGCCGAACCTCATCGAGGTCCAGAAGAACTCTTATCAGTGGTTCCTGGACGAGGGCCTGAAAGAGGTCTTCCACGACATCGGCACCATTGAGGACTACACCGGCAATCTGGCACTGAGCTTCGTGGACTTCCGTCTCGATAAAGAGCCCAAGTACAGCATCAAAGAGTGCAAAGAGCGCGACGTGACCTATGCAGCACCCCTGCGCGTCACCGCCCGTCTGCTGAACAAGGAGACCGGCGAGGTGAAGGATCAGGAGATCTTCATGGGCGACTTCCCCCTGATGACCGACGCCGGCACCTTTGTCATCAACGGTGCAGAGCGCGCCATCGTCAGCCAGCTGGTCCGTTCTCCCGGCGTATTCTACGGCCATGATCACGATAAGGTGGGCAATGACCTGTACAGCGCCACCATGAACCCCAACCGCGGCGCCTGGCTGGAGTACGAGACCGACGCTTCCAACGTGTTCTATGTCCGTATCGATAAGAACCGCAAGCTGCCCGTCACCGTGCTCTGCCGCGCACTGGGCCTGTCTTCCAACGAGGACATCCTGAACTACTTCGGCGAGGATGAGCGCATCCTTGCCACTCTGGAAAAGGATACCACCAAGAACACCGAGGAAGG
>OGFB01001141.1_pt1 | contig 10232 bp, 8 predicted proteins | sample 1570801 | NCBI WGS metagenome assembly OGFB01 (sample SAMEA2581969, study PRJEB24529) | metagenome | biome: Human gut stool | place: China | collected 2011 | reverse complement strand
ACGGGAGAAATCCCAAGTTGAACCCGAAGACGCACTGCGTGATGGTGCGCTTCGACGATGTGGAATGGAACAGGTTTCTGACGATGTACGAGGAATCCAACGTGTACGCGAAAGCCGTCTTTCTCAAGGCGCACTTCTTCGGGCAGAAGTTCAAGGTGCTGAAAGTGGACAAGACGCTGGTGGACTACTACACCAAACTGTCGGACTTCCACGCCCAATTCCGTGCCATCGGTACGAACTACAATCAGGTCGTTAAAGAGTTGCGCATCCACTTTTCGGAGAAGAAGGCGATGGCGTTGCTCTACAAGTTGGAGAAACATACCATCGACCTTGTGAAACTGAGCCGGGAGATCGTGGAGCTTTCAAGGGAGATGTATGCCAAGTGGGAACAACAGAAGGAATAATTCTGTTACATACCCAAGATACACATTACAGATACGTAATTCGGTAAATGAACGCATTTTTACTGACAATTTCATTGTCAATCATGTTGTAATCGTGCATTCGGAACTTTAGGACAAAGATAAGTATCACTTGACAAACTTGAAAACTAAATTCTTATAATTGAAACGACTGTATCATTTATGATGGTGCAGTCGTTTTATATTCAAGAGGATAAATGGTTGCAACTGTTCACTTAGCTATCAATATGAAATTACTATCTTTGTAAAATGATTCAAGAGAAGTTCAAATTTTACAAGCCATGTAAGTTGCTGCAACCTTATATAAGATATTATTGGGTATTCAAGAGCAATCGACCGCTGGATGCCTTTACTTATCCTATCGGTTGCCCTCAAATCATTTTCCATAAGCAAGCACCGTTATATATCCCTGAACTGAATGTTACACAAGACAAACTGACTGTCAGCGGACAAGTTAATTTTTCATCCCATTTGTATGCTGACGGCAATACAGAAATGATAGTGGTTGTATTCCACCCTCACGCTATGAGTATGTTTCTGAACATACCGACTTCACTTTTTTATAATCAAGAAGTGTCCGGTTACAGCCTTGAAAACAAAAGTTTGAATGAACTGGCTACACGAATATTCGACTGTGAGAATAATTCTATTTGCATAAGCTATGTAGAAAAATGGCTGGTGTCACAAATTGCCGATAATTTAGCTGATACCACACACAGAATTAAAAGAATAGATGCCGCCATACAGCGAATATATATCACTCCGCAAATCTCTGTAAACGAATTATCTTCCATTGCCAGCCTAAGTAAAAAACAGTTTGAGCGGTTGTTTCATTCATTTGTAGGCATCAATCCCAAAGAATATACCCGTATCGTCCGCTTCCAAAAGGCTTTGGCGCAGATGCAGCATCAAGCGGGTAAAGAAATCAACCAGGCACAAATAGCATACACCAGCGGTTATGCTGACCAGTCGCACTTTATCCGAGAGTTCAAGAAGTTCTGCGGATATACGCCCATGTCTTTGCTGAAAATATCAAATCCATATTCCGATTTGTTCACCAATCCCGTATAAATGTCCCGTTTGTTCTATCCGGGTTCAAACGCTTCTCCTACTTTTGCCGTCTGATTCATTAAATGAAAATAGCATTAAGTATGAAAGAAGTAAATCCCCAAGAAACTAGCCGGGCATACGCCTTTGAAATGTGGATGAACGCACCCATGCCAATGGTGACGCTCTTTAAGACACTCAACGTGTCACGCCTTGTGAAAATCAGTCGGAAATCGGGCATGAAGTTTAATATGTTGATGTGCTGGTGCATCGGCAAAGCCGCAAGGAGCGTGAAAGAATTTTATCTGCTGCCCGTAAACGACAAACTGATGCAGTACGATACCATTGCAGTAAACACCATTGTCGCCAACAGAAAGGGCGAGGTAAGTTCGTGTGATGTTCCTTTCTGTGATGATTTATCTTTATTTAATCAACACTATCTGCAACTAACCAAACAAGTGGCTGAAAGTTGCGTCAATCACGACTTGACGGAAAGCATGGTTATCGGAACTTCCGCCTTGGCACAATATGAAATAGACGGGGCTGTCGGGATGTATAGCGGCATTTTTAATAATCCGTTTCTTATTTGGGGCAAATACAAACGTCGCCTGATGAAAACGACGCTCACCGTTTCTTTCCAGTTCCACCACACGCAAATGGACGGGGCGCACGCTTCCCGCTTTTTAGATGGGGTTCAGAAAGAAATCAACCAAATGAAAATATAGTTGAAAACAACTTTGGAAAATAAAAGGTAAAATTGGCGAGATTGGACAATCATATATCTATGAAAACTCTATAATTTTGCAAATTATATTGTTATAGATGAAAAATAGCACCGAAAATATATATAAACAGAAGGTCAATCAAGTAATTGATTACATAAATTCCAATTTGCATCAGCCATTACAGTTGAATGTAATAGCCGATATAGTAAATATGTCTCAACGGCAATTACTTCGGATGATGAGTTCTGCTCTGAAAGAACCATTATATACTTATGTGGCAAGGCAACGTGTAGAACGAGCCGTACTATATATGCAAATTGAAGATATGAGTTTACAGAATTTGGCTGGGTTAGTCGGCTACGACAATCCACAATCATTCTCCAAAGCATTTAAGAAACAATTCGGTGTTTCTCCAAAAGCCTATATCAGTAAATTAAAGAAGCGATTAAAAGAGTTTGTACATGATGGAAAGCAGTATGACTTACATTCTGATGCTTATGATTTTGAGGGATTAGATTTAGTATATATCCGTATATGGGGCAAGTATGGAGAGGAAGAGCCTTATGAAACAGCGTGGAGTAAATTGATACATTTCTTAAAGAAAAATGACTTACTTACATCCGACACACGCTTTATCGGGTTAAGTTTTGACGACCCTAATGTAACAAAATCTAATCAATGTCGTTTCTATGCCTGTGCATCAGTGCAAAAAGAAATTATACCCACTTGCGAATTTGGTACAATCCGGCTACCACAAGGTAAATATGCGGTCTATACGTTGCAGGGATATTATACTGATTTGCAGGACTGGTATAACATCATTAACGTAAGTCAAGAATATTCACTTCGTCATGGGATGTCTTTTGAGGAATATATCAATTATTCAAAAGAAAATAGAAATGATAACATTACAAAAATCTACATACCTATAAAATAAATAGAATCATGGAAAATAATTTACCTAAATATATAACGCTGACAGAAAATAATATAGATAAAGACCATATCTGTTGCGCATTCTCTGACAAAAAATGCTTGGCGGGGTATGAGTTGAAAAAAGAGTGGCTAACGAAAGAATTTGCCAATGGCTATGTTTTCAGGCGGCTTGATGCACGAGCCAAAGTTTTTATAGAATATGTTCCTGCTGAATATGCGTGGCTTCCGGTTACTGCTCCCAATTATTTAATGATTAATTGTTTTTGGGTTTCAGGGCAGTATAAAGGGCAAGGGCATGGATATAATTTGCTTCAATCTGTAATTGAAGATGCTAAAAAGCAACAGAAGAATGGATTAGTCACTGTTGTGGGTACAAAAAAGAACCATTTCATGAGCGATACGAAATGGTTATTGAAACACGGATTTGAAGAAATAGAAAGGCTTCCGAATGGCTTTTCATTGTTGGCGATGAATATTTGTGACAATGGTGTAGTTCCATATTTTAATGACTGCGCAAAAATCGAAGAATGTACCGATAAACAAGGACTGGTTGCCTATTATTCAAGTCGTTGTCCATACACGGATTATTATGTAAATGGAATGTTACGTGTTCTTGCACAAGAAAAGAGTATTCCTTTAAAAGTAATCAAGCTGGAAACGAGAGAACAGGCACAAAGTTCTCCCACACCAGCCACTATTTTTTCTCTTTTTTACAATGGAAAGTTTGTAACTACGGATTTAAGCGTTTGTACAGAATCTAAATTTATAAAATTAGTAAAATGAAAGAGTTGGCTAATAATATATTAGCCCAAATAGAGGTCGATATTTCGGAAATCGACCTCTACGGCTATAATATTATTGATGTTTCTCTTTCAATAGTACATAGGCTGCAAACAGCTCTCAATGATTTGAGGATGAAAATACAAACCTATATATTTCCAACCAAAGAGGACGAAATTTTATTTTTCAAAACTCAGAAACCGGAAATACTCGGTCGGTTGCTATTCTTCTATAAGATATACAAGATTGAAACACAATGTCCTAATGGTAGCGATGAAGTGATTAGGAATTATATCAATCGGGAACTGGATAATCTGACCTATTTCTTCAATCGCAATTTGGACTTTTATCAATACTACCGTTCACATTCCACTGTGTATGATGAATATTATTTTGTTCGTGGAAAAGCGGATTTACGATTATGTACCGATAGCGCACAATTCGATAAAGACCCAAATTTCTCAACAGGATATGATTATAAGGTGGCTAAAATCATAGCCAATGAAATGCTGCGCATCTATCTGAATAAACGATTGGTGAAACTGGGAACTAATAATCAGATAGAAGATAATCTACAAAGATGCTTCAAATACCCGTTCCGTTTCACAGGCAAAAAGTCATATCTTATCGAACTGGGATATTCTCTTGTATCTTCGGGCGACATAAACAATGGCAACGTGGAAATTAAAGAAATGATGAATTTCCTTAGTACAATATTCCACATTGATTTAGGGGATTATTACGCTTCATATATAGCCATGAAAGAGAGAAAAGACCGGACGGCATATCTTCATCATCTGATAGATAATCTTGTTAAGCGGATGAATGAGGATGATATGGAGTGTTAGCAAGAATTTAATTGATAATCCGATAATATAAGTTCAGGGAAAAACGCTATCTTTGCAGAACTAACAGAAAAATAAATAGTTGTTCAACAATATGAAATGGCAGTTGTGCATATAGCTACGCTCAACGAATAGCACTTCCAATTATTGCTATTCAGCAATAGACAGGCTTATGTTTTAAGTTTGCCTGTTATTGTTTTGTCATTATCCCTTATTATAAATCTATAAGATTGTCGTGCTGCTTAAAGCGGCAGGATGTATTGTATCATATTGGTTTGAACAAATGAATTATACCTATAAGAAAATCTGGCTCATCGCTTTTCCTGTAATGATGAGCATCCTTATCGAACAACTGATAAATATTACCGATGCTTTGTTTTTAGGGCATGTGGGTGATGTGGAATTGGGCGCATCTGCCCTTGCCGGAATATGGTTCTTGGCAATTTATATGCTCGGCTTCGGATTCAGCTTGGGGTTGCAAGTAATAATTGCCCGCCGAAACGGAGAACAGTGGTATGCAGAAACGGGAAAAACGTTCTTTCAGGGATTGTTTTTCTTGCTGATACTGGCGGTACTCCTCTGTATGCTATCCAAGATATTTTCTCCCGTTCTGTTGAAACATCTGATAACTTCGGATGATGTCTATAATGCGGTTATCCGCTATTTGGATTGGCGTATTTGGGGATTGTTGTTCTCTTTCCCGTTCCTTGCCTTACGCTCGTTTTTGGTAGGCATTACACAGACAAAAGCTCTGAACATGGCAGCTTTCACTGCCGTACTGGTAAACATTCCGCTGAACTGGCTCCTGATTTTCGGCTTCGATATGGGTATATCGGGAGCGGCTATCGCTTCTTCATCTGCCGAAATGTGTTCGCTGGCTGTATTGGCTGCATATATGTTTCGGCACATTGATAAAAAAGCGTATGGCTTATACTGGCGTATTGATATAACGGTATTGAAAGAGGTGTTTTCTATCTCTGTATGGAGTATGCTCCAGTTCTTTACAAGTGTAGCCATTTGGTTTCTGTTCTTCGTGGCTATCGAACGCTTGGGAGAAACGGAGTTGGCTGTATCGAACATTGTAAGAAGTGTTTCCGCACTGTTTTCCGTTATCGTCAATGCATTGGCAGGTGTCACCGGTTCTTTGGTGAGTAACCTGATTGGAGCAGGTGAAAAGAAACAAGTTTTTCCGCTTTGCCATAAAATTATCCGTTTAGGATATGCGACAGGCATTCCACTGATTACTTTTGCGTTGTTCTTTCACCAGCACATTATAGGGGCTTATACGGAAAATCCCGCTATCGTACAGCTTGCATGGCCGCCTTTTCTTGTTATGCTATTGAATTACTTCTTTGCACTACCCGGTTACGTCTATCTGAATGCTACAACAGGAACGGGAGCGACACGGACGGTATTCATTTTTCAGGTGATAACTACTATTGCTTATCTGTTCTGCTTATGGGGATTAGGTTATTGTAATGTCACGTTAGCGGCATATTGGGCAGTGGAATACTTATATGTGATACTGCTTGGTACACAATCCGTCATTTATCTTAAATATAAACAATACTAAGAACTGAAATTTATGATGAACAAGATATATCCCCGTAAAGGTGACACGCAAACCGTTTATTTGAATGCTGTCGTAAAAGACCCGTCTATCGAAATAGGCGACTATACCATTTACAATGATTTTGTTTCAGACCCGTGTCTGTTTGAGCAAAATAACGTATTGTATCATTATCCCATTAACCATGAACGGCTGATAATTGGAAAGTTCTGTTCTATTGCTTGCGGCGTAAAATTTCTGTTCAACTGTGCCAACCATACCCTAAAATCTTTATCCACTTACACATTTCCGCTGTTTTATGAAGATTGGGAATTGGATAAGGCAAATGTGGCTTCCGCTTGGGACAACAAAGGCGACATCGTAATAGGCAATGACGTATGGATAGGCTATGAAGCCGTTATTATGGCTGGTGTCCATATCGGTGACGGGGCTATTGTTGGTACAAGGGCGGTTGTGACGAAAGATGTGCCGCCCTATACCATTGTGGGTGGTGTCCCTGCCAAAGAGATACGAAAGCGGTTCAGTCCTGATATAATAGAACAGATGCAGGCTTTGAAATGGTGGGATTGGTCGGTAGATAAGATACGGGAGTTTTTGCCTTATCTGAAAGATGGACGTTGGGATAAATTACAGGCAGTATGAAATCTATTAAGAATCTAATTTCACTCGGCTATTTGCTGATGGCATTATTGGTTATCGGCATAATGTATATTTGGTATAAAGAATGGTGCGATTTAGAGAAATTGGAAGTTCAGAATCGTCATATAGATACTTTTCGCCAAGAATCGCACGAAATATTTGTTCTTCTTATTGAACTTTCTTTATCAGGCGAGACAGTATTGGAGTGGGAATATGCAGATTTGGAACATTACCATTATCAACGCATGGCAATGGACAGTATGCTATGCCGTTTCAAAACGATTTATCCGACAGAGCGCATAGACAGTGTACGCTATCTTCTCGAAGATAAGGAACGACAAATGCATCAAATCGTGCAGGTACTTGAACAGCAACAAGCCATCAATGATAAGATCACTCGTCAAGTACCCGTAATCGTACAGAAAAGTGTGCAGGAACAACCGCAAAAACCGAAGCGGAAAAGATTTCTCGGCATATTCGGCAAGAAAGAAAAGCCAAAGCCAACCGTGACCACAACAATGCTCCGTTCCCTCGACCAGGACATGATAGCCAAGCAACGGGCGCAAAGCCGCCGTCTGTCGGAACACACCGACAACCTTGTGGCACGAAACGCGAAACTTAACCGGCAACTGCACGGATTTATACGCCAGATGGATAAAAAGGTGCAAGCCGATCTGCAAAAACGGGAAGCCGAGATAACCGCCATGAGGGAACAGTCGTTTATGCAGATAGGTAGCCTGACAGGATTCGTCTTCCTTCTGCTGGTAATATCATATATCATCATACACCGAAATGCCAACCGCATCAAGCGATATAAACAGGAAACCGCAGATTTAATCGAGCGACTGCAACAAATGGCAAAGCGAAACGAGGCACTGATAACCTCCCGCAAGAAAGCCGTACATACCATTACCCATGAATTACGCACACCGCTGACTGCAATAACGGGCTATGCCGGACTGATACAAAAAAACTTCAATGCGGATAAAACCGGGATGTATATCCGAAATATTCAGCAATCCTCCGACCGTATGCGTGAAATGCTTAATACTCTTCTGAGTTTCTTCCGGCTGGACGACGGCAAGGAACAGCCTAATTTCTCCACGTGTAGGATTTCATCAATAGCGCATACGCTCGAATCAGAGTTTATGCCAATTGCCATAAACAAGGGACTTGCTCTTACTGTGACGAATCACACGGATGCTGTTGTACTGACCGATAAGGAACGCATTCTACAAATTGGAAATAACCTGCTGTCAAACGCCATCAAGTTCACTGAGAACGGTGCCGTTTCTCTGACAATGGGGTATGATAACGGTATGCTGAAACTTATCGTCAAAGATACGGGTTCGGGTATGACCGAAGAGGAACAGCAACGTGTGTTCGGTGCGTTTGAACGTTTGTCAAACGCTGCCGCAAAGGACGGCTTCGGATTAGGTCTTTCCATTGTTCAGCGCATTGTGACAATGCTCGGCGGCACAATCCAGCTGAAGAGCGAGAAAGGCAAGGGCAGCCGTTTCACGGTGGAGATACCCATGCAGTCAGCCGAGGAATTGCCGGAACGGATAAATAAAACACAGATTCATCATAACCGAACACTCCATGATATTGTTGCCATCGACAATGACAAGGTACTTCTCCTAATGCTGAAAGAAATGTATGCACAAGAAGGGATACATTGCGACACTTGCACCGATGTTGCGGAACTGATGGAAATGATACGCCGGAAAGAATACAGTCTGCTTCTGACCGATTTGAATATGCCGGATATAAACGGCTTCGAGCTGTTGGAACTGCTACGCACCTCCAATGTGGGCAATTCAAGGATCATTCCGATTATTGTAACAACCGCTTCGGGCAGTTGCAACAGAGAGGAACTTTTAGAACGTGGATTTTCCGATTGCCTTCTCAAGCCGTTTTCCATATCGGAGCTGATGGAAGTTTCCGACAAGTGCGCCATGAAAGGTAAACAAAATGAAAAGCCTGATTTCTCCTCCCTACTGTCTTACGGCAATGAATCCGTCATGTTGGATAAACTGATAGCGGAAACCGAAAAGGAAATGCAGTCGGTCAGGGATGCGGAACAACGGAAAGACTTTCAAGAACTGGACGCCCTGACACACCACCTACATAGTTCGTGGGAGATACTGCGTGCCGACCAACCATTAAGGGAACTTTATAAACAGCTTCATGGGAGTGCCGTTCCCGATTATGAAGCATTGAACAACGCCGTGACTGCCGTATTGGATAAGGGTTCGGAGATAATCCGGCTGGCAAAAGAAGAAAGGAGAAAATACGAAAATGGATAAAACAAAAATCATCGTGGTGGAGGACAACATCGTGTATTGCGAGTTTGTCTGCAACCTGCTGGCACGGGAGAAATTCCGTACCGTGCAGGCTTTCCACCTCTCGACCGCGAAGAAACTTCTGCAACAAGCCACTGACAATGATATAGTAGTTTCTGATTTGCGTTTGCCTGACGGTGACGGCATCGACCTATTGCGCTGGATGCGCAAAGAAGGCATGACGCAGCCGTTCATCATCATGACCGACTATGCCGAAGTACATACGGCGGTTGAAAGCATGAAACTCGGTTCGCTGGACTACATACCCAAGCAACTCGTGGAGGACAAACTCGTGCCTTTGCTCCGCACCATACTGAAAGAGCGGAATATCGGGCGAAGCCGCATGCCCGTATTTGCCCGTGACGGTTCAGCCTTTCAGAAAATCATGCACCGGATAAGGCTGGTAGCTCCTACCGACATGAGCGTACTGATATTCGGGGAGAACGGTACTGGCAAAGAGCATATTGCCCATCTACTGCACGATAAAAGCAAGCGTTCAGGCAAGCCTTTCGTGGCGGTGGACTGCGGTTCACTCACCAAAGAGCTTGCACCATCGGCGTTCTTCGGACACGTCAAAGGAGCGTTCACTGGTGCTGAAAACACAAAGAAAGGCTATTTCCACGAGGCGGAAGGCGGCACATTGTTTTTAGACGAAGTGGGTAATCTCGCACCAGAAACTCAACAGATGTTACTCCGTGCCATACAGGAACGGCGGTTCCGTCCCGTTGGCGACAAGTCCGACCGCAGTTTCAACGTCCGCATCATCGCCGCCACCAACGAGAATCTGGAAAAGGCGGTCAATGAAAAGCGTTTCCGGCAGGATTTGTTATACCGCCTACATGACTTTGAAATAACCGTTCTGCCCTTACGTGACTGTCAGGAGGACATCATGCCGTTGGCGGAGTTCTTCCGTGAGATTGCCA
>OGFB01001137.1_pt1 | contig 10261 bp, 6 predicted proteins | sample 1570801 | NCBI WGS metagenome assembly OGFB01 (sample SAMEA2581969, study PRJEB24529) | metagenome | biome: Human gut stool | place: China | collected 2011 | reverse complement strand
GTCGGGTGCGGGCAACCGCTTTCCCGAAACAAAATCGCCCCCGGCATTCGGCCGAGCACGCTCAGGCGGAAGGCGTCTGAGTGCTGCGGCGGAAGATTTCGGGCTTGGCCGTTTTTTGAACGGCGTCCTTCGTCACGATGACGCGCTCGACGGGCTCCTCGGCGCCGGGGAGTTCGAACATCGTGTCAAGAAGAATGTCCTCCAGAATCGAGCGCAACCCGCGAGCCCCGGTCTTGCGTTCGATCGCGCGACGGGCGATTTCCTGCAAGGCGTCGGCCGTAAATTCGAGCTCGATCCCTTCCATTTTGAAAAGCGCCTGGAACTGTCGAACGATGGCGTTCTTCGGCTCCGTCAGGATGCGGATGAGGGCTTGTTCGTCGAGGCTGTTGAGACACGTGATCACGGGCAGTCGACCGACGAGCTCGGGGATCAGGCCGAAGCGCACGAAGTCGGACGCTTCGACTTTGGAGAAGATGTCGGTCGATTCGCGTTCGCGCTTCCCGTGCACGGTGCCGCCGAAGCCGATCGTGCTCTTTTGCGTGCGCTGCTCGATGATGCGTTCCATCCCGTCGAAGGCGCCCCCGCAGATAAAGAGAATCTGCGTCGTGTCGACTTCGATCATCGGACGGTTCGGGTGCTTGCGCCCGCCCGCTTCGGGCATGCGCGCGACCGTCCCTTCAATGAGTTTCAAAAGCGCCTGCTGCACGCCCTCGCCCGAGACGTCGCGCGTGATCGAGGGGTTTTCGCTCTTGCGGGCGATCTTGTCGATTTCATCGAGGTAGATGATGCCGCGCTGAGCCTTTTCAATGTCGCCGTCCGCCGCCTGAACGAGACGAGCGACGATGTTTTCGACGTCTTCGCCCACGTAACCGGCTTCGGTGAGGGTCGTCGCGTCCGCAATCGCAAAGGGCACGTCAAGCGCGCGGGCGAGCGTCTGCGCAAGAAGCGTTTTCCCGGAGCCCGTCGGGCCCACGATGAGAACGTTCGACTTCTGAAGTTCGACTTCGCGGTCCTTTTCGGCCGCATCGCCCTTTTCGTCGAGCGCCTTCAGACGCTTGTAGTGGTTGTAGACCGCAACGGCGAGCGTACGCTTCGCGTGCTCCTGACCGATCACGTATTTTTCGAGGTGTTCGTAGAGTTCCTTCGGGGTCGGGAGCTTCTTGGGTTCGGGCGCGGGCGTCTCGGGCACTTCGGCCTCGGATGCGGGCGCGACTTCGCCCGCCGACTTCGCGCGCGATTCGACGACCTTCATCATGTTGCGCACGCAACGGTCGCACAGGTACGTGTCGGGTCCGACACCGAGGAGCGTTTGGCAGGCACTCTTCGGGCGACCGCAACACGAGCACGTCAGTTCTTTCTTGCTATCCATGGTGAACCGGGCGTCCTTCTTACGGACGCTTCGTCAAAATTTCGTCGATGAGGCCGTATTCGAGCGCTTCTTGGGCCGACATGAAGTTGTCGCGGTCCGTGTCGCGCACGAGATCTTCGTAGCTCTTGCCGGTGAATTCGGCCATGAGTTCGTTCATCTGGCGCTTGATCAGAAGCAGCTGGCGGGCGCGGATTTCCACGTCGCTCGCCTGGCCTTCGGCGCCGCCGAGCGGCTGGTGAATCATGATGCGCGAATGCGGCAGCGCGTAACGCTTGCCCTTTTCTCCCGCCGCGAGGAGGAACGCCCCCATCGAAGCGGCCATCCCGAGGCAAATCGTATTGACCTTGGGACGAATGAAGCGCATCGTGTCGAAAATCGCCATCCCCGCGGACACCGAACCGCCGGGGCTGTTGATGTAGAGCGAGATGTCCTTGTCGGGATCTTCGCTTTCGAGGAAAAGGAGCTGCGCGACGATGAGCGACGCCGACTGATCGTTCACGTCCGTGTTGAGAAAGACGATGCGGTCGCGCAGAAGGCGCGAGTAAATGTCGAAGCTGCGTTCGCCGCGGCCGGAATTTTCAATAACGATGGGTACGAGTGACATCGCGACCTCTGTTGTTTCTTGGGGGTGTGCGACACGAGCTTCGAAAGCTCGGTTTCGCTCCTCGTTTGTTCGGAAAAGGCGCCGTGCGTCCGCCCGAGGGCGGTTCGGCGCGCAAAAGTGCGTCCATTATCGCGGAGAATTCGATCCTCTGCTCGGTCGGGCGCCCGGCTTCGACGCGATCGGTCCGAATACGGGAAGAATGCGGCACGATCGTGCGTTTCAAATGGGGCCGCGCGCACTTCGTCATCCGCGCGATCTCGAAACGACAAAGGAGAGGTCCCCACGGAGGGAAGCCTCTCCTCTTCATTCCGAATCTTCGGGCCCGGGCGAACCCTCGCCCGAAGTCGGCAGGCGCACCCCGCCCGGAAGCGGGGGCGTCCGAGAGCCTTAGAACTGGCTCTTCATCACGTCTTCGAACGCAACCTTCTTCGTTTCGGTCTTGGCGTGAGAGAGAACCCAGTCAACGAGCTTCTCTTCGAAGATCTGCGCGCTGAAGTTCTGGCGGGCGTTGGCGTTCTTCAGGGCGAAATCGACGAATTCGGCCGGGTTTTCGTAGGAAACGGCGAAGAGTTCGGCGCGAGCCTTGATTTCTTCGTCCGTCACTTCGAACTTGGCTTCTTCCTGGACCTTTTCCGCGAAGAGCGAGAGGCGGATACGACGTTCGGCCTGTTCCTTGAAGAGGTCGGCGGGCGGGAGGCTCTTCATCTTCTTGACGTCGAGACCGCGGGCTTCGAGGTCGCGCAGGCTCTGCTGCAGGAGGTTCTGTTCTTCGTTGGCGACGAGGTCGGCGGGCAGACGGAAGGTGAGGAGCTTCGCGACGGCTTCCATCACGCGGGCCTTCGTTTCCATTTCGACGCGCGTCGAGACTTCGCGGGTAAGGTTCGTCTTGATTTCGGCACGCAGAGCTTCGACACCGCCTTCGACGCCGAGGGACTTCGCGAATTCTTCGTCAACTTCGGGGTACTTCGGTTCGGCGACTTCGGTCACCTTGACTTCGAATTCGGCGGTCTTGCCGTTGAGGCTCTGGAGACCGTAATTTTCCGGGAAGGTGAGCGGGAAGGTCTTTTCTTCGCCGGCCTTCATGCCCTTGACGGCTTCTTCGAATTCGGGGAGCATGCGGCCTTCGCCGAGCACGAAGACGTGGCCTTCGGCCGTACCGCCCTGGAAAGCGGTGCCGTCGATCTTGCCGACGAAGTTGAGCGTGATGCGGTCTTCGTCCTGAGCGGCGCGATCGCAGGCGGTATATTCGGCGCGCTGCTTGATCATCGTCTTGATCGTGGCATCGACGGATTCGTCCGTCACTTCGCATTCGAACTTGGTGAGTTCAACCTGCGAGAGGTCGGGCAGTTCGACTTCGGGGAAGACTTCGAACGTGGCGACGAAGTGCATTTCGTTCTGGTCGTTTTCCGTGCCGGGCTTGACGTTGATGCGGGGAGCGCCGGCCACCTTGAGACCGGATTCGCGGGAAGCGTCGACCCAGGCCTGGGAGACGAGCTCGTTGACGGCTTCGTCAAAAGCCTGCATGCCGTACATGGCACGAACCTGCTTCATCGGAACATGGCCCTTGCGGAAGCCCGGCATGCGGACGTTCTTGGCCTGCTTCACAAGCTTGCGTTCGGCGAGTTCGTTGGCGGCGGAGGTCGCAATCGTGAATTCGAGGGTACGCTCGAGGGGATTGACTTCGACCTGTTCGACGGCCTGTTCATTCGTTTCAGTCATCGCTATTTCTTCGCAAAAAGATCCTGGCCGGTCGGCCGGATGCGTGATGGGAAAAAGTCCGCCGACACCACCCTGGCGTCCGGCGAGAATCCGGTAGTTCCGCCCGGCTTTCGCCCGAGGCGGGCGCCGACGCTCCGAAAAGCGTCGCGCGAGTTCGTCCGCCCGAAACCCGCACGCGGGCGGCAGACGAATCGAAGCTTTGCATTATAACGGAGTCCTCCCGCCACTGCATTTCAGGGCCTCGTTCCGAGGGCCGACGGTCCCGACGGAAATCAGGAAGTTGCGTGCGTTTTCCCGTCTTTGCCCGCACGGCAGTCTCTTCGAAGAAAACGTCCCGCGTTCCATCGGTAACACTTCCCGAGTCCGCAACGTATGACAAGGGGGCGGCCCCTTGGTAAACTGCATTCCCCCCGATGCGATGCAATCGATTTTGCGTCGCGTCGATCCCGACTACACGCTCCCGAATCACGACTCGGCTTCTGTTTTTCCATGACGCCTCATTTCATCCGCACGGGGAATTGCGCCCGTCTTCTCGTTGCCGCCCTTTTCATCGGAACCCTTGCGGGCTGCGCCGTTCCTCCGCCCGCCCCCGAAACCGAGCAACCCGCCGTCGTTGAGGCCGACCCCGTCGTCGACGAGCAGGAGCACCGCGCCCTCGACGCGCTCTCGGACCGTTTCGAGGTCGTGGGCGTTCGGATGCGCGCCATTTGTGTCTCGCCCGAAAACCGGGCCTACTACAACAAAACCGCCTGCCTTCCCTCGGGTATCACCGAGGCAATGCTCAAGGACACAAGTCGCATCACGAAAGCTCAAAAGCGCGCGGCCGAACAGGTCTTCAACGCCACTCACACCCTTAACGAAGAAACGCGCGACCTCATGCTCAAGTCCGGGATTCCGAGCTACATGGACGAGGCGATCGAGTCGCGCCGCACGATCGATCCCGCCGTCAAAGATCTCCAGAACCGACTGCTCTCGGGAAAAATCACCTGGGGCGAGTACAACCGCGAACGTCGCGACCTTGCGGTCCGCAGTGCCGAGAGTCATCACGAATAATTCCCCTCTCACACCCGACGGGAGGAAACGCGGCGGCGCCGAATCCGCTAGAATTGTCCTTCTCCCGTGCGGGAGTGGCGAAATTGGTAGACGCACCAGGTTTAGGTCCTGACGCCTTCAGGCGTGCCGGTTCGAGTCCGGCCTTCCGCACCACAATACAACATCTACCTTTAGCGAACTCCGACAACCACCGGATGTGGTACGCCTTGATGGTCGGCGGCCACTTCTAGTTACTGCCCGGTTGCTACATGCAGGAAGTGCGGTTCGCCTAACAAGCTCAATCCTGCCGTGCGGCCGGGGACTACAGAAGAAATTAACGTAGAACGTCCGCCGCTTTCTCTAGCACCCGAAAGCGTTTCGAATTACCATGGGCGCGTGGATTTGGTAGCCGAGCCAGGCACTAACCGGTTGGGACGAAGCCGCTGGGATGGGGGCGCCAAATTCATTGAGAAGCTCGACTGATCCAGGCTCTGTAGTCCCGTCACACCTGGCTGTCGGGCTTTTCTTTTATTCAGAGTATTCGCATATAGAACACCTCGATGTCAGGCACAGAATCCGTTTTGAGAATGCGATGTTTCTCGGAAAATCCCGGATTTCCTTCCCTGCACTTTGGGGCCTTTCGCTGTTTCGTGCGGTAAGGCCTGCCCGACCGCAGTCATTCGACGGATAGACGAACACGATCTCATCTGAATACTTCGGAGGCGACCGCCTCATCCGACCTCATCGGCGCCCGAGCATATGCTCTGGCCGGTGTCGTCTCAATGTTTGAGCCTCTCCTGAATCTTTGCAAGATCGACATCGACGCTCGCCCAGGTGACGCCCGCGAATTCGGGTCTCGCCGCAAGCTCCGACGGATCGGCGGGCTGCGGAACGGGAAGACCCTCTTCCAACATGCTTTCGATCCAAAGCTCGACGGATTCCTTCGCCTTCCCGACGGCATCCTCAAGATCGTCCCCCTGCGAGTAGCAGCCGGGCAGGTCCGGCACGATCACGCCGAAATCCGGGTTCTCGTCTGTCCCGGGGGCAATCGCAATTCGATATTCCATTGCTTTTCCTTTTGGTATCCCGCACTGCTGTGCTCGAAGAACGTTCGGAACATTCTATTCATCGACCGAAAAACCGTTGCGGCTCGGGCCGTCGCCCCGTCCGTCGCGCATTCCGCACCCAAAAATCCGACCGATCGCCAGGTATCGGAGCCCGTTGATCTACGACCATTTCCCTAATCAAAAACCCGTCTGACACAAAAGTTTTATGGGATAACCACCTATGGTTCGCAGGGTCTTCCAGAAATACCATGACCGGACGTTTGCTGCAGGACCAAATGCGGCGACGTCAATCCTCCGGAGGATCAGGCCGTCTGAGGAGAAGGCCGGCCGGAGGGGCATTTCAAGCTAATCCACATGACCAAGACTTTTCAGTTCAGCGCGCTCACTCTGAGCCTTCTCGCCGGCCTTGCCGCCTTCAACGCCAACGCCTGCTCGACGGTGATCGTCGGCAAGGACGTGAGCCAGACGGGCACGATCATCGTCGGCCACAACGAAGACAACGGCGGGCGCATTCTCACGGCCCAGTACTGGGTTCCGGCCGCGGACCACAAGAAGGGTGAAACGATCAAGTTCGAACCCGCCTCTTCCGAAATCCCGCAGGTCGAACACACGTACGCCTTCTACTGGTCGCAGACCTACGACCCGGCGGGCGCGTCTTTCTCGGACGGCTTCGTCAATGAAAACGGCGTCACGATCGTCTCGAACGCCTGCACGGGCATCTACAAAGAAAACGTTCAGCCCGTCAAGGACGGCGGCATCGGCTACGGCATCCGTCGTCTGATGGCCGAACGTGCGACGAGCGCCCGCAACGCCGTCGACATCGCCATCGACCTCCTCGGCAAGTACGGCTATTTCTCGGAAGGCCGCACCTACACGATCGCCGACGCGAACGAAGCCTGGCAGCTCGCCATCCATCAGGGCAACACCTGGGTGGCCCGCCGCGTGAAGGACAACGAAGTCGTCTACATCCCGAACAACTTCATGATGGACAAGGTCGACGCCACGGATACGGAAAACGTCATCGTTGCTCCGGGCATGATCGAACGCGCCATCGAACAGGGTCGTTACAAGCCCGCCAAGAAGGGAGTCTACAACGACTTCAACTTCCGTCTGGCCGTCGCCCCCGCGGAACGCCGCTCGGCCGACTACAACCAGTCGCGCAACATGCTCGCCTGGGAAAAGCTCCTCGGCGTGAAGATCACGGATCCCGAACAATTCCCCTACAGCGGCACGCCCTCGAAGAAGTTCGGCGTTGAAGACGTGAAGGACCTCCTGCGCACGCACGAATCCGTCATCGGCGACGATCCGGGTTGGTACCACCACCGCAGTCTCGGCCTCTGCCGCGCCACGACGCACGAATCCGCCGTCTTCGTCATGAATAAGAACCCGCTCCTGACGCAGGCCTGGCGTGCCCATGCGCGTCCGTGCGAAACGCCGTACGTGCCGCTCTACCCGCTCGCAGGTCCCGCCGAAGGCGCCGCCTTCCTCGATTGGCAGACCGCCACGGCCGAACAATTCAAGGGCACGCCCGAACACTTCTCCTACGACGCCGACTGGCCCGTGTGGTCGTTCGTGACGCACGCCAACGCGGTCGACTACCTGCGCGACGAATTCAAGGACAGCCAGGAAGCCGTCCGCGAACTCGAAGCCAAGCAGGCCGCCGAACGTCCTGCGGTCGAAGCCCGCGCCGCGGCCCTCTTTGCGATTTCGCCCGAAAAGGCCCGTGCGTATCTGCACGACTACAACGTCGCGGTCTTTGACGAAGCCCGTGCCGCCATGGCCGAAGAAACCGCCGAGCTGATGCCTCACAAGATGAACGTGCTCGCCGACACGATCGACCCGAAGTCGGAAAAGACGGTTGACATCGTTCTTTACTCCGACAAGGATTTCGATGCGACCAAGATCGACCTGAAGCGCACCTACGCAGGCGTGGGTCGTGCCTCGGTCGGCAACACCGGCGTGATCTCGCAGCTCGCTCAGCCCGTCAAGCACGAAGCGCGCGACGTGGACGGCGACGGCAAGACGGACCTCGTGCTCTCCTTCAAGATGAAGCCCCTGACGCTCAACATGCTTGCAGGCGCCAACTACGACCTGTGGCTCTACACGTACTCGGGCGACGAACGCATTGCCGCGATGGACGACGTGCTCGTTCAAGGCGAAGCCTACAAGGGCGCTCAGGAACGTAAGGAAAACGCCGACGTCTGAGTCGCGTTGACCGGCAAAACCCGACGCGATCTTCGGCTGCGATCGCGTCTCTCGGGGAGGGGTTGAGGGCGTACGGCACTCCTTGACACCTTCCCCGTATGCGGAGAGATCCCACGGGATCTCTCCGCTTTTTTTCGTTCAACCGATGCCGCGACGACTTCGACGGAAAGCCTTCTTCGACTTTCGCTCCACGACGTCCTCTTTCTCAAAACGCTTAATCGCGGCGGAACAGAAAAAGCCCCGGCACCCGAACGGGCGCCGAGGCTTGCCAAGAGAGAAGGGAGTCAAGCGGCCGTTGCCCGTAACGCTTTTCCGTCACTCTTCTTCGTGTCGGGCCGAAGCCGGCAAAAAGAGCGTGACGCGGGTGCCGCCGATGGGGCTTGCCTTTTCCACCTTGACGGTGGCGCCGATACGGGAGGCACGCTCCTTCATGATCGCCAACCCCACGTGCTGGCCTTTGCGCTTTTGCACGAGTTCGTCGTCGATCCCGACGCCGTCGTCCGTGATGCTCACCGTCAGGTCGTCGCCGTTTTCAATTCGAACGTCTACCGTTTCGGCCTGAGCGTGCTTGCGCACGTTGGAAAGCGCTTCCTGGATGATGAAAATCGCCTGGAGCTTCTGCCGTTCGGTGAGTTCCGCCCCCTGACCGTTGACGGAAAGGCGTGCGGACACGTGGGACTGTCCTTCGAAGCGCTCGATCACCGTGCGAACCCCTTCGACAAAGCCTTCCTTGTGGATGCGTTCGCGGAAGTTGAGAAGCAGTTCGCGCACGTCCTCGTAGCATTCCTGAACGCCCGTGCGGATCGCGTTCAAAGATTCGTCGCGGAGCTGATCGTCCTTTTTCGCGATCGCGTCGTCGAGGAACTGAACCTGAAGGTTGAGGAAGCTCAACGCCTGAGCGATCGAGTCGTGCAGACCCTGCGCGAGGAGCTGTCGCTCCTGCACGACCGCGAACTGACGATCGCGCTCGATCAGACGGCGATTCGCGATGGCCACGCCCAAGTGCGTCGCCAGGCTCTCGAGCAATTGCACGAGCTGACTCGCAAGCTCCGGCTCGTTGCGAAAGAGCAGCGTGTAGATGCCGACGTCGCTCGTGCTGCTGCGAACCTGGAAGCAGTAGGCCGTGCGGAACCCCTGCTCGGCGAGTCGCTGCCAGTGTTCGTCCTCGGACGCTCGGAGGCGAAGTCGGATCGGGTAGTTTTTCTCCAGCACCTCGTCGATTGTCGAGTCGGAATAATTCAATTCGGCGTACTTCTGAAGGTACTCGGGCGACACGCCGTAGGAACTCGCCAAGTGCACGCGATCGCTGCGGACGTCGATGAGGTTCACGAGGCAGGCATCCGCTTCGGTGTAACGGATGATGCGCTCGACGAACCCGTCGGTGAGCTCTTCGAGGGGACGCTGCTGCGAGAAGAAGGACGTGATTTCGTAGAGCTGTGCGAGATGGCGGTTCTTTTCTTCAACCGTGACGGTCTTTTCCGCGACCTTCTGCTCGAGGTTCGTGTAGAGGTCTTCGAGGCGATCGGCCATGTGATTGAAGCCGCGCGCGATGCGCCCGATTTCATCTTCGCCGCCCACGTCGATGCGCGCTTTGAGGTTCCCGCTCGAAAGACGCTTGATCCCTTCGCCCAGGCGCTCGACCGGCCGGATCACCCAACGGAGCAACAGGAACATGATCGTAAAGAGGCTCCCGATCGCAAGGACGATCAGGAGGATCTGGAGATAGCGCAACTGCCAGAGGTAGCCCTCGCGGTAGTCGTCGATTTGCGCGACGAGGCGCGAAACGTCCGTCGCGTAGCTTTCGACGAGTTGCATGGGCACGGGGCGGCGGAATTCTCGCGCTTCCCGCACGACGGGCACGATCACGGTGCGCCAAGCGGTTTCCAACTCTTCGAAACCCTTGCGAATATCGGGATCTTCGGGAATGGCGAGCGGCAGCCACGGGTCGCCCGCCTTGAGAAGTTCGTACTGACGGTCCGAGATGCGAAGCTCCTCCGTGAAGGCCGCGTCGTCGTACGAGGGCTGCGCGACGAGAGCCGCGCGGAAGGCGTGGTAACGCAACTCGCCCGTCGCCGCTTTCGCGGCGGCGCTCGCTTCGAGCTGCCAGTTGAGCATCATCGTGTACGCAATCGACGTAACGATGAAGCTCACCCACAGGAGCGTAAGCAGAAGCAGTCGGGCGGAGAGACTCTTGAAGTAGAGAATCCCGTGCTCGCGCAGCGTTTTGGGCGCCGCCTCCGGAGAGGCGCCGATCGGGTTCGGGTC
>OGFB01001133.1_pt1 | contig 10308 bp, 7 predicted proteins | sample 1570801 | NCBI WGS metagenome assembly OGFB01 (sample SAMEA2581969, study PRJEB24529) | metagenome | biome: Human gut stool | place: China | collected 2011 | reverse complement strand
AGCTGATACGCTCCATCACGTCCTCGCGGGCCGTGTTGAAGACGTCCTCATTCGCCACATAGCCCACGGTTTCGCCGTTGACCCGGACGGCCAGCGCATAAGGCTGGTGGATGACATATTGGAACACTGCTGCGCCCAGCGCCAATGCGCAGATGGGCAGGGCATACATCGCCATGCGGGGCAGCAGACTGAGGTTGCGGCGGACGCCGTTTTTGAAGTAGTGGACGCTGGCCTCAAATGCTGCACCGAAGCCCTGCTCCCTGCGGATGCGGTGGGCATGGATGAGAAGGGACACGATGCCCTTTGCAAACAGCACGATGGGGCCAAACAGGTCTTTAACCACCTGTGCTGCGCCGGGGAACGCCGTCTCCGCCAGAGCCTTTGCAAAGCGGCGGATGCCTCCAGCAACCCAGAGAGCGGCGTACTTGACGGCACGCCCCACCCGCACGGCAGCATACTCCGCGCCAAAGCCCAGCGCGTAGAGCGCTGCGCCAATGCGCAATACCAGCTTCGACGAGCGCAGCTTCCGGGAGGCATTGTCCAGCCGGTGTCTGCGGCGGCGATACCGCCGGTGGCGGCGCAGCAGATGGACGCACTGGAGCTGCGCCCAAAGCGAGCGCAGCTTTGCGCGGAAGCCGGTGTGCCGCGGCGCACCGGCTGGCTCGTCCTGCCGCGTTTCAGTTGTTTTATCTTCCAGCAAAAAGGATGCTCCTTCCTGTATTTTCAGGAGATTCTGATTTGTCTCTTTTCTCTGTTATCGACATGCTGCCGCATCAGGACAGCTTTTTTGACAAGAATAACTCTATTTATTATACACCCTGCCAGCGCCGAAACAAGCATTGACACAAAATTTGGGCTTAGCTTTCACTTACTTTTCACGAAATACACAAATTTAGACAAAAAGCTTTGTCATATCCTCCGGCAGCGGGCTTTCCACTGTCACCGGCCTCAGGGTCGTCTCGTCCACCGGTACTTCGATGCGGATGCCGTCCGGCATCCGCTCGCAGCGCGGTACCCAGAACGTCTGTTTTGCGCAGTGGAGCGCCTGCCGCCCGATGCGCGCCCGGCTCCCACCGTAGAGGTCATCTCCGGCCAGTGGGTGGCCGATGGATGCAAAATGTACCCGTATCTGGTGGGTCCGGCCCGTCACCGGGACGCAGGCCGCGAGGCTCAGGCCGTTTTCGGCTTTCAATATGGTATATTCCGTCCGGCTGGGTTTGCCATCGGGGGTGACGCACCGCCCGATGATGCTCTCCCCCTGCCGCCCGATGGGGGCGTCGATGACGCCCGGCCCGAGGGGAAGTTCTTCTTCTACAACGGCGTAGTAGAGCTTTTCCACCCGCTGAGCCAGCAGCGGGGCGGCGTAGCCATTCTGAGCCGCCAGCACGAGGCCGCTGGTGTCCTTGTCGATGCGGTTCACCGGGCGGAAGACGGGGCTTCTACCCTGACGCAGCGCCCAGGCGGCATAGCCGTTCGCCAGCGTATCCAGTGGGTAATTCAGGGTAGGATGCACCGCGAGATGGGGCGGCTTTTCCACCACGAGGGCGAAAGCATCCTCGTAGACCACATCCACCGGGATGTCGTCCTGCGGCACAACGCTCTCCCCCTCCGGCGGCAGTTCAAAGGAGATGACCTGCCCGGCCTCCACCCGGCGGTTGGCCAGGATGGGGGCGCCGTCGGCAAAAAAGCCGCTGCCCCGGAATTTCACGGCCCGGGACAGGTCGGTGGAGACACTGCACCTGCGCAGAAAACCGCGCAGCAGCATCCCATCCGCCTCGGGCGGGACTTTGAAATAAAGCTTCATCTTCCCACCTCCAGCGCGGGCAACATATAAGATAAGTATAGCAAAATTCTCTTTCTCTTGCAAATCTTGTTTTTTTATGGTATCATGAGGAGCGGAAAACGAGTGGAACATACGGCGGCGGGGCGGCTTTGACCGCTCTGAGGAAAGTCCGGGCCTCACAGAGCACGGTAACTGCTAACGGCAGCCGAGGGTGACCTCAGGGAAAGTGCAACAGAAAGGAAACCGCCGCAGCAATGCGGTAAGGATGAAAGGGCGAGGTAAGAGCTCACCAGCGCATGGGTGACTATGCGGCTTTGTAAACCCTACCGGAAGCAACGCCTATATGGGACGTACAGCGCTGCTCGCGTGTCCCGAAGGCGGCACGAACCTGTCAGCAATGGCAGGTCTAGACAGATCGTCGTTTAATACAGAACCCGGCTTACGGTCTATCTCGTTTTCCATCTTTTGTTTTCAGCGCTGTCTGCGGTGTGCAGACAGCGTTTTTTGTTTCTTTAACCACACTGTCACTTTTCGTTTGGGCCGGTTTGTGGTATACTGAACAAAACCCCGCAGAGTATGTCTCCGCCGGGGCCTTAATTCAACAGACAGGATGTGAAATCCTCCGATGAAAGATGGTTTTTTGAAAGCAGCTGCCCTCTCGCCTTCACTGCGGGTGGCCGACTGCAACTATAACGCTTCCCAAATTGTATCTCAGTTACAGGACGCTGCCGCCCGCGGCGTCAGGCTGGCGGTGTTCCCCGAGTTCTGCCTCACCGGCTACACCTGCGGCGATCTATTCTTGCAGCGCACGTTGCAGCAGGGCGCGCTGGACGCCTTACAGACCGTGCTGGACGCCAGCCGGGAGCTGGATGTCGTGGCCCTCGTGGGCCTGCCGCTGCTGGTGCGGGGCAAACTGTACAACTGCGCCGCCGTCCTCTGCGGCGGGCGTCTGCTGGGCCTTGTCCCCAAGACCTACCTGCCCAACTACGGCGAGTTCTACGAAAAGCGCCAGTTCACCCCGGGCAGCACTGAGGTAGAGACGGTAACAGTCTGCGGGCAGGAGGTGCCTTTCGGTACGTCCCTGCTCTTCCGCTGCCGCCAGATGCCCAGCTTCGTTCTGGGCGTGGAGATCTGTGAAGACCTGTGGAGCGCTCTGCCCCCCTCCACCTTCCACACGCTGGCCGGTGCCACCGTCATTGCGAACCTTTCGGCCAGCGATGAGACGGTCGGCAAGGCCGAGTACCGCCGGGCGCTGGTGTCGAACCAGTCCGCCCGCCTGCTCTGCGGCTACCTGTACGCTTCTGCCGGCCACGGCGAGAGCACCCAGGACATGGTCTTCGCCGGCCACGACCTCATCGCCGAGAACGGCGCCCTCCTCGCCGAGACGTCTCCCTTCGAGGGCGGCTGGGCTGAGACGGAGCTGGACTGCCAGCGGATGGAGTCGGAGCGGGCGCGCAACACCAGCTTCGAGCCCAGCTCTGAGGGGTATCTGACCGTCGATTTCGACCTTGCCCTCACCGAGACAAAGCTCTCCCGCTGGGTAGACCCCACGCCTTTCATCCCCCACGACGAGCGCCGCCGGGCCGAGCGCTGTGAGTTGATCTTGAAAATGCAGGCCGACGGCCTCGCCAAGCGCCTCGAGCATGCCCACGCCAAGACGGCGGTCATCGGCATCTCGGGCGGTCTGGACAGCTGCCTCGCTCTGCTGGTGGCCGTCCGCGCCATGAAACAGCTGGGCCGCTCCACCAGCGATGTGCTGGCCGTGACCATGCCCTGCTTCGGCACCACCCACCGCACCCGCAGCAATGCAGAGATCTTATGCGACGAGCTGGCCGTCAGCTTTACCGAGATCGACATCGCCAACACCGTCCACAGCCACTTCAAGGACATCGGCCAGGACGAGAGAGTGCTGGACGTCACCTTCGAGAACGGACAGGCTCGTGTACGCACCCTCGAGCTGATGGACACTGCCAACCGCACCGGCGGCCTCGTTGTCGGCACCGGCGACCTCTCCGAGCTGGCGCTGGGCTGGGCCACCTACAACGGCGACCACATGAGCATGTACGGCGTCAACGCCGGTGTCCCCAAGACGCTGGTGCGTCACCTCGTCCAGTATGAGGCCGACATTGCCGCCTCCGCCGAGCTGCGCCGGGTGCTGCTGGACATCCTCGACACCCCCGTCTCCCCGGAGCTGCTGCCCGCCAAGGACGGCGAGATCTCTCAGAAGACGGAAGACCTCGTGGGTCCCTATGAGCTGCACGACTTCTACCTTTATTATGTTCTCCGCTTCGGCTTCGGCCCGTCGAAGATATTCCGGCTGGCGAAAGCGGCCTTCGCAGGCCGGGCCGAGTACCCGGACGAAGTGCTCTACAAGTGGCTGCGCAACTTCTACTGGCGGTTCTTCGCCCAGCAGTTCAAACGCAGCTGCCTGCCCGACGGTCCCAAGGTGGGCAGCGTCACCCTCTCGCCCCGGGGCGACTGGCGGATGCCCAGCGACGCAGCCGCCGCGCTCTGGCTGGCCGAGCTGGAACAGATCCCGCTCAAAGGATAATTTTTTATGAAACAACACAAAAAACTGCTGATAAATCTGGTCTTTGCCGCCGTCATTCTGGCTGCAGCCGCCGTGCTGCTGCTGGTGCGGAAAGCAAACCAGACCGGTGCGCCTCTCTGCGCAGAGCTCATCTACGGCGACAGTAACACCAGGCTGACCTTTCCCCTCGAAAAAGACGCCGATTACGATGTGGACACCGGCTATCTCACCGTCCACATCAAGATCCAGGACGGCGCGGCCCGCTTTGTAGATTCGCTCTGCCCTGACCACATCTGCGAGTCCTTCGGCTGGCTCAGCGAGGAAGACCAGACGGCCACCTGCCTGCCCGCCCGGGCTGTGCTGAGCATCATCCCCACCACATGATGGCATACACATCCAAAGGAGTGAACGCCTATGTTTGACGAAAACAAGCATACCCATCCCCAGAATAACGACGAAGGCCCCCGGCACATCCACCGGGGCATCAAGCGCAGCGAGCCCGACGAAGTGGAGGTAGACAGCGCCGATTTCTTCTCGCCGGAGCCTCCCCGCCCCAAAGCACCGCCGAAACCGGCACCGACGCCTCCGTCTGAGCCGCCGAAACCTCCGGTGCCGCCCCGCAGACAGTGGGAGCCGCTGCACCCCAGCGAGCCCACCCCCGCTGACGACAAACTTCCGAAAGGAGGAATGGTCTTGCTGGTACTGCAGGCCATCCTGAGCCTTGCCGCACTGGTGCAGCTCTGGCGCACCCAGATGCTGCCGGTGCTCTACCTCGTTATCATCACTGCGCTTCTGGTGCTGCTCTGGCTGCTGGTGCGCAAGTGCCTCGCCTCCCGCAGCGGTGCCGTCGTGGCCCGGGTGCTGTCCGTCCTGCTCTGCGCCGCGCTGGCCGTGGGCTGTGTTTGGGCGCAGCAGGGTCTGACCGCACTGGACAGCATGACTTCCGGCCTGCTCACCGGCGCAGAGGCGAATAAGATCACGAAAGAGCCGTTCGTCGTCTATCTCAGCGGTGTGGACAACCGCGGCGAGCTGACCGAAAAGGCCCGCAGCGACGTGAACATCCTCGCCGTGGTCAACCCCACCACCAAGCAGGTGGCCCTCATCAACACCCCGCGCGACTACTATGTTGACCTCGCAGGCACCGACAGCAAGGATAAGCTGACCCACGCCGGCCTCTACGGCGTCGAGACCAGCATGGCCACGCTGGGCAACCTCTACGGCGTGAATGTGGAGCACTACCTCCGCATCAACTTTGCGGGCTTCATCAACATCATCGACGCCATCGGCGGCGTGGACGTCTACTCCGACCAGGCCTTCACCTCGGTGGGCAGCCCCGGCTACTACGACCCCACCACCTTCGCCGAGGGCTGGAACCATCTGGACGGCAAGTCCGCTCTGGCTTTTGCCCGTGAGCGCCACGCCTTCAAGACCGGCGACATCCAGCGCGGCATCAACCAGATGAAAGTCATCGACGCGATGGTCAACAAGCTCAAGTCTCCCGCCCTGCTCATGGGCTTCTCCAAGCTGATGGACGCCGCCGCCGACTGCTTCGTCACCAGCCTTTCGCAGGAACAGATCTCTGCGCTGGTCCGGATGCAGCTGGGCGACCTTGCCAACTGGGACATCCAGAGCTACGCCGTCACCGGCTCGGGCGCGAAGAGCACCAAGTGCTACTCCGCCAAGGGCCAGAGCCTCTACGTCATGAAGCCGGATGAAAACTCGGTCAACGAAGCCAAGGCCCTCATCGCTGCGGTTCTGGGCGGCGAGGACAAGCTCACCAGCACCAGCCAGACCCCCGAGAAGACCGATGTCTTCACGCCGACCGCCGACCCCAACGCCGGTGCATCCATCCCGGAGGAATCTCCCGACAGCGTGATCGCAGAAGAGCCCGCCGAGAGCGAAGTCCCGGCGGAAGAGGCCCCCGCTGACAGCCAGCCCGCCGAGGGCGACGCCTCCGGTGAGCCCAGCGCTTCCACCGAGGTCCCTGCAGACGGCAGCGAAGAAGCCCCAGCAGACTCCACCGAGTCGCCGTCCTTCAGTATGCCGACCCAGGAGCAGGTGGAGCAGGCGGCTTCCTCCCTGCATCAGGCCGCTTCCACCGTGCTGGACGCCCTGTTCGGCTCCGGCAGCGGCGACGCTTCCAGCGCTGAAAATGATGCAGCATAATTGATAGACAGAAAGATCCCGCAAAGCAGCTGCCTTGCGGGATCTTTGCGTTTATGCTTATTTCAGGATGTCGCTCAGCACGCTCTGGCCGTCCAGCGTGGAAGCATCCACACCCAGATAGTCGCAGATGGTCTGTGCGATGGTTCCGAAGCAGAGTCTGGTGCCGAGGTCAACGCCCGGTTTGACGCCCTTGCCACAGATGAGATACGGCACATACTCGCGGGTATGGTCGGTGGTCTTGGTGTAGGAGGGGTCGCAGCCGTGGTCGGCCGTGACCATCAGGATGTCGCCCTCCCGCATCCCGGGGATGAAGTCGGCAACGAACTTGTCGAACTCGGTGGCGGCGGCGGCGTAGCCTGCCACGTCGCGGCGGTGGCCGTAAAGCATATCGAAATCGACGAGGTTCACGAAGGCCAGACCCTCGAAGTCGCGGGTCTGCAAAGCCTTGGTGAAGGCGATGCCGTTGGTGTTGCCGGTGGTCTTGATCTTTTCCGTCACGCCCTCGCCGTCGAAAATGTCGAAAATTTTGCCCACGGCGATGACGTCCCTGCCTGCGTCCTTGAGCAAATCAAGCATGGTCTTGCGGGGCGGCTTGAGGCTCAGGTCGTGGCGGTTGGTGGTGCGGTAGAAGGTGTCTGCGGTATGGCCGAGGAAGGGGCGGGCGATGACGCGGCCCACGCCGTACTCGCCCTTCAGCATCTCGCGGGCGATCTCGCAGTAACGGTACAGCTCATGCACCGGCACAAGCTCCTCGTTGGCGGCGACCTGGAACACGCTGTCGGCGCTGGTGTAGACGATGAGGGCATTCTCCTTCATGGCCTGCTCGCCGTAGTCCTTCAGCACCTGTGTGCCGGAGTAGGGCTTGTTGCAGAGGACTTTGTGGCCGGTCTTTTCCTCGAACTCGTGGATGAGGCTGTCCGGGAAGCCGTCCGGGAAGGTGGGCAGCGGCTTGGGGCTGACGACACCGGCGATCTCCCAGTGGCCGATGGTGGTATCCTTGCCCATGCTCTGCTCCTGCAGGCGGGCGAAGGAGCCGATGGGGGCGGCATCCTTCTCGCCGACGGTCACACCGTCGATGTTGAACAGTCCGAGTTTTTTCAGGTTGGGGCAGTTGAAGTTGGGGTGCTTGGCGATGGCGCCGAGGGTGTTGGTCCCCTCATCGCCAAAGGCTGCGGCATCCGGCTCTGCGCCGATGCCGCAGCTGTCCAGAACGATCAGAAAAACGCGCTTTTCCATTACGCTTTCACTCCGTTTCTATCATTTTGCGCTCACCTCTGTCCCTTCGGGGCAGAAGTGAGACTTTTGCTTAGCCCTATTATAGGCGATGAACGCACTTTTCGCAAGCGTTTTATCGCTCCGGCATCTATCACGAAAATTTAAGGTTTTCTTTGCCGAATTTTTTCTTGCTCTCTTGTACACAAGCGGTTATAATATAGAATGGTAAGGTTTTCAAACACCCCTGACCGGGCCGATGCCCGGCCAGCGGCCACAGGGCATATTTGGCACCTGTGCGCCCATCATAGAGGAAAAAAGAGACTGTTAGAGGTATATTTATGAGAAAAACGAAGATCATCTGCACCCTTGGCCCTTCTACCGATAAGGACGGCGTCCTGCGCGAGCTGGTCGCCAACGGCATGAACGTGGCCCGCTTCAACTTTTCCCATGGCTCCTACGAGGAGCACAAGGGCCGTCTGGACATGCTGAAGGCTATCCGCGCTGAGCTGAACAAGCCCGTTGCTGCCCTGCTGGACACCAAAGGCCCCGAGATCCGCCTGAAGGAGTTCAAGAACGGCGTTGAGATGCTGGAAGCCGGTCAGACCTTCACCCTGACCACCCGCGAGGTGGAGGGCACCAAAGAGATCTGCTCCATCACCTACAAGGACCTGCCCCAGGACGTCCACGAGGGCGGCACCATCATGCTGGACGACGGCCTCATCAAGCTGGCCATCAAGAGCGTCACGGACACCGACATCGTCTGCGAAGTGCTCAACAGCGGCAAGATCAAGACCAAGAAGGGCGTCAATGTCCCCGGCGTCCACCTGTCCATGCCCTACCTGAGCCAGCGCGACCGCGATGACATCATCTTCGGTGTCCAGCAGGGCTTCGACTTCATCGCTGCTTCCTTCGTGCGCACCGCACAGGACGTCTACGACATCCGCAACCTGCTGAACGAGTACGACTCCAACATCCGCATCATCGCCAAGATCGAGAACCGCGAGGGCGTCAATAACATCGACAGCATCCTGTCCGCTGCCGACGCCGTCATGGTCGCCCGCGGCGACCTGGGCGTCGAGATCGACTTCACCGAGCTGCCCGGCATCCAGAAGAGCGTCATCGACCGCTCCTTCTCCTTCGGCAAACCCATCGTCACTGCTACCCAGATGCTGGACAGCATGATGGTCAACCCCCGCCCCACTCGCGCCGAGATCTCCGACGTGGCAAACGCCATCTACGACGGCACTTCCGCTATCATGCTCTCCGGCGAGACCGCTGCGGGCGCATACCCTGTTGAGGCCCTCAAGACCATGTCCGCTATCGCAGAGCGCACCGAGAACGAGGTCCACTACCGCGACAACCGCCTGACCGATACCACCGGCCAGATCAGCGTCAGCGACGCTACCGCACACGCTGCCTGCCTGACCGCAAAGGACGTCAACGCTTCTGCCATCGTCACCGTGTCCGAGTCCGGCAACACTGCCCGCCTGCTGAGCAAGTACCGCCCCTCTCAGCCCATCATCGCCTGCGTCATGGACGAGCAGGTCCAGCGCCAGCTGTCCATCTCCTGGGGCATCACCCCGCTCATGATGGACCTCGCCACCAGCACCGATGAGCTCATCGAAAAGTCCACCACTCTGGCCAAGGAGCACGGCTATCTGCACGACGGCGAGCTGGCTGTCGTGACCGCCGGCGTCCCCGTGGGCGTCTCCGGCACCACAAACATGATCAAGATCCACATGATCGGCAACTGCCTGGCTACCGGCGTCGGCGTCGGCCCCGAGGGCGCTGCTCTGGCCAACGCCACCGGCAAGGCCTGCGTCTGCCGCACCATCGAGGAGATCCGCGCAAAGTTCAAGCCTGGCATGGTCCTGGTCGTCCCCTCCACCTCCAACGAGATGCTGAGCTACGTCCGTGACGCTGCCGCTCTGGTGGTCGAGGAAGCCGGCCTGAACAGCCACGCCGCCATCGCCGGCAAGGCCCTGCTCAAGCCCACCATCGTGGGCGCCGTCGGCGCTACCGCCCACATCCGCGACGGTCTGATGGTCGCTGTGGACTGCGCACACGGCAGCGTCCAGCGCCTGCAGGCCTGATTTCGGGAGGCACAGCATGGAGCGCATTGCAAGTTTCTGCGTAGACCACACCAAGCTCGACCGCGGCATGTACCTGAGCCGTCAGGACGGCGATGTTTTGACCTGGGACATCCGGATGAAGAAGCCGAACCACGGCGATTATCTCTCCACCGGTTCGGCCCACACGCTGGAGCACCTCTTCGCCACCTACGCCCGCAACAGCGAGTATAAGGACGGCGTCATCTACGTCGGCCCCATGGGCTGCCGCACCGGCTTTTACCTGCTGACCCGGGGCCTGACCCCCGCCGAGGCGCTGAGCCTGACGGTGGAGTCCTTCCGCTTCATGGCTGCGTTTGAGGGCGATGTCCCCGGCGCAAGCGAGGTGGAGTGCGGTAACTACCGCGACATGGACCTGCCCGCCGCAAAGGCTGAGGCTGCTGCCATGCTGCCCGTGCTCGAGGCACTGACCGCTGACAAGCTGCACTACTATCGCAATTTTCAAAAATAGTGCCTATCGAAACGGCATATTTGCGATATGCAGT
>OGFB01001132.1_pt1 | contig 10313 bp, 9 predicted proteins | sample 1570801 | NCBI WGS metagenome assembly OGFB01 (sample SAMEA2581969, study PRJEB24529) | metagenome | biome: Human gut stool | place: China | collected 2011 | reverse complement strand
TCCTCTGCGATCTGGCGGATCTCATCCTTATGATCATCTCCGACCGGCATGAGTGTTCTCGACAACTGCGTCTGCGTCAGATTGTAAAGTGCATAAGTCTGGTCTTTCTCGGCGGTGACAGAATTTTTGATCGCATAACGGCCATTTGGAAGCTGCTCAACCCTTGCATAATGTCCGGTCGCAATGTAATCTGCACCGATTGCAAGACTCCGGTCTAATAACGCCTCCCACTTCACATATCGGTTGCATGCGATACATGGATTCGGCGTCCTTCCCTTCAGATATTCTGCTGTAAAATAATCCATGACATTCTTTTTGAATTCCTGCTTAAAATTCATGACGTAATACGGAATTTCCAGACGGTCCGCCACTCTTCTGGCGTCATTAACGGCGCTCAGTCCACAGCATCCACCGTTTTTTTCCTGTGTAAATTCATCCTCATCCTGCCAGATCTGCATGGTGACACCGATCACATCATATCCCTGCTTCTTTAATAAATACGCTGCAACGGAAGAATCCACGCCTCCCGACATTCCTACTACTACTTTTTTTGCCATAGTTTACCTCTTTTCCCGCCATAAAAAAATTATGAGAAACCCATTTTTATGAGCTTCTCATAACATAACATGTCTGTATTTATTTTGCAACCGTTTAGGTTGTGGTATTATAGATCTCACCTGTCGTATAATTGTATGTATACATGCCTGACTTATTGTAAGTATTGGCTTTCTCTGCCTCACTCTTCGCATAACTCTCGATCATGCCTGCCTGAACCGAGGTCTGATAACCAAATCCGCCTGTCGTATGGAACAGGGATTTTACCGTGTTCATATCGGCTTTCTTAAATGCTGTCTCATCAATGGAAAGCTTATTGTCGGTTCCGATCGTGATTCCGACCTTGCTGAGCATGTTGGAATTTGCCTTTGTCAGATTGACCATGGACTTCGTGCTTCTTAAGATGCTGTTGGTATTGGAATCGCCACCCTCTTTTAACATCTTGTTGTAGCTGTCCACAAAATCACTGACCGCCTTGTAAATCTTGTCTGTATCATACTCATAAGATACTTTTCCATCTTTATCTGTCGTCTGTTTCTTTGTAAACAGAGATTTATCTCCATTTGTTCTCAGTGTCTCAGACGCCTTCTTTAAATCCTCTGCTGCGCTCTCGATATTTGCAAGTGTCTTGGAAGAATCTTTGGAAGTCGATGTGGTAGCAGACACAGACGAAGATGATGAATCGCCCGATGCCTCCTTTGTGTAATAAGCCTTCATCAGCTTTGTGTAACTTCCATTTTGGATTGTGGCATAGTCAGAATAACTAATACCAAGTAAATCTGATGTTCCAAACATTGCACTTGTTTTCGTACTTCCTGAATTCAAACTGGAAAACAGTACGCCGATGGAAGATGAATCATATCCTGAAATTGTTGCCATATTTCTCACTCCTTTGATCAGCAATCATCCATGTAAAACAATATCGTTGTGTAATTATGCATTCTCCCTCATAATTACCTTTCTCTTATCATTACATCGTCATTTTAGCTTCATTTTATTAGTTTTTCAAGGTCATTTCTGTAGTTTTGCACAAAAATTTTTAATTATTCAACAATTGTTCATACTTTATTCACATATTACTGTTACAATAAACTCATAAATGAAACGGAAATAAGTTTTTAATACTTGATAAATTTTTTCATAATAGCCCAGGCGCCTTTGGTGTCTGGGCACTCCTCATTTCAGAGGTCTTTTCAGATGGCAGAATGCCATCTGTTTTTATATATTCTCAATCTGCCAGTCAATTGGTTCCACACCATTCGCCTGCAAAAATTCATTCGCCTTGCTGAAATGCCTGCATCCGAAAAATCCCCGGTACGCAGACAGTGGGCTTGGATGCGGTGCTGTCAAAATCAGATGCTTTGGATTGGTCAGCATCGGAATCTTGCTCTGTGCCGGTCTTCCCCACAGCATGTATACAATCGGTCTGTCCTGTGCATTCACAGCCTGGATGATTGCATCTGTAAACTGTTCCCAGCCATGTCCCTGATGGGAATTTGCCTGATGTGCACGTACTGTAAGTACTGTGTTTAATAAAAGTACACCCTGGTCTGCCCATTTTTTCAGATATCCATTATTCGGGATATAACAGCCGAGATCATCATGCAGTTCCTTATAGATATTCTGTAAGGAAGGCGGTATTTCTTTCTGCTCCGGTAATACGGAAAAAGATAATCCGTGCGCCTGATTTACATTATGATATGGATCCTGCCCAAGCAAAAGCACTTTCACCTTGCTTAACGGCGTAAAATGCATCGCATTAAAAATATCGTCCGCTGGCGGATAAATCACCGTTTTACTGTATTCATCGCGGACAAACTGATATAACGCTTTATAATATGGCTTTTTGAATTCCCCCTGGATCTCATCCAGCCAGTCATTTGTGATCATTGACATTTTTGTTACCTTCTTAAAATTTCTCCTGCACTGCTGCATTTGTCCGGGACATCCAGTCTGCTGCCGGATGTCTCAGCGCCGCACCGGAACACCGCGGTCTGCAAGATAATCTTTCAAATCAGCTATTTCCAGCTCTTTATAATGGAACAGAGAAGCTGCTAACGCTGCGTCTGCTTTTCCTTCTGTCAGTGCATCATAAAAATGCTCTTTTGTTCCGGCTCCACCGGATGCGATCACCGGAATTGATACATTCTCAGAGATCATTCTGGTGAGTTCCAGATCATAGCCTGCCTTAGTGCCATCACAGTCCATACTGGTCAGTAAAATCTCACCCGCCCCCAGCCGGTCTGCTTTCATCGCCCATTCAACAGCATCCATGCCGGCATCGATACGGCCGCCATTTTTATAAATATTCCAGCCGAATCCATCTTCTCTCCGTCTTGCATCGATTGCTACAACGACACACTGGCTGCCAAATTTATCTGCTGCCTCACTGATCAGGTTCGGGTTATTGATAGCAGACGAGTTGATGGAGATCTTATCGGCTCCCTCGCGGAGCAATGCCTTAAAATCATCTACCGTGCGGATTCCTCCTCCTACGGTAAACGGGATAAAAACCTTTTCTGCAACCTTCCGTACCATATCGGCCACAGTCTCCCGCGCATCAGACGTTGCTGTGATATCTAAGAAAACCAATTCATCTGCTCCTGCCTTATCATACGCTGCCGCAATTTCTACCGGATCACCTGCATCTCTTAAGTTAACAAAATTAACACCTTTTACCACGCGTCCCTGATTTACATCCAGACACGGAATAATTCTTTTTGTAAACATTGACGTTCCTCCTACAATTTTGCAAAGTTAGAAAGTATCTGTAATCCTACTGTTCCACTTTTTTCCGGATGGAACTGGCATGCAAAAATATTATCTTTCTCCACAGACGCATGGATATGTGTGCTGTAATCGATGGTCGCTTTGACAATTGCCTCTTCTCTGGCTTTTAAATAATAGGAATGGACAAAATAAACAAACGGACTGCCTTCCAGATTTTGAAACAGTCTTCCATTGTTCTGCAGATCCAGCGAATTCCATCCAATATTTGGAATTTTCAGTCCTTCCTTTTCCGGGATCCGGAGGATTTCACCATCTAACAGATGCAGTCCTTCCACTCCATCAGACTCTTCACTTCCTTCAAACAAAAGCTGTAATCCCAGACAGATTCCCAAAAATGGTTTCTGCTCTGCCGCCACTTCATGAATGACCTTGTCAAGTTCAAACTTCCTCAGCTGGCTCATGGCATCTCCGAAAGATCCAACACCCGGAAGGATCACCTTGTCTGCCTTTTTGATCTCATGAAAATCTCTTGTGATCACGCACTCCTGCCCCAGAAACTGTAACGCCTTTTCTACACTTTTTAAATTTCCTGCATCATAATCAATGATTGCTATCATTCTGTCACCTCTGATAAGCCTGCCTTCTCTAATACTTTATAAATTTCTCTGGAATAAGTCTCTTTATTGGACAGTGCATACATGGTTCTTGCATCCTCTGCTGTCAATCCAAAATCCTGCTGTAATGCTGTCTCTGCTGCACTTTCAATCTTATCAAACTCGCCCCTGCATCCATAAGTCTCTGCATCCTGCAGATACTTGTCATATCGCTGCACCGTGCGGATCAGAGAATCCAGAGCCATATCGTAAACCTCTGCATCCATCATGCTCTCGTAAGCTTCATACTCTGCTGAAACCATAGCTGTAATACGATATTTCTCATAGGTATCCGTGTCTTTTTCCTTTACTTTCTCCCCTGCCACAGCCTGAAAAGCATCCGAATATCTTCCTTCTGCAAATGCCTGGTCTGCATCTGCAAAACTGTTTGAATATCCAAGTAAATGTGTGCCTGCCAGAACAAGTACCAGAATGGATGCTGCCATCACAAAAACGAGGATCACCGGCACTTTTGGCAGCGGCGGTGTGTTATCCTGTTCTGCCGGTGGCTTTGGTTTTTTCTCTTTCTTTGGTTTTACTTTTTTCTCTTTCGGCTGCTTTGGTGCTTTTTCTTTCTTCTTTTTCTCTTTTTTCTTTTTTTCTTTTTTGCCCTTCTTATCACCGTCCGAAGAACCTTCTAACTCTTTTAAGATGTCCATATCATCCATAGACATCTCAGTAACTGCAGGTTCAGCCTGCATTCCGGAAATTTCTTCCTCATCTGGTTCATCATCACCGAACAGTAATTTAGACAGCTTTGCCAGAAATCCCTGTTTCTTCGGCTTCTTTTCTTCTTTTACCTCGTCATCCGGCTGCACTTCTGCTTTTGCATTGTCTGCCTCCGGTATTTCGGAATCTTCGCCTGTTCCACTCAGAATTTTCATTAATTCATCATCTTCATCCGATACCGCTTTTTCGTTTTCTGTTTCCGGATCATCCAGTCCAAAATCATCAATTCCGATATCATCGATTGCCAGATCATCAATTCCATCTTCACTGGCATCCTCATCATTTTTTACTTCGGCAGTATCCTCTTTCTGCTCTGCTGTTTTCTCCACTGCCGATGCTGCCATCTCTGCTGTATCATTTGCTGCTTCCTGATTCACGCTCTCCATGATCTGGTCAATATCATCAAGCATCGGCTGTGTTGCTTTTGTCACACCCTGTGAACTTTCGTCCCTGTCTAATTCCTGCTCGAACTGTTTTAAAAATTCATCGGGATCATTATCTTTCCGGAGTTCCTGTTCAAACTGATCCATAAACAGATCATTGGAATCCGGAATATCAATTGTCTCTCTTGTACTCTTCTGTGGCATTTGTTCTTTACTCTCAATTTCTTCTGGATTTACAGGATCACTGTCATTTAAATCAGATCTGCCATCGACGGCATTTAATAACTGATCCAGGTAATTTTCTGATTCATTCATGGTAATATTCTCCTGCTATTGGTTTCTTTGTAACTATCATATATTTATTTTTCGATTATAGTAAATCAGGGATGTGAAAAAACTCACACCCCTTTTTCTGACTTAATCTACGCTCTTATCGATCAGATTGTCAATTGCCTCTACCAGCATACCGATCTCCGGCTTTGTCAACTGGGCATCTGCTCCTAACTGTTCTCCCTTTTTGCGCATCTCCTCATTCACAAGAGATGAAAAAATAATAAGTGGTATCTTCTTGATCTCATCATCTGATTTGCAGAGTTTTGTCAATCTGTGTCCATCCATGAGAGGCATCTCAATATCTGTGATGATACAGTGTACGTCCTGACGGACTGTTCCTTTCTTCTTGAGTTCAGTCAGCTTATCCCACGCCTCCTGTCCGTTCATTGTCATGATCAGATTCGTGTATCCTGATTTTTTCAGACACTCTGAGATCATTTTTCCAAGCAGTGGGGAATCCTCTGCAATGAGGATTGGAGAATCGCTTCTGTCTCTGGCTGTTCTCTCCTCCACATCTGATACTTTCAGTCCGGTTTCCGGGCTGATGTCCGTAACTATCTTTTCAAAATCAAGGATCACCACTAATTTTCCTTCCAGCTTGATAACCCCTGTTGCAGCACTCTTATCTTCCGTGTTGATTGTAGAATCCGGTTTAATGATGTCCTCCCATGATACTCTGTGGATACCGATCACTTCATCTACATGGAATGCAATGTTTAATTTATTAAAGTTTGTGATAATGAATAAGCCCTTTTTCTCGGATGGTTCCATTCCCAGACACTTTTTCAGGTCAATAACCGTCATCATCGTATCACGCGGCATAAAAATTCCTTCCACACAAGGATGTGCATTTGGAACCGGTGTTACCTGCTGATAGGTAAGGATCTCCCTGATCTTTGCCACGTTGATTCCATAATAATTGTCACCTAACGTAAATTCCAGAACTTCTAATTCATTTGTACCTGACTCTAAAAGAATATTTGTATCCATTGTGTCTTCCTCCCACGTATATGTTCTCTTGTTTTTTAATTTGATTTAATATATGAACCTCAGTCCGCAGTGCACGCCAGAAAAATCAAAGATTTTCCTGGCTGTCGGGCATTCGCCCTATCACTCTCGATATATACAGACCTCACCATGCAAACATGTCCGATCTGTATATTCTCGATTGGCACTGCTCATTGCTTACGCACATTATATCATAACTCTTCCTGTTTTTACAATTTTATTTCATAAGTTGTGTCATCTCTTGTCACATGGAGCACAATATCAGAAACTTCTGTCACGGAATCCGGTATCTCAAATAAAAGAACCGCTGATTTTGTCTCTCCTGCCGGGATCTCATCATCATAAGTTGAAAAATCCGTTGTCATGATCGTTGTATAAGCAGAAACCTGCGCACTCTCTGCTCCATCAGCAGAATAATCCGCTGTAAACTTTACCTTTGAAGTGAGATTATCCAGAGTAATACCCTCTTCTGTAGGATTGGTCATATCGATTGTAAGTACCATAAACTGTTTTCCATTCGAGGCTCTTACATCAAGCACATCCGACTCTGTATAGTTTCCGGCAAGGCTTACTCCTCCATAGGCAACTTCCAGTCCATCTGCTCCAAATACATCATCCAGCGTGCTTCCGGCTGGTGTCTCATCCATTATTTCTGTGCCATCCACACTCTCACTGCCCGTGACAGTCTCCTCGGTCTCTGTTTCTTCCACGCTCTGATCCACATAGACCAGACCATCCTTCTGATATGAATTATGCTTGGAAACAACGTGTACTGCATAATTGACGATCTGACTTTCCTCTGCCTCTGTGAGATCATATGCTTTCGTTCCGCATCCTGTCAGCAAAAGCATACCTGTCAGACATAAGATTCCTTCTATTTTTTTTCTTCTCATACTGTATCATCCTCCGCCTGTCCGGAACCAATCCCTGTTTTTTCCGTGTCAAGTTCGAACCAGAATTCTACGCCATCTTCATGATTTAACACGCCACATTCCCTGTGAAATGACTCCATGATTGCCTTTACGATAGAAAGTCCTATACCACTTCCACCATATTCTCTCGTTCTCGCCTTGTCCACTTTATAAAACTTAATCCAGACATTATCAAGATCTTCTTCCGGAATCTGTTTTCCGGTATTGAATACACTCACCCGGACAACACTGTCTTTTCTTGTATACCAGATTCTGATCTTCTTATCAAATTCTGCATGGTGGATCGCGTTGCTCAGATAATTCGTCACAACCTCTTCCACCTTGAATTCATCTCCCCATGCATCCATCGGTTCACTCTCATCAAATGTAACCGAAATATCGTTCTGCTCTAATAAAATAGAAGATGAATTAATAATTCCATGAATCAGTTCTGTCAGATTAAAGCGTTCCATTGGAACAACTTCATTTCCAAACTCTAACTGGTTTAAAGTCAGAAGTTTTTTGACCATCTGATTCATTTTATCCGCCTCGTCCATGATCACTTCACAGTAGAAATCACGGCTCTGTGCATCATCATTGATACACGCCTGCAATCCCTCTGCATATCCCTGGATCAACGCCAGCGGTGTCTTCAGCTCATGAGATACATTGGATAAAAACTCCTTGCGCATCTCATCGATTTCTGTTTTTTTCTCAATATCCTGCTTTAATTCGTTATTCGCACTTTTAAGTTCTGAGATCGTGCTTTCAAGCGCACATGACAAACGGTTAAAATGTTCACCGAGTTCATCTATCTCATTTTTTCTGTGTCCTCTGGAAACATACTTGGCATCAAAATCAAGCTCTGTCATTCTTTTTGATATGTCCGTGAGTTCTGAGATCGGTGTTGTTATCCTCTTAGACACAAACACTGTGACAATCGCACTGATCGCAATTGCCAGAACGCCCACGTAAACCAGAAACTGATTTGAAATTTTTGCACTCTCACGGATACTCTCCACTGCAGTACGCATCAGGATCAGATTTCCATTGGAAAGTGTTCCATAAAGAACCATGTACTCAGATGATAACCTTGTATCTGTCTGTTTCTGTATGACGTAATTGTCTGATCTCTGTAAAATCTCGGTCTGGCTTCTGTCATCACCAAACAAAATATTCATAAATTCCATCAGAATGACCTGATTGTCATTCACCGAAGACCTCACGATCGCACGGTTGGAACTGATGATCATAACTGCGATATTACCATTGGCACACAGATTGTCAAAAGTGACATCAAACTCACTGGAATTCAGTTCACCTGTCTCACTGGCACCGTTGATCACATCATATCCGTCAATCAGCGAATCCTGCTTGTTCAGCATATAATATTTTTCCAAAAAGGAAGTATTGATAAACCAGCATAACATAATCGTCCCTGCGACAAGTCCGACTAATATCACTGCAAGTTCGCGGGTCAGTGACCCTTTTTTAACTCTCTTCATATTATGACAACCATCCTGTAATGTCAATCAGTTTTGCCAATAATCGGCAGCACCCTACTCCACTATAAACTTGTAGCCAACACCCCAGATTGTCTTGATATACTCTCCTTTTTCCCCGATTTTGGCACGGAGTTTTTTGACATGTGTGTCAATTGTCCTCGCATCTCCAAAGTAATCATAATTCCACACATTGTTCAATATCTTTTCACGGGATAGTGCAATTCCCTGATTCTCCATAAAATAGTCCAGCAGTTCAAATTCTTTAATGCTTAATTCGATCGGTCTGCCATCCACGGTCACAAGATGCGCTGTCTTATCCAGTTTAATACCGCCCGCCTCAACAAATTTTTCATCATTTCCGGCAGTCAGCCCGCTTCTGCGAAGCAGTGCATTTACTCTTGCCACAAGGATTTTCGGTGAAAATGGTTTGGAAATGTATTCGTCCACTCCAAGTTCAAATCCGGTCAGTTCATCGCTCTCATCGCTTTTTGCAGTCAGCATAATGATCGGAACTTTGGATGTTTCACGCACTTCACGGCAGACATCCCATCCGTTGATCTTTGGCATCATGACATCTAAAATGATCAGTGCGATATTCTTTTCTTTATAAAATATATCCAGTGCCTCCTCACCGTCTCCGGCTTCTAACACTTCATAATCTTCCCGCACTAAAAAGTCTCGGACCAGTTTACGCATCCTGCTCTCATCATCTACTACAAGAATCTTTAATCTCTCCATATCGTCCTCCGGTTACGTCTGTTCTCTCTTTATTATATCTCGATTTTATGGCGAAACTGTGAAATCTGTCTGTTCTGTGTCCACCTGGATTCCAAGTTCCTGTTCTTTTTCGCTCACTGCCTTTTCCCGCTCCGTCAGTTCCTGCTCCCAGGATGCATAACGGTTTAAAAGTTTCGACTGATAGTCCACGATCGTCGGACTGTCGCTCGTCAGTGTCATGGCAAACATTGCCACAACGCACACCACAAGGATTGCATTCACGCACAGGGAAATCTTCAATTTCCCGGAGGACTCTGTCTCTAATGCCTTCCTGTCGATCTTTGCAAGCTTTTTTTCACGCTGTCTCGCCCTGACCGCCCGCACACGTTCCTTCTGTGCGATCTCACGCTTCTGCTTTTTTAAGCTTGCCTCAAGTCTCGGATGTGTGACCGGAATCGGCAGGATATCTTCATTTTTGATAAAAGGAATTGTCGTCAGGTATTCCTGCAGATCCTTTAAGTAACTGTATCCGACTGCCGTCTCAAACAGTTTCTGCTCGATCATTTTGTTATAAACCTGCAATACGACCTCCGGATCATTCATATCGGTCTTGGTCTTGATATATCTGATCCCCTCGATCTCCTTTTTCGCCTGTTCTGCTTCATCCTTATTTTCAAAAGAAAATCCACCAACGCTCACTCTCTGCGTATTTTCCGGCATTTGTTCTTCCTCCGTTCCATTTACACTTCCTAAGCACATGTTATTTTTATTATAAAAAATAACTTTACA
>OGFB01001123.1_pt1 | contig 10350 bp, 10 predicted proteins | sample 1570801 | NCBI WGS metagenome assembly OGFB01 (sample SAMEA2581969, study PRJEB24529) | metagenome | biome: Human gut stool | place: China | collected 2011 | reverse complement strand
ATGTCATCCGTTTCTTTTGTCAAATGCAGAGCTTTGATTGCTGCAGACTCTTTGACTTCATCCTTTTTTTCCGGTTCAAAATAAAGTCGCAAAATGTCTTTGACGTATGTATTCTTCAACTCAAATGGCGTTCCGGCCATCAGCACCTTGCCATGATCGATGATGCAGACGTGCTTTGCATTGGCAGCTTCTTCCATGTAATGCGTCGTCAAAAAGACGGTCATCCCAAGTTCTTTTTGCAAAGAAACGATTGCTTCCCAGACCTTCTTTCTCGTTGCCGGATCAAGTCCCGTCGTCGGTTCGTCCAAAAACAGGATCTTGGGTTCGTGCATCAGTGCCGCCGCAATCTCTGCCCTGCGTTTTTGACCTCCGGAAAGTTTTCCGTACGGTCTGTTCAAAAAATCTTTCAACCCAAGAAGTTTGACGACTTTGTCAAAATTTTTCCTGAGATTTTCCTTAGTCTCGCCATAAAGCCCCCCGCGAATCTGCAGATTTTCCTTGACCGTCAACAGCTCATCAAGGGAATTTTCCTGATGAACCATCCCGATGTCCTGCCGAATTTTTTCATCGTCCTTTCCGACTTCGTTTCCCAAAACTCGCACGCTTCCGCCGTCTTTTTTATATAAGGTGCACAAAATATTGATTACGGTCGATTTTCCGGCACCGTTGACGCCGAGAAAACCAAACAGTTCGCCTTGTTCGACCGAGAAGCTGATGTCGTCGACGGCTTTGACGTCTTTAAAATATTTTTTGAGGTTCGAAACTTCAATTGCCCTTTCCTTCATAGCTAAATTCCCCTTTGTTTGCTTGATGGAACTATTATATGTTCAAACTTTGCTTGATTACAAGCATCTTGAACCAGGCGGTCAAAAAGAAACCCGTTTTCGATGTGAGCACGTCCCCCGATTTTTCTGACAAATGCAGAGATGAAAGCCTCATTTGTTTTTTGAAATCAGGTTGCGCCACTGCATTTTTCAAAAAATCCGCGTTCGTTTTCGGAATCAAGATGCCGCACTGAATTTGACAAAAAACCCCGCTTCAAACCGAAACGGGGCTCGTTCGCAGACAAATTAGAATGCAGATATAAACTGCGAAATGCCTGTGACAACCAAGTAGATCGAAACTATCCACACGATTGCGATGCTGGCAAGGAGCGGATTGAACAACAATGCGATGCCTAAAATCAGGGCAATGACGTTCAATACGATCATCCAGACGTAGTGTGCTTTGCCGGCGTTTTTAAACTGCTTTGAAGCAGCAAGCTGAACAATTGCGTCGAAGATGAACCACAAAGCAAAGATATACGCTACGACCTGGGCACCAGTTGCAGCTTTGAAAATGAACAGGAAGCCAAGCACGAGATCAACGATTCCCATTGCTAAAAGACCAAGCGTCTTTTCTTCGGTCGTCGTATCAAGAACGTGCTTGAACCATAATTCATACAAACCCTTAACAACTGCCGTTGCACCAATGATAATAGAAATGAACTCAAGCGTTGTACCGAGATGAATGAATGTGACTATGCCTGCCACAAACAAAATAACACCTACAACCAAACTGAACCAGTTAAATTTGTGTTGAATTGTTTCCATAACAATCGCCATCCTTTATCAATTTACGATTATATCGTATCACATAATTGATAACTAATGGTAATAATAAGCTCACGTTTTTTATCTGCCGGATTTCGGTTCACAAAAAGCACCGACGAAATCAAAACGATTCCGACTGCAAATGCTGCTTTCCCTTCTTTTGTAACCAACAGCTTCATGTTGTCTCACCCGTTCTCAACTATTCACCTAAGGATAACACAGAAATAAATAATTGCGCTGCCAATAACCTTTAAGACAGAAAAAATCAGGATGCTTTGCGATTTATTGCGAATCATCCAGGTTTTATATACAACGTGGTTTTGCCCGTAACCGAGAGCAGCATTTTACGGGCAAATTTCAAAAATCGACATTTTGCCCGTAACCGAGGGCTGCATTTTACGGGCATATCACAAAAATCGCTATTTTGCCCGTAACCGAGGGCTGGCACGCTGATTCGCAGCACTGCATCTTGCAAAATGAACCGGTTTTCACTTATCAAAATTGAAAAAATGTCGAACAAAACAAGTCACAAATCGACCCGCATCGTTCGGCATTTCATTTAATTAAGAAGAACCTTTTTAGAAAATCCAGTGCGGCATCATCTCCGCTTAAAATTATACGTAGTGAATCTTGACATCGCCCAAGCGGACGCTTCCTTCGACTTTAAGGTTTTGGGTTCCTTCGCCGGACGGCATGCCGACAAACTTAACGTCTGCCAAAAAAGCATCGACGCTGTTGTTGACATCCCATGACCTCGGCACGTAAATGTTGACGTCGCCTAAAGAAACGTCAACTTTGATCGTTGCGTGCCCGTCCTGAAGCATGGCGTTGTCCAAATACAGATTGACGTCCGAAAGATTGGCCTTGACGTCGATTCGTCTGAGATTTTGCGATTGAATATATCGCGACGTCGTGTTCAAAAATGAACTGACTTTGATCGTCGATCCAACCTCATTTTCGGTAAATTCCTCATATTCTTCGCTTTCTTCCTCTTTTCCGTTATCCCCATTAATAATGTAATTTTTTTCTGATGAAACATTTTCATACCAAAACTGAAAATGCTTCTTAAAAATCATGTTCAACCCGATCGTAATCAGCAGTGCTGCCCCAAGAATCGTCCAGGATCCGACGCTTCGCAGATTGAGCTGGTCTTGATAAATAATCAGCAAAAAAGCAATCGAAAAAACGCTCGTTCCGATTTTCTTTTTGCTCAGCCCCTCAATCAGTCCAGCCCCGAAGAACAACGTTCCGACAACTTGCCAAAAACCTAACGGCACGCTGTATTTCAAACCCAGGCGACTGATAACCAAAGCAATCGCGGCTAAAATCAAAAGCACGCCCCAAAATTTTTTCCTCATCATATTTTTTCCCTCACTTCCTTCATGCGTTCACGCAGCAGCTTGTAATATCTTCTCGACACATAAACCTGCTTGTGCGTATTCGCAAATTGAATCGAACATCCTGAAATAGACTGCGTCAAAGCGTATACGTGACTGAGATTGACGATGGTCGATTTGGAAATCCGCATGAATTTTCCGCTCAAAATATCTTCCAATTCGTAAAGCCTGTGCTTAACGACAAAAACATCATTTTTCGTATGCGCGTAAACTTGCCTTTCGCTTGTTTCAAAAAACAAAATTTTATCCGCGGAAAAGAAATATTCCGTGCTGCCCTTATAAAAAATCAGCTGCGGCGTCTTTTGAATCTTTTGCAGCAACGAAAACATCCGTTCAACCTCTTCATCGTACTCGTTCGTTCTCAAAACGATTTCTTTTTCCGAAACATCAGTGCCGATCTCAACTCGAACCCTCATCATCTCCCCCCTTTACTTTTTGCGGAAAGAGTTGCGAGGAGCAAAACTAAAAGCGAAATCATCTCACCCCTTTACGTTTTTAATTTAACCATTTTTGAAATTTGCTGTAAACAAATTCGGTTCAAGCGGTCATTATTTGCGCTCAAGCGACACAAATCCTCGTCTGAGAGAACGCACTGCATTTTATAAAATACATAAAAAGAGGCTACGGAGCATTCCGAAGCCTCTTTGAAATACTAGGGGTCTGATTTTAATATACGGACAATTCCGAGTCTTTGTCGAAGAAGTGCGCCTTGTTGATGTCAAAGCCCATTTGAACCTTCGATCCTGGCGCAAGGTAGTCGCGCGCGTCAACTTTTGAAACAAATTCCGTATTGCCGACGCGGCTGTAAAGCTGCGAGTCAGCGCCAAGAAGTTCTGAAACGACGACTTCAGCGTTGACGACAGACTCAGGGAACGTTTTAAGGAAAGCAGGTTCTGAATGAATATCTTCCGGACGAATGCCGAAGACGATTTCTTTTCCGTCATAGCCCTTATCCTTCAAAACCTTCAAGCATCCTTCCGGAACCGACAACGTAAAGTTGTTGCCGTCATCGGTAATTTTGCCGTCCTTAAGCGTCACTTTGAAGAAGTTCATTGCCGGTGATCCGATGAATCCGCCAACGAACACGTTTGCCGGATGATCGTAGACTTCTTGCGGTGTTCCGACTTGCTGAATCTTGCCGTCGCGCATGACGACGATGCGATCGGCCATCGTCATGGCTTCAGTCTGATCGTGCGTAACGTAGATCGTCGTCGTCTTAAGTTGTTGATGCAGCTTGGCGATTTCTGCGCGCATGGAAACGCGAAGCTTGGCATCAAGGTTTGAGAGCGGTTCGTCCATCAAGAAAATCGGCGCGTCACGCACGATTGCGCGACCCAAGGCGACACGTTGACGCTGACCACCGGAAAGAGCGGCCGGTTTGCGTTGGAGATATTCCTCCAGCCCCAAAATCTTTGCGGCATGATGAACGCGCTTGTCGATGTCTTCTTTGTCATACTTGCGCAGTTTCAAACCAAATGCCATGTTGTCATAAACAGTCATGTGAGGATACAAGGCGTAGTTTTGGAAAACCATGGCAATGTCGCGATCTTTTGGTGCTTCATCGTTAACAACGCGACCGTCAATCAAAAATTCGCCCTTGGAAATGTCTTCCAAGCCGGCAATCATGCGCAAGGTCGTTGATTTGCCGCAGCCTGACGGTCCGACAAAAACGATGAATTCCCGATCCTTGATGTCCAAATTGAAGTCGGTTACGGAATATTGACCGTCTTCGGCATTATCATAATGCTTGTAAATATGTCTTAAATTCAATTCAACCATTTTTTTCACCTGTCTTTTATCATGTTTACGCTTACAATTATATTGAAAAGGCTTTCTTCAGACTAGCACAAGTTGCACAAAAAATTCAGCAGCCTTTGTGCACTTTTACGAAAACGGTTGCATAGACGACGCAGGTTGCAAAAACGTTCCTTTTCAATTTCCGCACCACTCAAAAGAGTCCATGGTCACTGCAGCATCAAATAGCAAAAAACCAGGTCATCCATCCGGCGCAAATTGAGTCCGGTCTCCTGACGAAGTCTGTCTATTCTGTACTGAAGCGTGTTTCTGTGAAGATATAACTCTTTTGCCGCTGATGAAACGTTGCCTTTTTCATGATACAAGGCAACGACGATCTTTTTCAGCTGCAGATCTTCAGAAATCAATTGATGGTATTTTTGGGCAAGCGGACTTTTTGAGGTCATTTCATGACAATAGTGATGAAGCGCTACTTCGGCCAGATCAAAAACCTGTTCAGACGGATTTTCCGTCAAAAAAACCCGCCGTTCTGCGGAAAAAAGTTCGCACAAATCATCCTTATGATCCCAGATATGTCCGACAAATACACGGCAGTTTGCACCAAGATCGGCATCAAGCGCCTGAATGATTCCCTTAAACTCCTCTTTGTCAAAACTTGCAGCATTGATTTTTTCAATCGCCACGCCGCTGTTCTTTGACAAAAAGAAAACAGCTTCCGGTTCTTTTGGAAACAGTGCGGAAAAAGCCTTTTTGAACAGTTCCATGTCAAACTCAGCTTGGTTCAAGGAGCGTATCTCATATTGGATAAACCTGATCTTGCCGCGCTTGATTGGTTTAACATTGCTTTTTTTCGTCAGATAATCCTGCCATACTCCGCATTCGACTTCAAAATCAGCTGTTTTCCCCAAGAAAATTTCCAACATCTTTCGCTCTTTTTCTGACAGTTCAGCTGCGGGAATATTCAAAAAGGCATCCCCTTGCCTGAATGAAATCGCCCCGGCCTGTTTTTCTCCCAAATTTGCTTGCGGAAAAAGTGCAAGCAGTTTCTCAATATCCATGAACATCCCTCTAATCAATCGCTATATCACTTTTATTTTATGCAAAGCCGGTCAATTATGCAAGCGCTTTTATTTCCGGCGATTCTTCTTTGCGGTTCACTATCAGGAAGATCTAAGTTTTTGTAAAAAAGAGGTTTTGAAAAAACGAATCAGATTTGCAATCGATTGCCTGTTATGATGGAAATTACCAGAAATAATCGGTTTCTTTTCCATGTATCAAAGCACTCAAAAGATATGCTCCGTCAGGACGTGAGGATTTTGCGCGCTGATTTAGCGAGCACTGCATTTGGCAAAATCATTGCCGTTTACGGACACATCGATGAAAATGGGACTTCTGTCCGTAAATGGACTGCTCTAAAAATGGCAATTACGGACAAAATGGGCAAAAATAGCTGTTTGTCCGTAAGATTTCAGACGTTTCGGACCCGGTTTTACGGACAAATGCTCCAAAAAGCGGATTTTGTCCGTAAATTCTCAGCATAATGGCCCAAAATTTATGGACAAATCGCTGGAAAATGCCTGTTTGTCCGTAAAAAGCGTTTTGCTTACGGACAAATCGTCAAAAATAGGCTCTTTGTCCGTAAATCCGGATGAAATTTGGACTGAATTGGTTGAGCAGCACTGTATTTAAAAATGCCGGACAAAAGCAGTCGCAACCTGACCACCTTCATTCGACATTTCATTTAATTCAAGTAAGAAGCGGGACTTTTTCAAAGCCTCTTTCGACTAATCCGCTGCGGTAATTTTCTTAACGAGTTTTGAATAAATTCGTTCATTCATCCATTGTTCGGAAACGCGCTTTGAGAGATCTGCAATCCTGATCCAGGAAACCGCCTTGTTTTCGTCAGGGTTGCTTTGCAGGTCAAATGCAGGGTCCGTTTCCAAAAGATACGTCACGTTCAGATGCAGATGAGAAGGCACGTATTCTCCGCGTTTCTCATGCCCGTTGACCGTCAAAATCTCGACGGAGAAAATGCCGTCATCCAGAAAATGCAGCTTGTCCGGGGAAAGGCCGCACTCTTCGCCTATTTCCTTTACGACGACGTGCTTTAAATCAGCATCGCCGTCGGCATGTCCGCCCATCCACGACCAGGAGTTGTAAATGTTGTGAAAGCACATCAAAGTACTTTTTCGATCCGGTGATACGATCCATGCCGAAGCGGAAAAATGAGCCGCTTTGTTCTTTCTTGTCAAAACGTCCGTCCCGCACTTGGCCCAGTCAAGCATCACGGATAAATCGCGTTCTTCCTGTTCGTTGTAAGGAACAAACGCTTCTAACTGTTTAATGAGATTATCCATATTCTACACCATTCACATATCGTCAGCGTTCTGATTGCCTGACAGCTTTTACACACGCGCCACAAAATTTTCGTAGATTGCCCTGATTGCGGCTTCAAAATCGTTATTGGCAACGCCGATGATAATGTTCAATTCTGAAGATCCCTGGTCAATCATGCGAATGTTGACGTTTGCGTTGGCCAGTGCGGCAAAAAGTCTTGCCGCAGTCCCGCTTTGAGACTTCATTCCGCGACCGACGACCGCAATCAACGCCAGATCCGATTCGATTTCGATTGAATCCGGTTCGGTCATTCTGTGAAGACGGGCCACGACTTCTTGTTCTTTAAGCAGGAATTCGTCTTCATGTACGACGACTGAAAGAGTATCGATTCCGGAAGGCATATGTTCAAACGAAATATTGCTTTCTTCAAACGCTTGCAGCACGCGGCGTCCAAAGCCAATTTGAGAATTCATCAAGGCCTGCGTAATCGTAACCGAACAAAAGCCTTTTTTGCCGGCAACTCCGGTAATCGTATAGGCAGGTTTTTTGGCCGTGCTTTCAACGATCCATGTTCCCTCATCTTGAGGACGATTCGTATTTCTGATATTGATCGGAATACCCTTTGAGCGAACCGGGAAAATTGCTTCTTCATGCAAAACGGATGCTCCCATGTATGAAAGCTCGCGCAGCTCACGATACGTGATCGTGCTGATCGTCTCTGGATCTTCCACGATACGCGGATCGGCAACAAGAAATCCTGAAACATCGGTCCAGTTTTCATAAACATCGACCCCGGCAGCAGCAGCCACGATTGACCCCGTCACGTCAGATCCGCCGCGAGAAAACGTCTTGACGCGTCCATCCTTTCCTTGTCCGTAAAAACCGGGAATCACTGCATGTTCAGCCTCTTCAAGGCGCTTTTTCAAAACCTTGTTGGTCTTGTAATCATTCAGCTGCCCCTCTTCGTTGAAAAAAATCGTTTCATAAGGGTCGATGAACTCAAAACCGAGATAATTTGCAAGGACCTTTCCGTTCAGATACTCTCCGCGAGAAGAAGCATAGTCAAGGTAAGGATCTTTTTCAAGATTCTCCTTAATTGTCGCAAATTCATCGTCAAGCGTCAGCTCAAGTCCAAGTCCGTCAATAATTTCATCATATCGTGCTTTGATTTTCTTCAGCTGTTCGCCCAAGTCGCCGCCTTCAACCGTAATTTCATAAGCCTTGATCAGCATGTCCGTGACTTTCGTATCTTTTGAGAAACGTTTGCCTGGAGCGCTTGGAACAACGTACAATCTTGATTCGTCGGCACTGATGATGTTACCGACCTTTTCAAACTGCTTTGAATCGGCAAGAGAGCTTCCGCCGAATTTAACCACTTTCCTCATAATTACCCCAATTTCTATACTTTATTATTAGTTCTCTGTAATTTACGAGAACTCTTTATCTTGAATTTTCTAACAAACATGCTATGTCCGTCAAGTGAAAAGTGAACTTTTTCGGATATTATTTCCTAAATCCAAAATCTGCGTCTTCTGTGCGATCGTTTGGCATCTTTTTTGGGAAATACAGTAATTGAGGCTGCTTTGGAGCATGGTAATTCATTCGGGCGCTCATTAGGGTAATTAGCGTAGGGCCTTCAGAGCCACACGGTCTGATTTCGTCGTCCGTGAGATTTTCATTTGAATGTGTGAACGAGTTTTACAAGATATTTCTAAGAAATACAGTGCCTGTGCAGAAATCAACGCCTTGAATTTTCTTGATTTGGTAAAATTCTTGAGGTACTGCAGGCTTTTACGGGCAAATTTCAAAAATCGACGTTTTGCCCGTAACCGAGGTCAGTTGCAGTGATTGCGCAGATGATGCGCGCCAAGCTCTCATTCAAATTTGCCGCCAGCCTCTTTTCGGCAATCGTCATGCATACGCAAAAAAACCGGATTAGATTTGCAATTGATTGCAAATCATCCGGTTTTTCAATTTAAGACAGAGTTTTCCTCAGCTTCATCTCTTGATTATACACGACCTACCGTTTTGCTTTCCCACGAAGTTGCCGTTTCTTTCAAGACTTCATTTAAACTTTCGATATTTTGCTTTCCAACGGTATCACACCATTCGATAGCTTTTTCTTCGCCTTCCTGGGCAAAAGGTTCGATACTGTGACGCCATGTTGCACGACCGCAAAGAACACCGTTGAATGTTGAACCTGCTTCATGCGCAAGTACCAATGTATCTTGGAAGACCTTGGCAGGAACTCCAGCACTCAAATAGATGTATGGCACGCCGTTCGTTGCTTCATCTTGTTCTTTGAACAGCTTCTTTGCTTCTTCTCTCGTATAAACCGGTTCGCCATCGCCGTATCCTTCAACAAAGTCCATGATGATCGGAACTTCAACCTTCAAAACGTCAACGTTGTAGCGCGGCTTGGCAAATTCCTTGATCATGTCATTGACCTTGTGTGCCTTGACCTTGGCATATTCACGACTCTTGTTGTCATCAATATTTGCATCATATGACATAAGTTCAAGGAAGAACGGCATGTCTTCTGCAACGCATTCATCCCCAATGCGTTCAACGAATGCCTGCTTGCGAGAATTGATTGAATCGTCTTCGTCAACATCGTAGTAAAGCATGAATTTTACGGCATCAGCACCGTTTTCCTTCAAGCGCTTGGCTGACCATTCAGCCAAAAGGTCTGGCATTCTGCCTGGTTCAGTCGTATCGTAACCGGTCTTTTCATATGCTACGAGCAGGCCGGCATTTTCATCGCGAACCTTTGCAGCAGGAAGACCGTATTCCGGATCAAGCAAAATTGCTGAAGCATAAGGCGTAAGTTCATGTGAAATCACCTTTTTGAACTCAACGATGTCTTCTTCGTTTGCAGGCTTGTTGGCTGCGCTTGCGAGCATCTTCTTGAGCGATCCGCGTTGATCGATTGCCAAGGCTGCAATCACGCCGTCTTTATTTGATAAACGTTTTAAAGCTTCGATTTTATTTGACATTTTTCTTTTCCTTTCAAATTCAGTGTTTTAATCGTGATAGTATCCTTCATCCCAAAGTTTCATCTCATGATCGAAGAAATGAGGATTGTCGTGTTGTTCTTCATTGTCTTCTTCAACAGCATCGATCTTTTTGATGAGTGCTTCGTTTTGTGGAGTCGGATCGTATTTAGCATCAAGGAATGCTTTGACGATGTCTTCAGCAAGGTGTTCGCCGACAACTGCGCCGCCAAAACTGATAACATTCGCATTCAATTGTTCGCGCGCATACTTTGC
>OGFB01001117.1_pt1 | contig 10366 bp, 9 predicted proteins | sample 1570801 | NCBI WGS metagenome assembly OGFB01 (sample SAMEA2581969, study PRJEB24529) | metagenome | biome: Human gut stool | place: China | collected 2011 | reverse complement strand
GATTTTTAATCCTTATTGATATATTATATTAATATATTAGTTACTGTTAAGAACTGCCACATAATCAGGTAAATAATCATACAGAAGAAGTTTTCTTTTTTGTGATTGTCTATCTGATTAAGTATAGTGCTAAGCAGTAACATATATTATTTTATAAGGAGAAATATGTCATGGGAAAGTGTACATTTAAAGGTGGAATACATCCATATGACGGCAAGGAATTATCAAAGGATAAGCCTATAAAAGAGTTGTTCCCTGCTGTAGGAGAGATGGTTTTCCCACTTTCACAGCACATCGGTGCGCCGGCAGTTCCAGTAGTTGCCAAAGGTGATTACGTCCTTGCTGGACAGTTGATTGCTGAGGCTGGTGGATTCGTATCTGCTAATATCCATTCATCAGTTTCTGGTACAGTTAAGGCTATAGAGCCAAGAACGCTTGCCACAGGTGGAAAGTGCAATTCAATCATCATTGAGAATGATGGAGAATTTAAGGAAGTTGAGTATACTCCTAAGAAGTTAGAAGAACTTTCTAAAGAAGAAGTATTACAAAGAATTAAGGATGCAGGTGTAGTAGGTATGGGTGGTGCAGGCTTCCCTACTAACGTAAAGTTAAGCCCTAAGAATCCAGAAGGAATTGATTATATTATAGTAAATGGTGCTGAATGTGAACCATACCTTACATCCGATTACAGAAGACTTCTTGAAGAGTCAGACAAGATTGTACTCGGCTTAAAGGTTGCATTAAGCATTTTTGATCACGCTAAGGGTATTATTGGTATTGAGGATAATAAGCCTGAAGCTATCAAAGTTATGCAGGCAGCAGTTGCCTCTGAGCCAGATATCGAGGTTAAGGTTTTAAAGACCAAGTATCCTCAGGGTGGTGAGCGTAGTCTTATCTATGCTACGACAGGCAGAAGCATCAACTCAACTATGCTTCCAGCAGATGCAGGATGTATCGTACATAACGTAGATACAATATACAGCATATATATGGCTGTTATTGAAGGAAAGCCACTTACTAAGAGAATCGTTACTGTCACAGGTGATGGTGTTAAAGAACCGGGCAACTTCTATGTATGGCTTGGTATGAACTACAGACAGCTTCTTGAAGCAGTCGGGGGTGTAGTTGGCGAACCAGAGAAGTACATATCAGGTGGTCCTATGATGGGATTTGCTATGTACAGTCTTGATGTACCAGTTGTAAAGGGAAGCTCATCACTTCTTGTATTCCAGAATGATGTTGTATCTAAGCTTGAAGAAACAGCATGTATCCGTTGTGGAAGATGTGGTGAAGGATGTCCAAGCCATTTACTTCCAGCTAAGCTTGCTTCATTTGCAGCTAAGAACGATGAAGCCGGTTTCGTTAAGTTTGATGGTATGGAATGTGTAATGTGCGGAAGCTGTTCATATGTCTGTCCAGCTAAGAGACCATTAACACAGCAGATTAAGGCTATGAGAAGTATCGTTCTGGCTAACAGAAGAAAGAAATAAGGGAGGATTAAAAGTGAGCGAGATTTTTAACGTATCAACTAATCCACATGTACGTAGCAAGGATACTACTCAGACTATTATGAGAGACGTACTTATAGCGTTAGCCCCTGCTAGTATATTTGGTATTTATAACTTCGGAGTTCAGGCACTTATTCGTATCATAGTTGGTATTGTAGTGTGTATGGCTTCTGAAGCAGTATATGAGTATTTTATGCATAAGAAGATAACAGTTATGGACCTTAGTGCTGCTGTTACAGGTCTTCTTATTGCACTTAACATTCCTTCAACTCTCAACATTGGTTTTGAGATTGTTGGCTGTGTATTTGCAATTATTATTGTTAAGCAGTTGTTTGGCGGAATTGGTCAGAACTTTATGAACCCTGCACTTGCAGCAAGATGTTTCCTTCTTATTGCATATACAGGTCCAATGACTAACTTCGTATGTGATGCATATTCTGGTGCTACACCACTTGCTATATTAAAGCCGGGTTCAGAGGTTGTAGGACAGACAGCACCAACACTTCTTACTATGTTTATTGGTAAGACAAGCGGTGTTATCGGTGAAACATCAGTTATATGTCTGCTTATCGGTGCTATATATCTTGTTGTAAGAAAGATTATTTCATTAAGAATTCCACTTTCTTACATTGGAACATTTGCAGTGCTTATAATCCTTTTTGCACCAGGACATCAGTTTGATGCTATGTATATGTTGCAGGAAATCTGTGGTGGTGGTCTTATTCTTGGTGCTTTCTTTATGGCAACTGATTATGTTACATCACCTATCACACCTAATGGTAAGTTAGTGTTCGGTGTCTGCTTAGGTTTACTTACATTCATATTCAGAATGTTTGGTGGTTCAGCAGAAGGCGTTTCATACGCAATCATCTTCTGTAACCTCTTAGTACCTCTTATCGAAAGAGTTACAGTACCTAAGTCATTTGGCAAGAAGAAGCCGGAAAAAAAGGCAAAGGAGGCTGCATAAGATGAAGAATATAATAAAAGACGCATGTATATTATTCGCAATTACACTTGTTGCAGGTATCCTTCTTGGTCTTGTATATAATGTAACTAAAGACCCTATCGCACAGCAGAACGAGAAGGCTAAGCAGAAGGCTTACCAGGAGGTTATTGCTGATGCTGATAAGTTTGAAGCACTTGATGGAAGTTATGCTTCTGATAAGGTAGCAGAAACAGCTAAGGCAGTACTTGCAGCTTCTGCAACAGATTTCTCTAAGGATGATGTATCAGAGGTAGTTGCTGGTATTAAGAATGGTAAGATAATAGGTTTCGTAGTAACAGTTGTTGCACATGATGGTTACGGCGGAGATATCAAGTTCTCTGTTGGACTTTCAACAGATGGAACATATCTTGGAACATCTATTCTTACAATAAGTGAAACAGCAGGTCTTGGTATGAGAGCTAAGCAGGATCCTTCATTCTTAGCACAGTTTAACGGAACTAAGACTTCAGAATATAAGGTAGTAACAGATGGAACAGGTTCATCATCAGACAGCTCTATTGATGCAATCGGTGGTTCTACAGTTACATCTAAGGCTATAACAAAGGGTGTTAATGCAGCATTAGCTGTATATGCAGACCTTGCTAAGGCTAATGTTAAGACAGTAGGAGGTGTTTCAGTTGAATAAATGTGTTGAAAGACTTTATAATGGTATTATCAAAGAGAATCCTACTCTGGTTTTAACACTTGGTATGTGTCCTACACTTGCGGTTACTACATCAGCAATCAATGGTATCGGAATGGGACTTTCTACAACAGCAGTTCTTATGCTTTCTAACCTTTTCATTTCATTACTTAGAAAGGTTATTCCAGACAGCGTAAGAATGCCAGCTTATATCGTGATCGTTGCATCATTTGTTACAATAATACAGTTCTTATTACAGGGCTTTGTGCCATCTATATACGATGCACTTGGTATCTACATACCGCTTATCGTTGTTAACTGTATTATCTTAGGACGTGCAGAGTCATATGCTTCTAAGAATCCAGCACTTCCATCAATGTTTGATGGTATCGGAATGGGACTTGGTTTCACATGCGCTATCACAATCCTTGGTGCAATCAGAGAGTTACTTGGTGGCGGAACAATCCTTTCAACAGGTAGTTCAGCACTTGTAGATCTTTCTAACTTTGGCTATACACCAGCTAGTATATTTATCCTTGCACCTGGTGCATTCTTCGTACTTGCTATGTGCGTAGCTGTTATGAACAGAGTAAAGAGAAAGCATGGAATGAAGCCTGCTGAGGTTCCAGACTATGTTTCAGATGAAGAAAAAGAAAACTAAGGGAGGAGAGTAAAAGATGAATTTATTAGTTATCGCTATAAGCACAGCGCTTGTTAACAACGTTGTATTAAGCCAGTTCTTAGGTCTGTGTCCTTTCCTTGGTGTATCAAAGAAAATAAACACAGCTGCCGGAATGGGTGGCGCTGTTATCGGTGTTATCTCTATATCATCAATCATATGCAGCCTTATATATGATTTTATATTAACACCACTTAACCTTACATACCTGAATACAGTAGTATTCATTCTTGTAATAGCAACATTAGTTCAGTTCGTTGAGATGGTACTTAAGAAGTGTATGCCACCTTTATATGAGGCACTTGGTGTATACCTTCCACTTATCACAACTAACTGTGCCGTACTTGGTATCGCTTTAACAAATGTACAGAATTCATACAACTTAATCGAATCATTTGTAAGTGGTCTTGGTACAGCTATTGGTTTCACAATAGCTATCGTAATAATGGCTGGTGTACGTGAGCGTACAGAGGACAATGATGTTCCAGAAAGTTTTAAGGGAATGCCTATCGTTCTTTTAACAGCAGGACTTATGTCAATTGCATTTTTCGGATTTTCAGGAATAATCTAAGGAGGATATTGAATAATGACAGGTATTATTATTGCGGCTTGTGCCGTAGGTGTAACAGGTCTTCTTCTTGGACTCTTCCTTGGATTTATGGGAAAGAAGTTTGCAGTTGAGGTTGACCAGAAGGAAATAGATGTAAGAGCAGAGCTTCCAGGTAACAACTGTGGTGGTTGTGGATACGCAGGTTGTGATGCACTTGCAAAGGCTATCGCAGCAGGTGAAGCTGACTGTGGTGCATGTCCAGTTGGTGGTGCTCCGGTAGCAGCAAAGATAGCAGCTATCATGGGTGCTGAGGCAGGAAGCCAGGAGCGTATGACAGCGTTCGTTAAGTGTGGCGGAGACTGTGATAAGGCTAAGAATAACTATGTATATTCTGGTGTACAGGATTGTACTATGATGAACATAGCACCTAATGGTGGTCCTAAGGGATGTACATACGGATGTATGGGTTATGGCTCATGCGTTAAGGCTTGTCCATTCGATGCTATCCACGTAGTTAATGGTGTAGCTGTAGTAGATAAGGAAAAGTGTAAGGCTTGTGGTAAGTGTATTGCTACATGTCCAAGACATCTTATCGAGCTTATTCCATACAAGGCATCTTACGCAGTTAACTGTTCTTCACAGAACAAGGGTAAGGATGTTATGCAGGTATGTTCAGTTGGATGTATCGGCTGTATGTTATGTACAAAGCAGTGCGAGTATGGTGCTATCACTGTAGAGAACAATATCGCACACATCGACCAGTCTAAGTGCGTTGGCTGTGGCAAGTGTGCTGAGAAGTGTCCTAAGAAGATTATTCATAAGCAGAATTAATTGCAGATTAATCGGGTGATTCAAAATTATAAAAACCGCTGGTGGAAATGTTGGGAATGACATTTTTGCTGGCGGTTTTTTGTGATGTAGAGGTTGGTAAAGAAGTTTATAGTTTAAAGAATGTAGATGTAAACCCTGCACAAATATGATAAAATAAAAGTCAAGAGTTTGTATATTTTTTTGAATTGAGGTGATATGTTTGGCTAACCCAAAAGAAGACAATGAAAATAATACGGAATGGATTATTGCGTGTAATCCAGATAAATATGATGTTATTGGAGCCTTTCAGGAGTTAGGTTCAATAGATTGGACGCAAAGTGCCAACATTGCTGTAGGAGATATTGTTTACATATACGTTTCAAATATGATTCGCACTATAAAAGTTAAATGTAAAGTAAATGCTGTCAATAAAGCAGTACCAACTATAGATGATAGTAAATTTAATAAGTCAGATGAATTTGATGGCTCAAAGGGGCGATATATGGAGCTGGAAATGATTGAAGAATTTTCAACAGGATTGTTTGAAAAGAGTAGATTAGAACAACATAGTTTTAAATCGCCACTTGGGCCAGTGAGAGTATCATCGGAATTAAAAGAGTATTTAGATATTGTTCAGGAATTGCTTCACGCAGATGAAATGGAACCAGATACTCACGATGCAACATATGAATTAATTAGAGAGGTTATAAATTCATATGAAATGATGAAAGATTTATCTGTATGTGATTATAGGGATTTGAATTTAGTATATCTTATGTGTGTGGGAACTTGGAAACATGGATTTGATGCAAAAAAGAAAACAATAGATGCTAGTCACCTTCCTGATAGCGAAAAAAACAGATTGAAAAACTTGCTGGATGAACTTGGAGAGAGAGCAAAACGCGGAGAATATGCCAATAATAAGGAGAACGATGCTAACTTTGGTATGTTCGGAACGGGATTTTATACATTTGAAAATAAAACAGACGAACACTCACCAAAAGACTTTATTCAAATGTGTATTGATATTAAGAACCTTTCTAATGATAAGGAAATATTTAATAGATGTGAACGGACATTAAATGAGGGCTTTCACGGAATGCGAGCTGCATCAGCATCTATGGTCCTTCCTTCTTTGAAACCTATGAATTTTCCTATTTTTAATAGTAATATGGGATTTGACAATATTTATGTGTATTTCAATATTGATATTAAACGTAAAACAGAACTATGTACATATATCAAAAATGTAAGAATTGTTAAGGCATTTCGTGATAAATATTTTACTGTAAAAAATTATAGGATATTTGATATTACGGCGTGGGAGATTGGAAAAGCAAGACAACACACTAATATTGACTATTTAGGAGCAACTGATTATTATCCAAGTCTTAATGAATATAATCCTGGGATTACAGCAGAAGAATATGAAAGAATTCTTGATAATGAGAATATTGTAAAACGTGTATGGTTAGACACTCTTTATTATTTGTACATAATGGGTGGAACAGGAAGCTGCAAGCAGATAGCAAATAAATATGGAAATAGCGCAGCACATTATAATACGAATGCAATTAATGTAGCTAGGGCAGTGTATAAGGAAACGCAATGTCCATTATACATAAGGGAGTCCGGTAAAAATCAGTATTGGTCGGTGCTATTCTATGGGAGAGCCATAGAAGACAGTGACGAAGGGGTATTTAGTTATAAGATAAGAGAGCCTTTGATGGAAGCTATTAAAATGTTAGAGGAAAGAGGGGTGTTTCAGAAAATGAAAGAATTAGATAAAGAGTTTGATAAGAATTTAATATTATATGGTCCTCCTGGAACTGGTAAGACATATAATTCTGTTATATATGCTGTTGCAATTTGTGACGGAAAGCCGGTAGATGAACTTACAGATTACGCTGCAGTTATGTCAAGATATAACGAATTAAAGAAGGTTGGAAGAATATCATTTACTACATTTCATCAGTCATATGGATACGAAGAATTTATAGAGGGGATTAAACCAATTATTGATGAAAATAAGCAGGACATTGGATATACAATAGAAGCGGGAGTGTTTAAAAAGTTTTGTGACAATGCGAAAAGTATTACTCGCACAAGTACAGGTATAGAAAGCACAGTGATTGAAGAAAATACTGAGCCATATGTATTTATTATTGATGAAATTAACAGAGGAAATATATCAAAAATATTTGGTGAATTGATTACATTAATTGAAAGTACAAAGAGAGCGGGGATGCCTGAAGAAGCATCAGCTATACTGCCGTATTCGGGTGATGAATTTAGTGTGCCATCTAATGTATATATTTTAGGAACAATGAATACAGCCGATAGATCGATTGCGTTGATGGATACAGCTCTTCGGAGAAGATTTCAGTTTGTTGAGATGATGCCGGACTCTGATGTACTTAGAAAAATTCATGCAGATAAGGTAAAGGATTTAGATGTGGCAGCAATGCTTGATAAAATTAATGAAAGAATCGAGTACTTATATGACAGGGAGCACACTATTGGACACGCTTTCTTTACTGATCTCAAAGATGATGCAACACTTGAAAAGTTACAGTCTATTTTTGAAAAGTCTGTAATTCCATTATTACAGGAATATTTCTATGAAGATTATCAGAAGATACAGCTTGTCCTTGGAGATAATGCGAAGAGCGATGACAGCTTGAAATTTATTATTGATGAAAAAGTTGTAGCAAAGAATATTTTTAAAGGAAATGTGGAAGATGTTATTGATCTTCCAGAAAAGAAATATTCAATCAATTCTAAAGCATTTGAAAATATTAATAGTTATAAAGAAATTTTGTAAAGTGTGGTGATAACGTGGATAAACCATTTGAGGTGAAAGAATTTGACACTATTATTTGTAATGAGGATTATAAAGATGATGAAAAATACAAGTATCTGAATCAGAAGAAGTTTGATAATCTAGTAGCGTTTATCCATGAATTTACTGGAGATGCGGATAGTGCAGATGCACTCGATTTTATGAAAATTGGTTACAGGCGTAATGTTGGAGAAGTCATTACTATAAAAAATTACGTTGGGTTAATTCAGCTTAAGAATGGTTTTCAAATTCAAGTGCTTCCTAAGATAGCTTTTGGAGAGGAAGATGAAGAAAATGTGAAAACAAAGAAAGTATTCCTTAAGATGCTTTGCAGTATGAAAGATTTTCCTTGTAAAGTGTTCAATGAATCTTCTTTAAATGTAGCTCAGATGAATTTGTATGAACTGTTCATTAATATGTATCTACAGGAAGTAAGACAACTGGTAAAGCGGGGGATAAAGTTGAATTATGTTGAACAGGAAGATAACTTACGTTATTATAAGGGAAAATTACTTGTAAACGAGAATGTGAGAGTAAATTTAGCACATAAAGAGCGTTTTTACGTTTCCTATGAAGAATTTCATCCAAATCGTGCAGAAAACCGTCTTATAAAGGCTACACTCGCAAAGTTGGGGAGATTAACAATAAGTGCAGAAAATTCGAAAGAAATAAGACAGTTACTAACAGCATTTGAAATGGTAGATGCTTCTGTCAATTATACAAAGGATTTCTCACAGGTTGTAATTAACAGAAATACAAAGGACTACGAAGTGCTAATGCAGTGGTCAAAAGTGTTTTTGATGAATAAAAGTTTTACAACATTTTCAGGAAGTACAACATCAAGAGCATTGTTATTCCCGATGGAATCAATATATGAGAGTTATGTTGCACAGCAAATGAAGAAAGTAATAAACCCAGAAGGTTGGGAGGTTTCATGTCAGGATAGGGGACAATATCTTTTCGTGGAACCGAGGAGGCAGTTTGCCCTTAGACCGGATATTGTCATTAAGAAAGGCGAACGTATAGTGATTTTAGATACTAAATGGAAAAGCTTGATTAATAATGAAAAAAATAATTATGGTATTTCACAACAAGATATGTATCAGATGTATGCTTATTCTAAGAAATATGGTACTTCTGAGATATGGCTTTTATATCCAGTAAATGATGAAATGAGAAATCATAAGCCTATCCGGTTTGAAAGCGGGGATGGAACCACAGTAAATTTATATTTTGTAGATGTTGATAAAATAGAGGATAGTTTGCGGGAGTTAAAGGATAGATTAGAAGTAGGCGAAAAAGTGAAATTTTAGATGGAAAATGATAATTTACGTTGATTTTTTAATTAATTTGAGTATAATAATATTAGAATTAGAAATGTTATCGATGTAAGAGCATCGTTAAAAGTTGGGCTGCATATGGAGCGGGATAATTTTCCATATCATTAGATGTCTTAACTGGGTATCGAGGCTGACAACCAGCATAAAACTCTTTTTATTAAAAGTAATTCTTAAGGAGTGTGGTTAAGTATCACACTCCTTTTTACGAATGATTAAGTTTATAATAAAGATAGCCTTTAAAAATCACCCCATATCGTATATAATATTATTTACTGAGCTTAAATCAAGTACAATAGAACAGCTAAGAGAGGTATTATAAAGTAAGAGAGGTATTATAAAATGGAAATTTATGAAATGATAGACCTACAGGATTGTCCAAGATGTTTAGGACCTTCTTTGTTAGAGGAAGTAGACCATGGTTTTTATGTAACTTGCCTGGATTGTGGATGCCAGTCAGCAACATTCAGATATAATAATGACGAAGACAAGCTTGAAGCTGCGAAGAAGACAGCTGAGTTATGGAATACTGGCAAGGTAATATATACGGGATATGGAGATTAATAATATATGTATGCATAGTTTTGAAGCATGACAGATATGTTTGTGTGCAATGTTATTATAATTAATGTATAGTATAGATGGGAATATATATAATAATCCCGAATGTGATATATAAGATAGGAGAATTAAACGATGAAGAGTCAGGAAGAACTTTTTAATATGACAGTAATGGAATTAAGAGAGTATATGAATTCACTTTCTAATGAAGAAATAAAGCAGGCAGCAGAAATGTTTGAATATGATGAGCATGAAAGAGATCCTCTTACACTTCTTTCAGCACCTAAGCTTTTTGAGTATATGAAATATGCAAATGGAGCAGTAGATATTGATTTTGGCGAATAAGGCTATAAAGAGGGAGTGTGATTAATAGTCACGCTCTTTTATTTATGCTGGGAGGCAATAATTGTGGTGGTCTTTGTGTATTAAAATAGTAAAAGAAATTATAATG
>OGFB01001116.1_pt1 | contig 10367 bp, 5 predicted proteins | sample 1570801 | NCBI WGS metagenome assembly OGFB01 (sample SAMEA2581969, study PRJEB24529) | metagenome | biome: Human gut stool | place: China | collected 2011 | reverse complement strand
AATTTCTCTATAATATTTTTTATAAAATCAGGTGTGGCAGTATTGGTGATTTCAAATGTCCTGATTCAATACACACCATTTTCTGCCCTTTCTCTCTCCCACTTTGCTTCATATTTATATCTGTCACACAATCTGTAATATATCTTTGCTGTCTTAGGATATATTGTACTAAGATAATCTGCATTTTCCTTATATCTGGCTGCAAGACTCTTTTCAGTTCTGCCATCAGACGGACTGTATATTCCCCTGCTGTTATATTTCTCAGTGACATAACCTGATATTAAAGCATCATCTGCATAGTCTTCCAGCACATTTCTTACTGCCTCACATGGATAATAACCATCCTTCCCAGCTGGTGAATATGATAACATCTTACCAATATAATAACTGAACAGACTTTTCTGGTCATTCTTTTCAAGCAGAATCATGAATTCTTCTATCCAGCTTCTTAGCTCTGATTCTATAACTTTTCCGTTTCTTTCTGCCGGACAGAACTTAATTTCTCCATACAGGCGGCACATTACATTGATGTATGTACTTTCTTCTTCTGTCAGCATTTTTTCAGAATTATCATTATCCTTTCTGCGTATTATTGCTATCAGCTCTGCATAATTACCAGGGTCTGCTTTGACTATCTTCTGGAAACATTTCATATCACGCCACTTTAATGCTCCGAAAAATCTTATCTCAACAGTAGCCAGCTCATAACTTTTTACAGCATCATCTATATATTTTTTATGCATTTGTTTTAATATTTCTTTCAGATAATATGATACATCCGACACATTCCTTATATCGTCTATATCTTTTAATGATACAACATAATCGTATATCTGTTCCGTACCAAAATATTTATCCGACATTGCTCTGTATAACAGCTTAATATACACATCTACATTTCCATATTTCTTGCATTCGCCAAGCGCCCAGATATATTTTGATGTCATATAGTAGTCTGCCTGCTGCCAGAACATTTTCTTTATATGTTCTGGTGCTTTATCTATCTGTGGTATATCCTCACCTGAACATTCCGCTTCTAATCTGTATATTCCAACAAGAAATTCATCGTCTAATTTTTTCTTTTTATGTATTTCCATTATATACAGATATACATTTTCACCACTATAAGCCAGCTCTCTGCAGTAATCAATAGCCATCGTTCTGTTCAGGCTCTGTGCATTATATAAATCATAGAATACTTCTTCATCAAAAACACCACTCCAATATCTGGCGAGACTCCTTCCAAGAGTTGTCCATTTTTCTTTCGAGCATATTGCAGCAAGCTTTGCCACACTTAAGTTATGCTTCTTAAAATGTGTCACTTCATCTGCTATTATTGCCTGCACCTGTTTTTCGTTGTCATCATGTCTGGCATTATTATCACATGTTTCAACAGGATTAAGCAGTACTCCGTCATTCTCCTGCACAAAAAGGTACTCATACTCATATTCAGGAGTATCCGTATGTATCTCATCTAAAAGCTTCTCGTATTGTTCAACAATTTCTTCAGGCTGTGCCCATTCTGCTGTATTGAAATATCTGTTTTTATATATTATCTTTCTAATGAAATTCTTCAGATGTATTTTTTCTTCATCTGTCATCTGACTTATTTCATATAGCATGCCATTTATCAGTTTTTCTCTAATATTATCTGGTACATCATCCGCTATATTAAGAAGCTTTTCCCACCGTTCTGGCTTAAAATGTGCTTCTTTTATAAGAAGCTGTACATACTGTATTGCTGTTTCTACTATATCCTGTTTTGCCATCCATTCAGTTGTCACATGCTCTCTGTAATGTGGGCATATGATATTTCCAATAATGTTACTGTCATATTGTGGCAATGCCTTATATATGCGTTCCCATCCATTCCTGTCATACTTAAGAGCTATTTTTGCAGCATTTACTTTCTCATCTACTGTTCTGAAGGCTGACAGATTAATCCAGCTGCATATTGCTTTATGTATTATACTTTCTGGTGTATTTGATGTATATTTATATGACTTATCATCTATTCGAAGCAGCCATTCTAGTGCTCTCGCAGCATACTGTTTCTGTACAAGCATTGTTTCAACTCCAGACAGTATATCTATATATGCATTTCTTTCAAACAGGAAGTTATCACTCTGCCTGTCAAAAAGCTGCAACAATCCTGTGGACTTCTCCCATTCATTCTCTAATCTGTCAAGTACCATGGAAGGGGATAACTCACATAGTTCTCTAAAGTATCTTGATATGTATTTCCACTGTTGTTCTGTCTTTACATATCCAAGTATTTCAGAAACCATATCATCAAGAACCACCTGTGAATCTCCGTGGTCTTTATGAAGCACCTTTATTAACAGTGTATTTAACATTCCGCGTCTTATATTAGCTGACCAGAATAATTTTTCTCCTCTGTATCTTGCAGCAAAACGCTCTGCGTATGTATATGTAAATAATGTTTCTGACTCATTCAGCACATCTATGCTTGCCCTTGTAAACTTTCCCCATATGTCACTGTCTGTCTGTACATCTAAATATTCCCATGTATTCTGAACACTTGCCAGATAGTATTGTTTCTCACTTCCTTTTCCTATTATATAAACAAATGGTTCTTCTCCACCTGCATATTTTGTAATCTGCTCTATAAATTCTTCGTATTCACATCCACTAAGTTCCTCTATTACTGCCTTATCTCCGTCAGCATCTGTCCACTGACCTGCAAGCAGACATGTAGCTTTTACTTTTACGGACAATCCATCAATCCATTCTGGTTTCTTTAAAAATGCCCCATTAAATATTCTTCTTTTCATCGGAATATATAATCCATGTGTTTCACTTACAAGTTCATTTGCTTCATTAACTCCCATTCCTGCTCTAGTCAGTGCTCTGCGTATTGTCTCATATGTCCTTGGTCTTAACTCTATCTCGTTATCTGAAAATGATGGCACCTCGTCAGTAAACACAAATATATTAGTATTATTCTCTATTGATATTATTTCATCCGCATAGAACCATGGTATATATATATTTCCTGATTCTTTGACAGCCATTAGTTTATCCCAGTCTTCCCTGCTCTTTACAACGAATATTGGTCGTTTCTCCCCTGATTTCCACAATTCATTTATTATGCAGTATACAGCCTCTTCCCTGCATCTTGCCCTCACACAGACTTTCTCATCATTCTTTAATTTATTGAATTTATTTATAAATTCATCATCATCTATGTCAAAGAAATCTATGCCTATCTTAGGATTCACCGTCTGCCTCTTTAACTGTAAATCCAAAGCATCTGTTGAATATATCGCCATCTGTTTAGCTGTATATACCGCCATCTGACTGCTTATCTTCTCCAGCTTCTGGTTAATCTGTTCCTCTGCCTGCTGCTGTTCTATTCTCCATTCACTCTGAAAATACCTGTCATATTTGTCCGGAGCAACCTGTGGCAGTTCATGCAATACTGCACCTAATATCCTGTTAGCATATAGACATGCCACCTCATGTGGTATCTCATATTCACTCATACAATCTGTAAGTCCTTTTATAAGTATTGCCTTAAAAGAATATCCCGAATCTTCACACAGTTTTCCAGCCAGTTCCTCAAGATTCTTATCTGACAAAACTGTCGCTATATCATCCATCATTCTGTCTGCACTGGATTCATATTTAATAAAGAAATCCCGGTTATCTGCAAGCAGCTTCTTAATGTCATTCTTATTTTTTATATTACTAACGAACCTCTTTCCTGCCTCTGTAAGATAATTAGTTGAATTAGTCTTTACGATGTCATCTATCAGTTTTTCCACCATATACATATTCCCTCCTTATATGCGTTGACCTATTGTTATTCTACTTTAAACCTACTATGTTCTAACTTTGCTCTTAATTAGTGGGTTTTTCAACTCATCCAGCTCCATTTCGTAGCAAAAAAGGCCTACACATTATACGAATTATAACTAATTAGTGGGCTTTGCAAATCATGCCTTCTGCAGCCTTTGCGACACATTTTCCCATATATAAAGACGACAAAACCTGCCCCAATATTAAATTAAGTCCTTATAAAGATATCACTTTGACGATATCATTATAAGGACTTTCTATTATTGTTCCTTTATTAACACCTTTTTGCCTTGGAAAGCAAAACCATAATGTCTTATATGTTTTCTGTCTATACCTCTCGCTATCAGTTCAGCATCATACTGTCTTTCTTTAATCTGTTGCAATGCCGCCTCCGCAGTATCTTCAAGCGTACCTTCTGTGTCGATATCACATACCTTGAATTCCAGAATCATAGCATCTTTCTGCTTATCAATCTTAGGAATCACCATAACATCATATCTTCCATATCCGCTTTCTCTGTTTGATTTCACTTCGTAAGTATCATACAATTCAGACAATAATCCAAGGACTAAACCATGGTAAAAACGCTCAGGTTCACTGACTGATGAAGGATGCATACCTGAATCAAAATTACTTATTGTCGATAAAGCAACATCATTCATGTATATATTCATTTCTTTTACATTCCCACTGATAAATGCTTTGACAAAGCTGTTATAATTAGTGCTTTTGTCAGCAAACCATCCTGTAAACATACCTGTAAACATGCTGAGTGTTTCCATGTTAGTAACAGCAAGATGATACCATGGTTTACCCATCATGCCTCTGTATTCAACTTCGCATACTTTAAGATATCCACTGGCAACCATCAGACTCCAGACTGCATTCTCATCATTTTCAAGCTGGCTGAATACTATCTGCTCGTCAAAGCAAACGGTTATTTCTCCACCATTAAGGAGAGTTTCCATATCCATCTTCATGTCTATCGATGCCGACTGTATCAGTCTGCTTATCATACTATTAGAACTTGTAAGTGCCCAATACGGAATAAACTTCTGTTCTTTTAGATAATTCGTTATTGACCATGGATTATATATATCTTTGTGTCTGCCAAATGTGAAACCGTCATACCATTTCTTGACATTATCTTTCTGCTCTCCCAGATCAAAACTGTCAAGTGCCGCATATACTTCCTGCTTTGTGAATCCGAAGCATGTACTGTATCTGTCAGATGTCGTTGTGACAACCACAAGATTATTCAGATCTGAAAATGCTGATTCTTTTGAAACTCTTGTAACACCTGTGAGCATATCCCTCTCAAGATACGTATTGGTCTTAAATGCTGCATTAAAGAATCCTCTTATAAATGCTGTGAATTCATCCCAATAACCGTCAAGATAAGCCTCCTGCATAGGAGTATCATATTCATCTAATAATATTATGACTTTCTTTCCTGTTGTCTCTGCAAGTACAGAAGATAATATTTTTAATGAATTCTGGGCTGCAATATCATCCATTCCAACCTTAATTGTTGATAACAGCTGTCTCTGACTGTCCGTCAAAGCATCCTTATCAATCATTCTTTCATACTGTGAGTACATTTCCAATATTATGCTCTTAATCTTAGAAACTGCCTCGGCATAGCTTGTCTGCTTAACATCAGCAAAACTGAGATATATGACAGGGTAAGTTCCCTGTATATCTCTGTAACTGGAATCATCCCATATTGATAAGCCTTTGAACAAGTCTGACCTTCCAGCATATTTACTAGAGAAAAAACAATTAAGCATACTCATATTAAGCGTTTTGCCAAACCTGCGAGGGCGTATTATCAGAGTAACAACATCACCAGAATCCCACCATTCTTTAATGAGACTGCTTTTATCTATAAAAAAATAATTGTTCTCTCTTATACTATCAAAGCCCTGATTACCTATGCTTATCACATTCCCCATGCCAGTCAATCCATTCCATTTATCAAAACTCATTCTCCCCAAAGAACTTCCGCTTTCTCTCAATCATCTCATCAATTCTCTCGACATAGCTTCTGACATCTTTGACATTCTCGATTCGCTCAATACGCACAGAATGGTTTTCATCACCTTCATTATGGAACACAACCTTAGTTGAAGCACCTGCGCCACACGCAATTATCGTCTGCTTCTCTTCCATAATAAGAATATTATATATACATTCAAGTCCCGGAACTGCATAGCCAACATTCTCAAAATTACCTGCCATATTCTTCTGACGGTACATATAATAAGGCTGCATGTTGAGATCTCTTGCTGTCTGCTCAGTCATCGCGATAATACTGTCTGTGTTCTCGATTGAAAGCTCTGTGTACTGCTGACGCAATATATTAAGTCTTGAAGCTCTCTTAATTGCAAGTGAATGAACGGTAAGACTCTCCGGCCTCATTGCCTTAATTTCATTAAGTGTATGGTAAACCTCGTCTACACCCTCTCCCGGAAGTCCAAGAATCATATCCATGTTGATATTATCAAGTCCTGCTTCTCTTGCCATTGCATAAGCATTCTTAATATCTTCAACCGTATGCTTTCTTCCGATTAAATCAAGTGTTTTCTGGTTCATTGTCTGCGGATTAATAGATATTCTTCCCACATTATGAGCTTTAAGAATCTTGAATTTATCCGGTGTCACGCTGTCCGGTCTTCCAGCTTCTACAGTAAGCTCACGGCATCTGCTCAAGTCGAATGCTTCTTCAACCACTGTCAGTACTTTATCTAACTGTGCTGCACTTAAAGTTGTAGGTGTTCCGCCACCCATGTACACTGTATCAAGTCTTCTTCCTTTCATGGATTCAGCGACGAATCTTATCTCCTTAATAAGTGCATCCACATAATTATCTACATAGTCTTTGTACGCACCAAGTGCATATGATGAAAAGGAACAGTACAGGCAGATACTTGGGCAGAACGGAATTCCAATATACAGGCTGTAGCCTGTCTTATAATCCATATCTGTAAGTATATCCAGTTCTTTCCTCGCTACTGTAAGCGCAAGTTCAGCCTTTTCTTCACTTGCATAATGCTTGTCCATAAAATGTTTCTTAATCTGTTCCTTGGTTGCGCCCTCTTCAAGCATTGTGTACGCAATCTTACTTGGTCTTACTCCTGTAAGATATCCCCACGGCAGCTTCTTGCCTGTCTTTTCTGAAAGCTTCTTATATAAGCTGTCCTTAAACACTTCGTGGGCATTCTTCTTATCAAGCCCTGTGACATCAGGAACTTCTATTGAAAGAACCTCATCTTTCTCTTCCGGTTTGGAATCTGCCTTTAGTGCCATAACATCAGTTCTTGGATAAAATGAACGGACAAGCACAACCGCATCATCATAAAATACATCATTATCAATCTTAATATATATCATCGTTGCTTCCTTTTCGCGTCAGTTTCTTTTCGCCTGCTGATTCCATACTCGCAAACCCGCACTATCGTGCTTCTCCGCCTGCTTCGCAGGCTGTTTGCTCGTTGATGCCCCGCGAAAAGTAAATAACGCTTCGCGTTGCTTCCTTTTCTCTTGCGGGCATCACATAAACGGATTGTTCTGCTTTTCATATCCAATCGTTGTGAACTCTCCATGTCCAGGATATACATCTGTATCATCAGGAAGCTTGCAGAGCTTGTCATGAAGTGACTCCATCATTGCAGCAGAGCTTGCTGTAGGGTAATCTGTTCTTCCGACTGAACCGGCAAAAAGTGTATCACCTGACATAAGTGTCTTGTCTGATTCGATATAATAGCATGTTCCGCCTGCTGTATGTCCCGGTGTATGGATTGCCTTTATCTTAAGTCCTGCAAGTTCAAGAATATCCCCATCATTATGAAGTACATCTGCTGTAACTTTAAGACTCATGCCGTATGCATTCGACAGGTTTCTTGCCGGTGAAGCAAGAAGCTTTTCCTCATCACATGATGCATATATCTTAATTCCATAATGCTCACGCACTTCATTAGCAGCACCTATATGGTCAAAATGTCCATGTGTAAGAAGTATTGCCTGTGGCTTGCTTGCTGAACGCACAACCATATCATATATAGACTCTGGTGAATCTGCCGGGTCAACAATTATGCTCTCGTTGTTATCTAAGTTAATTATAAGATAACAGTTAGTAGCTACCGGTCCCAATACTCTTGATTCTATCTTAATCATAATCTGCAAACCTTTCTTAGCCGGCAGTTCTTGTTATATCAGTAACTCCGTCTATCTTTCTTAATTTATCTATAATTCTGTTAAGCTCTTCCTTGCCATGAATATCAAAACCAACACTTATGGTAGCGAATTCTTTCTTATTAAGACGGCAGTTCATAGACTTTACATCAATCTCCGCTTCTGTGAACATCCTTGATATATCAACAATAAGACCGGTTCTGTTGTTGGCAAATATATTGATTTCAACCTCATAGGTATCGCCTGCTGTCTGTCCCTGCTCCCATTCAGCCTCTATAAGACGAGCACGCTCATTAGCCGGGAAGTTGATTATATTAACACAGTCTGTTCTGTGAATTGATATACCTCTTCCTCGTGTAACGAATCCGACAATCTCATCACCAGGTACCGGATTACAGCACTTTGAAAATCTCACAGCAACATCATGGATTCCCTTAACGACAATTCCACCTTTGCCTTCCTTCTTCTTTGACTTTTCCTTAGACTCAGCGGCAACGATTTCCTCAAGCACATCTTTGTCTGTAACTTCTGCCTTCTTGGTCTTTAAATGCTCCTCATTAAGCCTGTTTACTATCTGACTCTCTTTAAGTGCACCATGTCCAACGGCTGCAAGAATAGAATCCCAGTCTTTAAAGCCATATTTGTTAAGACATTTTTCAACATATTCAGGCTTGGTAATATCAGAAAGAACAATTCCTTTAGTCTTACAGTAGTTAGCAACCATTTCCTTGCCCTTAATGATATTATCTTCCTTTAACTCCTGCTTAAACCACTGGTTAATCTTATTCTTTGCCTGTGTGCTCTTTACAATTGAAAGCCAGTCACGGCTTGGTCCTTTTGAATTCTGCGATGTTATAATCTCGATTCTGTCACCATTCTTAATAACATAATCAATAGTAACAAGCTTTCCATTAACTCTCGCTCCTACCATCTTATTACCTACAGCACTGTGAATGCTGTACGCAAAATCTATAGGGCATGAGCCTGCCGGAAGGTTCTTGACATCACCCGTAGGTGTAAAGCAGTATACGCTGTCTGAGAAAAGGTTAAGGTCATTCTTGATTGATGATAAGAATTCCTTGTTATCAGACATTTCCTTCTGCCATTCAAGAATCTGTCTTAACCAGCTAAGCTTTGCTTCCTCACTCTGATTGTCCTTCTCGCCAGTTTTTCCCTCTTTATATTTCCAGTGGGCTGCAATACCATACTCAGCAATCTTATGCATTTCGTAAGTTCTTATCTGTATCTCAAACGGCTGTCCGTTAGATGCAATAAGTGTTGTATGGAGCGACTGGTAATTATTAGGCTTAGGCATGGCGATATAATCCTTGAAACGTCCTGGAATAGGCTTATACATTTCGTGTATTACACCAAGTGCCGCATAACAGTCTTTTACTGTGTCAACCTTGATTCTTACTGCAAATATGTCATATATCTGGTCAAGCGTCTTATTCTGGTTAACCATTTTTCTGTAGATTGAGAAAAAATGCTTAACTCTTCCGTCTATCTCTGCCTCAATACCGGCATTGCTTATATGCATGCCGACTTCTTTAATTATGCTCTTTATAAATGCTTCTCTGCCCGGTCTGTTTAAGTTGACCTGTTCAACAAGATCATTATATACATCAGGCATCAGATATTTCATTGATAAATCATCAAGTTCTACCTTAATCTTGGAAATACCCAGCCTATGAGCAATTGGGGCATATATTTCCATTGTCTCTCTTGATTTCTCAATCTGCTTTGCCGGCGACTGATACTGCATTGTACGCATATTATGCAGTCTGTCGGCAAGCTTTATAAGGATAACTCTTATATCCTTTGCCATTGCAAGGAACATTTTTCTAAGGTTTTCTGCCTGGACCTCAATCTTATCATGCTGGTAATTTAACTGGGTCAGCTTCGTAACACCATCAACCAGCAGTGCCACTTCCGCACCGAATTCTCTCGTAACGTCTTCACTCGTCATCACAGTATCTTCTACCACGTCATGCAAAAGTCCCGCAATAATTGTTTCTTTATCAAGTTCCAGCTCTGCAAGGATAATTGCCACGCACAACGGATGGATAATATACGGCTCACCTGATTTACGTTTCTGTCCTTCATGGGCGTCCCTTGCTATCTTATAAGCCCGTTCAATGTCGGATAAATCCGATGACGGGTGGTATTTACGGATTTCCTGTATCAAATACTCATATAACACTTCAGGGCTGGTAAAATCCGCAGGTGTCGCAACCTGCTTCTCCAATCTGTCTGATTTCTGATTTGCCTCGTTTACTCGTACTATTTCTTCTGGCATACGCTACCTCCGCGTTCACTGTATAGGAAAAATTATTACCATTATATATTCT
>OGFB01001111.1_pt1 | contig 10401 bp, 9 predicted proteins | sample 1570801 | NCBI WGS metagenome assembly OGFB01 (sample SAMEA2581969, study PRJEB24529) | metagenome | biome: Human gut stool | place: China | collected 2011 | reverse complement strand
TAATTCTTTATTAATAGCTTTTTTAAAATCTTCCATAATAAAATATCTACGTCCAGATGAATTATCTATCATTCTCCTGCCTTCTTCAATTGCTCTTATTGTTACTTCATTAATAATATCCAACTTTAATATATCCATTATAAATATCTTAATAAAATTAAAATGCGATATTAAGAAAATCAACTTAATACCGCAGTTTAAAATATTATCTATTAAAAAGTCCTTTTCTCTTATGAGGTCTTTCATTTCCTGTAAGAGCCTTTTCATATTCAACAAGCAAATCTTTTTGTTCAGATGTAAGCTTCTTAGGAATATCAACAACAAGTGTGATATAGTGGTCACCACGAACTGAAGCATTTCTTACTGTTGGCATACCCTTGCCTTTAAGTCTTACTCTTGTACCAGAGTCCGTACCCGGCTTAACATCGTATAACACTTCACCATCAACAGTCTTTACTTTAATTTCACCACCAAGAACTGCTGTTGGATAGCTTATCTTTACATTAGAGAAGATATTGTATCCATCTCTTTCAAATTCTGGGTCAGCAGAAATCATAACTGCAACTAAGAGGTCACCTCTTTGTCCGCCATTTACTCCCGGTTCACCCTTTCCTTGAATACGAACACATTGACCATTATCAATACCTGCTGGTATCTTAACTTCAATAGTCTTTTTAGAGCTGATATATCCTGTACCATAACAGTCTGGACACTTCTCTTTTATAATCTTACCTGTTCCGTTACAGTCTGGGCATGGCTGTACATTTCTTACCATACCAAGCATTGACTGCTGTGTATAAACGACTTGACCTTTACCACCACACTTGCTACAAGTTTCAGGGTGTGTTCCCGGCTTTGCACCAGTTCCGTTACACTTGCTACAAGGGTCTTTTAAAGTAACGTCAATTGTCTTAGATGTACCAGTTACTGACTCAGCAAATGTTATTCTTACATTTACTCTTATATCAGCACCACGTCTTGGGCCATTGTTATTACGGCTTCTACCACCGCCAAACATACTACCAAAGATATCAGAGCCAAATATATCTCCGAAAATGTCTCCCATATCACCAAAATCAAATCCACTAGCTCCACCGCCACCGCCATTTTCAAATGCGGCGTGACCAAATTGGTCATACTGTCTACGTTTCTCAGAGTCACTAAGAACAGCATATGCTTCTGATGCTTCTTTGAACTTAGCTTCAGCTTCTTTATCTCCGGGATTAGTATCGGGGTGGTATTTCTTAGCGAGCTTACGATATGCTTTTTTAATTGTTGCTTCATCAGCATCTTTTGAAACGCCTAGCACCTCATAATAATCTCTTTTATCTGCCATGATTATCCTCCATGTCTAATTAGTCTTTATTTTATAACACTAAAACTGCACAGGAACTATAAGCTCCCATGCAGTTTATAAATCACAACAAAATCAAATAAATTCAATCTGCTGTTTATTGCTTATAGTTATATTCGTTATATAAGCATAAATTATTTATCTAATATAGTCAACTGTTATTTAAAATCACTTTACTAATTTAGTATTAGACTTCTTTATAATCTCCGTCAACAACATCATCACCATAAGCATTAGCCCCTGCATCTGCTCCTGCATTAGCTCCTGCTCCCATATCAGGACCAGCTCCAGCAGCACCTGCTCCTGCCTGTGCTTCATATAACTTAGCGAAAAGCTTCTGAGCACTTTCCATTAACTTTTCTTTAGCAGCCTTGATATCATCAATCTGAGAGTCTGTCATATTTTCAGCATCAGAGCCATCAACTAATGCCTTTAATGCGTTAAGGTCAGCTTCTACAGCAGCCTTATCAGAAGCATCAAGCTTATCACCTGCTTCGTCAAGAGCCTTCTGTGTCTGGAATACCATTGAGTCTGCATCATTACGAACTTCAATTCCTTCCTTACGCTTCTTATCCTGAGCTTCAAATTCAGCAGCTTCCTTAACAGCCTTATCAATATCTTCATCTGACATGTTAGAACCAGCAGTAATTGTAATATGCTGTTCCTTACCTGTTCCTAAATCCTTAGCAGATACATTTACGATACCATTTGCATCAATATCAAATGTAACTTCAATCTGAGGTACACCACGTCTTGCTGGTGGAATACCATCAAGTCTGAACTGACCGAGTGACTTGTTATCCTTAGCGAACTGTCTTTCACCCTGTACTACGTTAATATCAACGGCTGTCTGGTTATCAGCGGCTGTTGAGAATACCTGACTCTTCTTTGTAGGAATTGTTGTATTTCTTTCGATAAGTCTTGTAGCAATACCACCCATTGTTTCGATAGAAAGTGAAAGTGGTGTAACATCAAGAAGAAGTACTTCACCTGCACCTGCATCACCAGCAAGCTTACCACCCTGAATAGAAGCACCGATAGCAACACATTCATCTGGGTTAAGAGTCTTACTTGGTTCATGTCCTGTTAATTGCTTTACCTTATCCTGAACTGCTGGTATTCTTGTAGAACCACCAACTAATAATACCTTTGAAAGGTCTGAAGCTGTAAGACCAGCATCATTTAATGCGTTTCTAACTGGTTCTGCTGTCTTTTCTACAAGGTCATGTGTTAATTCATCGAACTTAGCTCTTGTAAGAGTCATATCAAAATGCTTTGGACCTTCTGCTGTAGCTGTGATATATGGAAGGTTGATATTTGTCTGTGCAGCACTTGATAATTCCTTCTTAGCCTGTTCAGCAGCAACTCTTAATCTTTGAAGTGCCATTGTATCTTTAGAAAGGTCAACACCTTCCTTAGCCTTAAAGTCATCTAACATATACTGTGTAATCTTGTTATCAAAGTCATCACCACCAAGTCTGTTGTTACCTGCTGTAGCAAGAACTTCAATAACACCATCACCGATTTCGATAATAGATACATCGAATGTACCACCACCGAGGTCATATACCATAATCTTTTGTTCTTCTTCATTATCAAGACCATAAGCTAAAGCTGCAGCTGTTGGTTCGTTGATAATTCTCTTTACATCAAGACCTGCAATCTTACCTGCGTCCTTTGTTGCCTGTCTTTGTGCATCGTTAAAGTAAGCAGGAACTGTAATAACTGCTTCTGTAACCTTTTCACCGAGGTAGCTTTCAGCATCAGCCTTTAACTTCTGTAAAATCATAGCTGAAATTTCCTGTGGAGAATACTTCTTATCATCAATTGTTACTTTATAATCTGTACCCATGTGTCTTTTAATTGATGAAATAGTCTTATCTGCATTTGTTACAGCCTGACGTTTTGCAGGGTCACCTACTAATCTTTCACCATTCTTTGTAAATGCTACAATTGAAGGAGTTGTTCTTAAACCTTCTGTGTTAGCGATAACAACAGGCTTACCACCTTCCATAACTGCAACACATGAATTTGTTGTACCTAAGTCAATACCAATAATCTTACCCATAATATTACTTCCTTTCTTGATTTTCATTCTTCCTAAAATTATTTCTATAAAAGAATATTGTTAATACTGTTAGTTAGCTACTTTTACCATACTGTGACGAATTACTGTTTCTCTGTATGTGTAGCCTTTTTCAAATTCTTCAACGATTATATTCTCGCCTACACTATCATCTTCTACGTGCATTACTGCATTGTGTAAATCTGGATTAAATTCTAATCCAATCGCTTCTATAGGCTTTACTTCAGCATCTTCAAGCATTTTCATTGTCTGCTTGTATACCATATCCATTCCTTTTGCAAATGGAGTTTCTTTTTCTTCGTCTGTTATAGACTTGAAGCCTCTTTCAAAATTGTCAACTATTGGAAGAAGTTTCTTTATTATATCTGAAGCACCCATTTCAAACATAGCAGATTTTTCTTTCTCAGTACGTTTTCTGAAATTATCAAATTCTGCCATCTGACGTTTAACTTTGTCTTGAAGTTCTTCAATCTTAACATCTTTAGCATCTTTCTTTGAAGCCTTAGAATCAGTTTTTGAATTATCTTCACTTTCCTTTGTTGCATCGTCAGCCTTTTGTGTGCCATCGTCATCTGCTTTTGCAGTTTTAGCGGCATCAGCGTCTTTTGCTTCATCTGTTGAAGTTGCTGTATTTACAGCTTCTTCTTTAATTTCAGCATCATTTTTCTTCTTTTTCTTATCTTCTTTTTTAGACACCTTTAAACCAACCTTTCCTATGTTTTCTTAAACATATCATCTAACTGCGCTCGGATTGTTTTTAAAGTTCCTACAACTTTTTCATAATCCATTCGCTTAGGACCTATAATTCCGATTGTTCCCTTCATACCATCTTGTAATTCATATGTTGCTGTAACAACACTACAATCTTTCATCGTTTCAATCGGAGTTTCATTCCCTATATATACCTGAATACCATGGTTGTCATCTTCGTCTTCACTATTCTTTGTCACAAGACCAGTAAGACTTTGTTTTTCTTCCAAAGTATATATAAGCTCACTAGCTTTAGTTTTATCACTCAGCTCAGGGTACTTAAATATATTAGTTGCACCACTTGTATATATCTTGAGATTATCCGCACTGCTTATTGTTTCCACAATTGCTTCTAACACTTCCTTTATAAGTGCTGCGTGTTCTCCTGCCTGACTTTCCATTGCTGACACCATTGCCAAGTTCATTTGTTCAAGTGTAAGTCCATTAAGACTTGTATTAAGAAGAATATTAAGCTTTAATAAGTTCTCTTGTGTAAGTTCTTCACTTACAGTAATTACTTTATTTCTTATAATATTGCCTTCCATTACTATTACAGCAAGAATTTTTAATGGTTCAAGCTGTGAAAGCTGTACGAACTTTAACTTATTACCCTTAACTTGTGGTGTTGTAATCATTGTTGCATAATTAGTATCTTTTGCAAGCACCTTTGCAACATTTTGAAGCAGTTCTTCAACCTTGTCAACCTTTTCAGATAACATACTTTTCATTGTTTCGACTTCTTTTTCTCTGTCAGACACTTCTGCTTCTCTGAAATCTAATTCAAATTCCTTTTGACTCATCATATCATCAACATATAATCTATAACCTTTATCTGTAGGAATACGTCCTGCTGATGTATGAGGCTGTATAATATATCCAAGTTCTTCAAGGTCTGCCATCTCATTTCTTATTGTTGCAGAACTTAACTTTAAGTCTGTATACTTTGAAATGGTTCTTGAGCCAACAGGTTCTCCTGTCTCAAGATAGTTCTGTATGACAGCTTTAAGTATTCTTAATTTTCTATCATCCAGTTCCATCATACCTGCTCCTTTCTTTTCTTATTAGCACTCATTAATGTGGAGTGCTAATATCAATATAATTAAAATATCACTACATACATATAATGTCAACACTTATTTTAAAAATTTTAAAAATTTATATTTTGATAACAAAAATAAGCCTGTATATATAATAGATATTTTACTTATCTATTATACATACAGACTTAAATATTATGTATATATTAATTTACATGAAGTGTAAATGTCACATGATTAGATTGATTTTTATCTGAATCTGTACAATACACATCTATAGTATATGTACCCACTTTTGAAGTGTCATACCTTCCATTAGTAATAACTCTTCTTGATAAAGCGGCAGAAGTATCTTTATCATCAGATATTTCAGATATGTAATCTATAATATTAAAAGCAGAACCTGCTTTAATCGTATCTTCTGTCTTTTCAAAAACAAGCAATGGGCCTCCCTCTACTGTAACAGGCTCTGTTTCATCTTCTGAATTAGCTTCTGATGTTTCATTTTCTGCTTGACTTGTTGTAGTACTTACACTCTTATTGTCTTTTGAAGAAGTATTATCAGCAGTTGTTTGTGTCTCTTCATTTTCTTCTAATTGCTCTAATTCTTCTTCTGTAGCATTATAATCAAATATATATGAAATCTTACTTACATTTCCGCTATTATCTCTTGCAGCATATATAACAGTTGCTTTAGATAAATCAGAAGACATATATATATTTTCAACAATTACATTTTCAGATACATCTCCATCTTTCTTATCAACAGCTTTAACATATCCTTTTAGCACATTTTCACCTTGTGCTTTTGAATAAGGCTTTATCTTAGATGTATCAATAGTTAATATAGGAGCTTCTCTATCTTCTCCCAAATATATTATCGCAAATATTACTGCTAAAATACATGCAATAATAAGATATACTATAACGGATTTATTTTTCTTCATATATTTCTCCCACAATAACATTATTTTCAGATTTATTTAATACCTTATGCCCCACTTATTACTCTTTATATAGAAATACAAGTGGGGCAATTTTAAAATTATAATATAAATCTCTTATAATATTATTTTATTCTTCGTGTTCTTTTCCATAATTGCCATAATACTTACCATAGTATTTTCCATAATACTTACCATAGTATCCATCGCCAGATAAGTCAACTTTATTAAGCACACAACCTAAAATCTTACATTGTGTTAATCTTAACTGTTCTAGTGACTTTTGAACAAACTTATAACTTACCATATCAGCAGCAACTACAAGAACTGCTCCATCACACTTTTGAGCTACAATTGAAGCATCAGTTACACTTCCAAGTGGTGGTGTATCAATAATTACATAATCATATATATCTCTTAATGCTTTAATTAATGTATCAAATGATGAATTATTAAGAAGTTCTGATGGGTTAGGTGGAACTACTCCTGAAAATACAGCATATAAATTTTCCACATTAGTTGTACATATAACTTCATCGAACTTATTCATTCCAGAAAGATAATGTGTAAGTCCCTTTGTAGAGCTTGTAATCTTATATCTATTTACAAGAACTGATTTTCTTAAATCGGCATCTATAAATATTACTTTCTTTCCTGACTCAGCAAGTGAAACAGCAAGATTGAAAGACACACTCGACTTTCCTTCATTCGGAGCTGTACTTGTAAACATTATAACCTTCATATCAGAACCACAAAGCTGTATATTAGTTCTTAATGTCTTATATGCTTCGTTACATCTATAATCTGAATCACTAATTTTTTGTATCTTAACTGTAGGCATTATTTTTATCCTTTCTTTGAAGACTTTTTCTTTTTCTTACCTTTTTTTCTTGATGATACAACATCGTTACTATCATCAAGTTCTTCTGATACTGGAATAAGAGCAAGTGTGCTTATTCCAAGATACTTCTCAATATCTTCAGATGTATTAATTCTGTCGTTCATAATAAACTTAACAATAACTACTGCCATAGCAATAATAATTCCAAGTAAACCAGCAATAATACCATTTTTAATTACATTTGGGCTTACTGGTTTTTCTGGAAGTTGAGCCGCATCTATTCTTGTAACCTTTTCTGTCTGCATAATCTCGCCAATTGAATCAGCAGATACCTCTGCCACCTTATCAGCTATTTCCTTTGCTTCATTCTGGTCGTGACTTGATACTGTTATCTCAAGAACTCGTGTATTAGTTGGTGTATTAACATTTATCATTTTAACAAGTTCTTCATTTGTTAAATCAAGCTTTAATTCACTAATAACTTTTTCTGTAACACTTCTACTTGTAACAAGTACAACGTAATCTTGTGTCAACTGTGTCGATGATTGTAAATCACTGTAAGTTGTAGTTCCTTGACTCTGTCTGTTTAATACATAGAGACTTGTTGTTGACTGATAAGTAGGCTTTATAAGAAGCTTACTTCCAATTAAAGCTGCCAGTCCAAATATAATTCCGACTAAAACAATTATTACGATTTTACTAAGAATAATCGAAAATATCTGTCTTAAGTCTATTTCAACTTCATCACTACGTCTTTGTTCTTCTCTCATTTTTTTAATTATTCCTCCAAATATTTTCCTTGTAATATTAACTCTGCGTTATCATGTAATATGCTTTTAGCATAATCATATCCAAATTTTTTACAAACATATTCTGCACATTCTTTTATAAGTGGTGCTCTACCACCATTACTATGTGCATCTGTTCCAATGACATCAACCATTTCATCCTTCATAAGTTTTTTAATGAATTTCTTAATATCTTTACCATTAGAACCAATTACCGAACCTGCATTTACCTGAATAAATGCTCCCATATTTTTTAACTCATATGCTCTGTCAATATCTTTTACTATACACATATATCTTTCAATATGTGCAATTAATGGAATATGACCTGTCTGTATAATATTACTTATACTTGTTCTCATATAATTATAATCAACTGTAGGCTGATACTCTACAAGAACATATCTTGAGTCACCCATCATAAGATTTTTACCATTTTCAAGCTCTTCTGGAATATCTGATGTATAATAGATTTCTCTGCCTAATGCCCACTGCATTTCAGGGCATACATTCTTTACTTGTTCTTTAAATACTTCAAATCTCCTTTTAAGCTCTTCATAATCCATACGACACTTAGCTGGGTGATAATGTGGTGTTGCTACAATTTTTCTTGTACCTTCATCATAAGCTGTCTTAATCATCTCAATACTTGTATTGATATTATTAGGGCCATCATCTACACCATACAAAATATGTATATGAATATCTACAAAACTAAAGTCTATCTTTTTTCTCAATTTTTCACCGTTCCTATTCTTAACATTATAATTCAATGTTAATTTCATCAACAAATATTAAAAATCCTATTTTAATTCAAATACTTTATACAATAAAGTATAATACCTAGCCTTAATTTACGTCAAATTGACAGACATTGCTATATAATAGCCTCTGTCTGTCAATATATAATAAAGCAAATTCACAATCTGCTTTGCTATCTGATACTGTTAAATACCAAGAATTTTCTTTACATTATCGCACATTTCATTAACTTCACATACTGTATCATGAAGTACTGGTGCTGTTCTTATGTCTTCTATTGCTTGTGGAACTTTAACATTAGAAAGTTTACAAAGTTCATCTACAAGTTCAAAGTCTGACATTGTATCATACTTTGTATCAATTGAATTCATAACACTTCTTGTAAACTTATATGGACTTGCTGTTGATGCTATAACTGTCTTAGTTTCATCACCTGTTTCTCTTCTATACTTATCATATACTGTCGCTGCAACTGATGTATGAGTGTCGATTATATAGTTATCATTTTCATATATCTTCTTAATAGTTGCTGCATCTTCTGCTTCTGTAGCATAGTTGCCATAAAAATCACTTAACTGCTCTTTCATCTCTTCTGTAACTTCATACTTTCCAGTATCCTTAAGTGACTTCATAAGTTCAGCATTCTTTTCGGCATTATTGCCTGCTATTCTATATATAAGTCTTTCAAGGTTACTTGAAATAAGAATATCCATTGATGGTGATGTTGTAAGAATAAATTCTCTATTTCTATCATAAGTTCCTGTTGAGAAGAAATCATATAATACTTTATTCTCATTAGACGCACATATAAGCTTATTAATTGGAAGTCCCATATTCTTAGCATAAAATGCTGCAAGAATATTACCAAAATTACCTGTAGGTACTACAGCATTAATCTTCTCGCCTGCTTTAATCTCGCCTTTAGCAAGAAGTCTTGAATAAGCATACACATAATAAACAATCTGTGGAACAAGACGACCTATATTAATTGAATTAGCAGATGAGAACTGATATCCAGCTTCATTCATAACTTTTTCAAGTTCCTTATTGCCAAATATATTCTTAACACCTGTCTGCGCATCATCAAAATTACCATTAATTCCAATAACGTATGTATTATCACCCTTTTGTGTAACCATCTGCTTTTCTTGAATAGGACTTACACCATTTTTAGGATAAAATACTATAATCTTAGTTCCCTTCACATCTGCAAAACCTGCAAGAGCAGCCTTACCTGTATCACCTGATGTAGCAGTAAGAATTACTATATCATTCTTTACATTATTCTTCTTAGCTGAAGTTATAAGTAAATGTGGTAGAATTGACAATGCCATATCCTTAAATGCTATTGTTGAACCGTGGAATAACTCAAGAAAATATGCTCCATCAGCTTTAACTATAGGAGCTATTTCTGGTGTATCAAATTTTGCATCGTATGCCTTGTTTATACAGCTTCTTAATTCTTCCTCTGTAAAATCATCTAACATAAGCTTCATAACTTCATAAGCTACGTCAGCATAAGACATCTTAGATAATTCTTCTAAGCTTTTGTCCAGAGTTGGAATACTTTCCGGTACAAATAACCCACCATCTGCTGCAAGACCTTTTAAAATTGCTTGTGATGCAGTAACTTTAACGTTATCATTTCTTGTACTTCTGTAAAATAAACTCATCTCTTACTCCATTCCTGCGCAATAGCGCCAGTTATACAATGTGAAAAATAATTCCACATAAACATTAATTTGCAACTATCTATACCTCGTATACATAATACAGATAAAATTACACGCAGTATTATACAACAACTTTTATTATTATGACAATAGATAGTTGCAAATA
>OGFB01001109.1_pt1 | contig 10404 bp, 9 predicted proteins | sample 1570801 | NCBI WGS metagenome assembly OGFB01 (sample SAMEA2581969, study PRJEB24529) | metagenome | biome: Human gut stool | place: China | collected 2011 | reverse complement strand
TAACCGGCTGATCCGTAGTCAGCTACTCTATTCAGTTGAGCTACGCGGCCATGTCCTTTTTGTTTGACGGGTGCAAAGGTATGGAGTTTGTATGAAACTTCCAAATATTTCTGCGATTTTTTTCAATAAAAATTATTCCATAAACCGGCTTCCAAATATCTGCCAGCCCAATGTGAGGCCCAAATTCCAGTTCTTACTCGGTGAACTATAATGATTTAGGTAGGCACATATTGAGCCGAAAGGAAGTTTGACAACCAGGTCTAATTCTCCCATATATTCGAACTGGGAAAACACTTTTCCGTAGCTTGCCTTATTACTTTCTTCGCGAATGGGGAAAATCGGTGCGAAGCCATACATGCCCAATCTTACTTGCAGCACACTATTGAACATGTAAATCGGACATACACCTGCTCCCACAAACTGGTTGGCCCGAAATGCTTCGTTGTAGGTGATTCTGCTGTGAGCCGTAGGCGCAAATTCTCCGGCCTGCATCATGGTAGCCCGATAATTGTGGCTGAAGTTGCGCGAGGAATAATAGGCCTTCAGGTAGGTACCTAATGAGAAATGCGGATTCAGTATATGATATTTCTCCAGTTCATAGGCAATTTGCAGCCATGACTGGATGTATTTGTAGTTTTCGGTGTAAGCCGGGTCTTCATTTCCTGGATAGTATCGTTCTACACCTGTGTAGATGTGTGCGGCAAGTCGTTCGCGGCGTCCTGAGGTGGCAAATTGCCGGCTGTTGAGTGTATTTCCGTCTAATGCGACAGAACCTCCGAAAATGGAATATTTGCTGACATCACGTATATCTGAAGTAAAATCGATGACGTTGGTCTGGAAATACTGGTCCTCCAGTTGGCCTACTCCGATACCAAATTCGGCTTTCTGGCGGCTCAGGAAAGGCATGGAGACAAATAGCTTCACAAACTCTTCTTTTTGCTTGTTGAAAATGGGAGTATTTCCTTTGCTCAAGAGTTTTTCCTGCTTCAGGTAGTCGAACGTAGACAAGGAAGCCACCAGCCGGTATGAGGTCGGCAGACGGGTTGGCAAATCAATGCGGCCCGCAAGTTGCAGGTTATTGTAGATTTGTCCTAACTGTCCGTCCAGCGAGAACTCCTTGGAGAAGTTGTTCAGGTTGTGATAAGTGGCTCCTACATACACCTGATTTGCTCCGTTTGAGCCTACGTTACCTCCTACTCTCAGCGAGAGGTCATCCTTCATACGTACCTTCAAATCCAGGTTAAAATCGTTTTCGTAGGGATTGTAGACTGCATGAGGAATAATTTCGGAGATCATGTTGTCAGACGACATCAGGCGGAAATATCCCTTCCGAAGCTCTTCCAGGGAGAATGTCCCGTCTTCTTCGCTATGAAACTCCTTACGGATGTATTTTTTCTGCTGATCGTTTGCTCCGTGTATGATGATATTGCGGAAACGGAATTCAGGCATTTTCTTTTTGAAAGCCATGCGTTCCTTTTCCAGCAGACGATAGTCCATACGACGGGGAATCCGGTTCTTGATGGAATCCATCAGTTCCATAGTGCGTTCATAGCCGATGTCGTGAAGCTCGTCAAAACGATTGAAGTCCATCAGGCTCACATCATCGTATTTAAAGGTCATGAGAATACCTGTAGAATCAGGCACGGAATAGTCCGTTTTCTGCATGATCATGCTTTCCAGCTGTCCGATAATGTCTCCTTCCTGCGGCTTCCCCGGATTAGAACTTACCACGCTGCCGATAATAATGTCCGGATGAAAGTTCTCCGTCATTACATTGACCGGGAAATTATTATATATCCCTCCGTCATACGCCAGCACGGAATCAATTTCAATGGGCTTGAACATTCCCGGAAAACTCATGGAGGCACGTACGGCGTCTCCCAAATCACCTTCCTTGAAAATAATCGGACGCTTGTTGTATACATCAGAAGCCACGCAGCGGAACGGCACGAACAGCCTGTCAAAATTCCCCCGGCAGAGCGCCGTGGCCTGCCCGAACAACTCTACGAACGCTAAATTCATCTGTAGCGGGTCGACCACGCTGGAAGGCAGAAACTGTGTCTTTACCTTATGTAGCGGGTTTTTCAATGACACGCGGATATTGATAAATTCCGGTGTGGGTGGATTCCGTTTGAAATAATAGATGTATTTTTCCTGTATCCCTCCGGAATACCATCGCTTGAAATCTTCCGATTTGATAAGCTTTTCCATGTCGTCCGGCGAATAGCCCATGGCATAGAGCGAGCCGATGATGGCTCCCATGGACGTACCCGTGATATAGTCGATGGGAATGTTGTTCTCCTCCAGTGCACGGATGATACCGATGTGCGTAAGGCCCTTGGCTCCGCCCCCACTGAGAACCAGTCCCACTTTCTGGGCCGACACGGTGGAGAAAAACAGACAAAAAAGGATTGCTAAAATGCGGTGTATATATCTCATATATAAATTGTCTAAGTTGTTGTACCCCAAATATAGTGATAAAAATAGACTGGGCACGCGAAATCTCATTTTTTTTCCAACTTCACGGATTATTTCAAAATCTTTTCAGAATCGTGTCAGACCTTTGTCACAACCAAAAGAAAAAAGAACATTGATTTATGAAGAAAATTGTATTTTGGGCCATGATGACACTGGGTGTTGTCAGCCTGCAGAGCTGTGATAAAGACGATGACGACCGTTTGCAAGTATCGGCAAACCTGCAAGAAGCTTTTGATACCCGATATCCGAATGTATCGAGAGTGGACTGGGAACAGAAAGGTCAGTTTTATGAAGCTGAATTCGTGGATAACGGATATGAGAACAAGGCATGGTTTACTCCCGACGGCGCATGGGTAATGACAGAATATGACTTACGTTTCACACAATTACCGCAAGCTGTACAAGATGCTTTCAAGGCGGGTGCATACGCTTCGTGGAAAGTGGATGATGTGGATAAGATTGAGAAAACCGACGGCAGTGTGACTTACGTGATAGAAGTAGAATCGGGCGAAAAGGAATACGAGCTTACTTATCTGGAAGACGGTACACTGATTTGTGAGGATACTGAATGGGGTGAACATACTCCGATAGCTCCCGGACAGACTTCGGAAGTGAAAGATTTGGTAAAGGCCAAATACCCTCAGGCTGTGATTCTGGACATTGAGGAAGAAAAAGGAGGTATTGAAGTGGAAATCCGCGACGGTGGTCGCCAGAAAGAAGTGTACTATAAATTAGCTGATGGAACTCTTTCCTGGATACATACCACGTACGAAGTGGAACGGCGTGAGTTCACCACCCTCCCCGAGAGTGTACAGCAGGTTTTTACTGAATTGTCAGGAAGCGGAATGGTAATTGATGATGTGGATTTCTTTGAAACAGCAACAGGGAATTACTACCGTGTAGAGGTGGAAGACCGGGGTGCCGACAAGTACGTTTATGTGGCAGAAAATGGGGAGATGCTTCAGATGAAACTTAAAAATTATGCTTAAAAACATAAAATATTAGATTTTACTGAACTTTTTAGGGAAATAAACCGTATATTTGCAACGGATTTCCCAGATTCACGTGGCCGGGCAGTCCTGCTGTTCCGGCCACAGAAGTAATGTTCCGGGCAGGAAATCACTGTAAGGACACAGTACCGGATAGTATTAACTAAAATCAAATTACATGCTCAAAAATGTAAAGTGGTTTTTTGTTGTATTAGTATTCAGTTCCTTCATTTCTCTGTCATTTGACAAGAGAAAGACTCCCACCGAGAAACTTCCGCTTGGGGCTCAGGCTCCAGAGGTAGTGCTCGGAAAAGAAAAGCAGCCGCTCAGCCTGCAAGCCGCTAAAGGCAATTACATTCTGCTGAGTTTTTGGGCCAGTTACGACGCCGCATCGCGTACACGCAATGCCAGACTGCACAATGTGGTTTCGGACGACGCCCGTGTTGAGATGATTTCCATTTCATTCGACCGCTACCAGTCGGTATTCAACGCTGCGGTTCGCCAGGACGGTATCAGCGATAACGTCTATCAGGAAATGGAAGGTGAAAATTCGGAGATATTCAAGTCGTACGACCTGAAGCACGGATTCATCAATTACCTGGTGAACGACCGTGGAGCCATTGTGGCAAAGAATGTAACTCCCTCCGAACTGGCATCGCTTCTGCATCAGGCAGAAAATTGATGCCCGCCCTTTGAAGAAGATGACTTTGGATACAACAAAAAGCAAAGAGATTTCAAATCAGACAGGTTCTGTACAGATTTGAAATCTCTTTTTTTTATGCGGTCACGGCAGGACTCTGCCGTGATTTTTTTAGCATTTTATTTTCAGCTCATCCAGTATGCGGCGCATCTGTTCGTAAGTAGTGATGCGGGTAGGAACCAGCGGCAAGCGCAGACGGTTTTCAATCATTCCCATCATGCTGAGCATGGCTTTCACTCCGGCAGGGTTACCGTCGACAAACAGCAGCTTGAACAGCTCCGTAAACTGGTGATGGATGGTCAGCGCATTGTTGTAGTCGCCGGCCAGTGCCAGACGTGTCATGCGGCTGAACTCACGCGGAAAGGCATTTCCGATAACGGAGATAACGCCCACGGCTCCCAAGGTAATCAGCGGGAAGGTAATACCGTCGTCGCCCGAGATTACGTCGAAATTCTCCGGTTTGTTCTTGATGATATCGTCCATCTGTGTAATGTTGCCCGATGCTTCCTTGATAGCCACGATGTTCTTGAAGTCGCGTGCCAGACGCAAGGTTGTTTCGGCCGTCATGTTCACACCGGTACGTCCCGGCACATTGTAAAGCACTACCGGAAGATCTGTAGCTTCGGCAATGGCCTTGTAGTGCTGGTAAATGCCTTCCTGTGAAGGTTTATTATAATAAGGAACGGCCACCAGTACGGCATCCACTCCTGTGAAGTCCTCATTTTTCAGCGTGTTGAGCACCGTCTGCGTGCAGTTGCTGCTGATGCCCAGCAAAATTGGCACACGACCGTTGACGTGTTCTATCACCACTTTCTTGATTTGTCTTTTTTCTTCCTCAGTCAGTGTCGGTGTTTCCGCAGTGGTACCCAGTACACAGAGAAAATCCACCCCATTTTGTACCTGATATTCAACGAGTCGTACCAGCGCGTTATAATCCACGCTACCGTCGCTCTTGAAGGGAGTAATCAGAGCCACCCCCATTCCTTTCAGTCTTCTTACTATCATAAATGAAATATAATCACTTTAACAAGTGTACAAAAGTACGAATATTTTCAATTTAACCTATAGATTTAATCGTTTTTTTGCCTTTTATAAATAATTTGTAAAGGACTGGCACTTTATTCGCCAATCATTCCGAGAAACTCCTCTTCATTTACGATGCGGATGCCCAGTTTTTCTGCTTTTTCCAGCTTGCTGGGGCCCATGTTCTCTCCGGCCAGAATGAAGCTTGTTTTCTTGGAGATGCTGCCCACGTTCTTTCCGCCATGCTTTTCGATAAGTGCCTTGTATTCGTCGCGCGAGTGGCGGGCAAATACGCCGCTGATGACGATGGACTGGCCTTGCAGCTTGTCGGTCTGTCCGGCTGTCTCTTCCTCACTGATGGCCATCTGCACTCCGGCTTCACGCAGGCGTTCGATGAGCTGGAGATTCTTCTCGCTGTGGAAATAACGCAGGATACTCTGTGCAATCTTTTCGCCGATTTCGTCCACGTGAATCAGGTCGTCCAGCGTAGCCGATTTCAGGTCGTCGATGGAGCGGAACGCACGTGCCACTTTCTTGGCCACGGTTTCGCCCACAAAGCGGATGCCCAGTGCAAAGATGACACGCTCGTAGGGAACGGTCTTCGATTTCTCTACTCCCTGTATGATGTTCTCGGCCGATTTTTCTCCCATGCGGTTCAGGCGGCAGATGTCTGCTGCTTGCAGCGTGTAGAGGTCGGCCACATCGTGAATCAGTCCCTCCTGATAGAACTGGTCGACGGTTTCCGGTCCCAGCCCTTCGATGTTCATGGCACGGCGGCTGATGAAGTGCTCGATGCGGCCCTTTATCTGTGTAGGGCACCCGTCTTCGTTCGTGCAGTAATGTGCAGCTTCGTCCTCGTAGCGTACCAGTCGGCTGCCGCATTCCGGACAGTGTGTGATGAAAGTCACCTTCTCGCTTCCTTCCGGACGTGCGTCCTTGTCCACTCCCGTAATTTTCGGAATGATTTCGCCGCCCTTTTCCACGTACACCATATCGCCCAGATGCAGGTCGAGCGACTCGATGATGTCAGCATTGTGGAGAGAAGCACGTTTCACCACCGTACCCGAAAGCTGAACCGGTTCCAGATTGGCTACGGGGGTTACCGCTCCCGTACGTCCCACCTGATACGTCACCTTCAGCAGTTTGGTGCAAGCCTGTTCCGCCTGAAATTTATAAGCGATGGCCCAGCGCGGCGACTTGGCCGTGAAGCCCAGGTTGCGCTGCTGGCGCTGTGAGTTTACCTTCAGCACAATGCCGTCGGTAGCCACCGGCAGATTCTTGCGCTCCAAGTCCCAGTAGTTGATAAAGTCGAATACCTCTTCCAGCGTACGGGCCTTGCGCATGTGCGACGACACCTTGAAACCCCAGCGTGCCGCTTCCTGCAAATTCTCATAATGCCCGTCGTGCGGCAGTTCCTCGCCCAACAGATAATATAGGTAGGCATCCAGCTTGCGCGAAGCTACTACTGCCGAGTTCTGCGACTTGAGCGTACCCGAAGCCGCATTGCGTGGGTTGGCAAAAAGCGGTTCCTCACGCTGCTCACGTTCGCGGTTCAGTTCCTCGAACACCGTCCACGGCATCAGAATCTCACCCCGGATTTCAAACCGGCGGGGATAGCCTTCGCCCGACAGGCGCAGCGGAATGGAACGGATAGTCTTCACGTTGTCCGTCACGTCGTCGCCCCGTACACCGTCACCACGCGTCACCGCCTGCACCAGTCGTCCGTCTTCGTAAGTCAGCGAGATGGACGTACCGTCAAACTTCAGCTCGCAGCAGATTTCGAAGTCCTCGTTCAGTGCCTTCCGCACACGTTCGTAGAACTCCCGTACCTCTGTCTCGGAATACGTGTTGCCCAGTGAGAGCATGGGATACCTGTGTTCCACCTGACGGAACTCCTTGTTAAGGTCGCTGCCCACGCGCACGCTCGGCGAGTTCTCGTCGTAGTGTTCGGGGTGTTTCGCCTCCAAATCCTGCAGCTCGCGCATGAGCCGGTCGAATTCCTGGTCGCTGATAGTTGGTGCATTGAGAATGTAGTAGTTATGATTATGCGTGTGTAACTCTTCACGCAGCTGGTCGATTCTTTCTATTTCTGTCATGACATTAAAGCGTAATGTTTCATGCAAAAGTAGCAAAAATATTCGTACTTTTGCAAAAAACAATCGCAGACAAATGAGAATAGACATTATAACCGTATTGCCGGAAATGATTGAAGGATTCTTCAATTACTCCATCATGAGCCGTGCTCAGAAGAAAGGAATTGCCGAGATTCACATCCATAACCTGCGCGATTATGCGTACGACCGTTACCGTAAGGTGGACGATTATCCGTTCGGGGGATGTGCCGGCATGGTGATGAAGATTGAGCCGATTGACCGGTGTATCTCTGCACTGAAGGCGGAACGTCATTACGACGAGGTGATTTTCACGACGCCCGACGGCGAGCAGTTCAACCAGAAGATGGCCAACACGCTGTCGCTATCGCAGAACCTGATTATTCTGTGCGGACACTTCAAGGGCATCGACTACCGCATTCGCGAGCATTTCATCACGAAGGAAATCAGCATTGGTGACTATGTGCTGACGGGCGGCGAGCTGGCGGCAGCGGTGATTGCCGATTCGATTGTCCGCATCATTCCGGGAGTGATTTCCGATGAGCAGTCGGCTTTGTCCGATTCGTTCCAGGATAACCTGCTGGCTCCTCCGGTGTACACGCGTCCGGCAGAATACAACGGCTGGAAGGTGCCCGACATTTTGCTGTCCGGTCATGAAGCGAAGATTCGTGAATGGGAGTTCCAGCAGTCGCTTGAACGGACCCAGCGTTTGCGTCCGGATTTGCTGGAAGGGAAATAAAATAAAGTATTTGATATTTCGGACGTGATGTACTGGAGAGTGCCTTACGTCCGAAATGCTTATATGCATGCCGGAAAGTCTTATTCCATCTCTTCTTTTGTTTGCCTTAGGTCTTTTGACGTGAATAGCAGTCTAATCAGTTGCCTTTTTCTTTCTTGTGTTTATTCTTCTATTGCAGGATAATTTATATCTAATTTATTCTTTATAAAGAGAATAGAATGGTTATCGAGGGGAATTATGAAGAATGTTTCATATATTTGTATATGGACATTGTTTTACTATATCTTTAGTGAGAAACCTGGAAAGTAATGTATTAACCTATCTAAATAAGTATGGAAAAGAAAGAATTGGAAAAACCTGTTAATGAGATTCTCTCATTTAGGAGTCACTCATTCAAAAAATGGTGCATTGCTGATTGGAAAAGCTCCTCATATTGGCGAGTATGCCTGGCTTAATGTTATGTACCCATGTGTCACGGAAACAGAAGTTTGCGATTTGGAGAAGAGATTGGGAGTCGCTATACCTAAAGTCTACAAGGATTTTCTGATGAATGTATCCAATGGCTTTGATATAATGAATTGCACATTGGCATTGCATGGTTGCAGGACATCCTATGACAGAAGCGATTTGGATTCATGGTATCCGTTTAATCTTGAAGATGTCCAAAAGTATGAACGGCCTAAGAATGCCACACCGGAAATGTTCTTTTTGGGTACTTATGAATATGACGGCTCAAAGCTCTATCTTAATACCTCGGATAATAAGATATACTATTGTGACCGCTATGATGCTACACCGCTTAAATCATGGGATTCGTTATCGGCAATGCTGACTTCTGAGATAGAAAGAATATTTAGTCTGTTTGATGCGGATGGACATTGTATCGATGAAGATGTTCCTACAACGCCGGTCATAATATAATACACTATCTTTGATTGATATTGTCTTAATCATACGACTATTCTAAGCCCTTTGGCGGAAAGGAGGCAAGCGATGAAAAAACAAGAATTAAAGATGTATTCTAAAATAGTAACTATTATAGCTTCCATAATTGGTCTGTTTGTTTTTGTGTCTCTGTATTTAGTTTTACCTATTCCCAGAGGTAATAAAGTTGATAGTGATTATTATACCTACTATAAAAATATCAGAGGAATATACTATATCTCGGTTGAACATTCGCTTGAATTGATAAATCACGGCAGTTGGGGCTACCTCAAAGATGTGGACGAATCATCATTTACGGTATTAGATGACCAATGGGCAAAGGATGCAACCCATGTCTGGTTTGGAGACAAGTTGATAGAAAACGTAGATGCCAAAACATTCCATATCAATGCCAGTGGAGTTGCTGTGGATAAAGACAATGTATATATCCGAGACTATTCGGGTAGCGGTTCATACAGTTCCTACATAAGCCCTTCTCACAGTGGCATAGATGTCGAAACAGCAGAATACTTTGTGCATCGTCTCGGTTCCAGACAGGACGAATGGATGCGGGATAAAGACTACGTTTATCACTATGATAAGAGAACGGATGTTGACAGAAACAGTTTTAGAATTATAGGGGAAAACTGGTTTATTGACAAGAACTATGTCTATCTGACCGTGTATAATAATAAAACTCAAGCGTGGGATTTATGTCGTATAGACTCCTTACAACATCCTATCGAGCCGGGGTACTGTTATTTCCGCAATGGCAGGAATGTCATTTATGGTGATTCTGTAATTGTCCGGGATTTAGATATTCGGCGTTTTGAGGAAATCGGTGTCGGCAAATATTTAGTTAATGATATGCTTTTCTTGAATGGAGAACCTTTCCTCAAAGATTCATTGGACGTAAAAAATGCCACATTCTATTTTTACGGGCGCATTGCAACCGACAAACATCATGTCTTCTTTGATAGGAAGCAACTGGATGATATCAACGCCGCTACTTTTCGTCAAATAAGCGATGAGGTCTTTGAAGATAGAAACTACCTCTATACCATAAAAGAAAATTCATGGGAAGAAGAATATCCATTCGATAAAAAAAAGGAAAGAGTAATCAAATGTTTTGATAAATGTTGTTTATCAGTCGGTTAAGTTAGACTGCTAAAAATCTAAAATAAAGTGATATGGAAAGTAAAACCTGGTGGAGTATTGTACTACTTATAATAAGTTGTGTCATGCTATTTACAATACGGAAAAGAAATCCAACAGGTAGCATTAAGAATGGCATTTGCTGGATAATTGTTATAGTCTCAACTATTTTTAGTTTACTTGAACTTGTTCTCAGTAAGTATGACAATATATATAATGCTAACAGGGCTGGGTGCGATATGAGGTCGTATAGATGAATGTTCAACGTCCGTTTTCACGGGCTGA
>OGFB01001103.1_pt1 | contig 10435 bp, 8 predicted proteins | sample 1570801 | NCBI WGS metagenome assembly OGFB01 (sample SAMEA2581969, study PRJEB24529) | metagenome | biome: Human gut stool | place: China | collected 2011 | reverse complement strand
TGTATTGTATCGCTTTTCGGGCGGTTTGTGTAGGTGTGCTTTATTTGACGGTTACAAAACATCTGTTACAGAACCTGAAAATATGCATTATTGATACTTTGTCGGGACAGGCACACATCAGTTCTTGCTGTTTGCAATTGCCTGATCAATCAACTTTTGCAGCTTTTCGGACTGCTTTTCGGAGGTTATTGCACCGACAATCGGCTCTCCCACAATATTACCGTTTTTATCGACAACATAAGTTGTGGGGTAGGAGTACAATCCGGATGTGAATTCTCCGGCTTTACTTTTTGAATCAAACCAAATGTTTTTGTAGGTCACACCCTTTTTTGCCAGAATATTCTTTGCGTCAGAGATAGCCGTTTTGTCACCGTCAAGTGTAAATGAATTGATTCCGACTACTGCTCCGCCTTTTTCTGCAAGCTGTTTATTCAGAGACTCCAGGTCAGCAAGCTCTTCCACGCAGGGATTGCAGGTGGTAAACCAGAAGTTTACTACGGTAACGGTATTTTTTGCAAAAAGCGTGCTGCTATTAACTTCGTTTCCGTCAAGATCCTTGCCGTCAAATGTTGGGAATTTCGTCAGATTATCATTTTCTATGGGCTTACCGTTTTCAGCCGGAACGCTCTTATCCCCATCAGATGGTTTTTCTCCGCATCCGGGAAATTTTTGTTCCAAAATTGTCAGCTTTCCTTCGATTTCCTTAATCTCTTCGGCACCTTCATTAAGCACCTTCAACTCATCTGCGCTGAACTGATCCTTGATGCCGTCAATCGTTTTCAGAAGAAAATCACCGTAGTTTCCGCCGTCCTCAATCATCGTCATACCCTTATCGGCTGAAATAAATACCTTTTCCCAAAGTGCGCTGTTTTCGGAAAGAATAGCATTTTCTCGTGCCATCAGTTTTTGATGCAGGTCGGTAGCCTCGTCTTTTGTATTTGGATTCACAGCTGTCAGAACAGCTGTTTCGTTTTTCTTATTTGCGGTAGTATTAGTAGTATTAGTCGTATTAGTCTTATTGTCTTTGTTTGTGCCACAGGCGGCAAAGCTTAACAACATCATCAAGGCAGTCAGTAAGGTTAAAATTTTTGTCATTTTCATAATGTTTACTCCTTTTCTGTTTCAATATCTGTTTCAATTTTTGTTTCAATTTTTTGTTTTGGTGTTTCTGCTTTTTTAGCGGGACAATCATTTTCATTTTCTTTGCCAAAGCCGTAGCGGAAGCTGACCGCCTTTACAGGACAGGCACGGATACATTTACCGCAGCGTATGCATTCGGTGTGGTCGGGAGTTTTGGTTACATCTACATCCATCTTGCATACTTTGGCACACTTTCCGCAGGAAATACATTTGTGTTTGTCTACTTTCATTCCGAAAAGCGACACCTTGTTAAGCAATGCATAAAATGCACCGAGAGGACACAGCCACTTACAGAACGGTCTGTAGAAAAGTACACTCAGTACGATTACCGTAATTAATATGCCCAGTTTCCACGAAAAGAGCGTACCCAGTGCGGCACGGATTCCCGAATTGACGGCAGCAAGAGGGATTGCCCCCTCGAGTACCCCTTGAGGACAAAGATACTTACAGAAAAAAGGATCTCCCATATCCACATCGTTTGTAATAAGCATTGGCAGCAAAATTACAGCAAAAAGTAAAACTGCATATTTTATGTATGTCAGCGGTTTTAGCTTTTTAGTGGAAAGCTTTTTTGTCGGTATCTTATGTAACAGTTCCTGAAGCCATCCGAACGGACATAAAAAACCGCAGATAAAACGTCCGAGCAGAACCCCTATCAATATGAGGAATCCTGTGATATAATATGAAAAACTAAATTTTGACGAACCCACCACTGCCTGAAACGAGCCGATTGGGCAGGCGCCCGATGCCGCCGGGCAGGAATAGCAATTCAGTCCCGGCACACAAACGGCCTTTCCTTTGCCTTGATAAATTCCGCCTTTAAAAAAATTCGGCAGATGAATATTGCTCAGCAAAGTTGCTCCTGCTTGAATCAGCCATCTAAAGCGTGAGAGGAACTGCGAGACACCGCCTCTGTTTTTCTTTGGTTCTTTGTTATCCAATTCCCACACACTCCAAACACAGCCGGATTGCCTTGCTTAACACGGTTTCTGCCTCTCCACGCAGAGCTCCGTAACACAGCATCGTAATTCCGCAGATAATCAGCACGATCTGAAATATGGCTTTTTTCTTTCGAGTCAATTCGGTCACCCCTTTCATTTGTGCTCTAATTATAGCACAGAGGATGTAAAATCTCTGTTAAGAATTAAAACTTAACAAAAACTTTATGTCTGAGCGATATAATTAAATTATCAAGAAAATATTAAAACACAACAAGGAGAGTTTTTATGCGTATTTTAGTAATTGAAGATGAGCGTGCGCTGTGCGAGACAATTGTTCGCAGCCTTAAACGACTGGCATACAGCGTTGATTTTTGCTATGACGGAAACAAAGCAAATGAGTTGCTCGGAATGGAAAAGTACGATCTTGTTTTACTTGATCTGAATTTACCCGGTGCAGACGGGATGACGGTACTGCGAACTCTGCGACAAACCGACAGGGATACCGGAGTGTTAATTCTTTCGGCACGCTGTGAGGTTGCCGATAAGGTGGAGGGGCTGGATGCCGGAGCAAACGATTATCTGACAAAGCCGTTTCATTTGGAGGAGCTTGAGGCACGAATACGCAGTCTGACTCGCCGGCGTTTTACACAAAACAATGTTGTTTTGAACTGTGGAAAGGTTGCTTTTGACACCAAAGCCCGTGTTGCCGTTGCTGACGGTCAGGAACTGTCACTTACCCGAAAAGAAATCGGAATACTTGAATATTTACTTCTTAATCAGGGTCGCCCCGTCAGTCAGGAAGAGCTGCTCGACCATGTTTGGGATAACAGTGTTGACAATTTCAGCAATTCAATAAGAGTACATATTTCTGCATTACGAAAGAAACTGCGTGCGGCACTCGGCTACGACCCGATTCGCAATCGCATTGGTGAAGGATATGTTATGGAGGAAGAAAAAGAATGAAAAAGCTATCCTTGCAATGGCGCATAACTCTGATGACAGCACTTCTTATCGGAGCTACCTGTGTTTTTATGAATATTCTTATCGGCTATTCCGGCAGCCGTTACATGGATTCCATAGGCTCTTATGTTACAGGTTACGGAGATACGGACAAAGGAGAACCTGACTTTTTCGATCCCGAACACGAAAAGCTTGATCGTGAATTAACTATCGTAATTAACGGAGCACAGGAATCCTTTATCACTACCAATTGGTATATTACGGCGGCGGCAACATTGTTAGGCGGTGTGCTTGCGTATTTTTTAAGCGGGCATGCGCTGAAGCCTCTGCGTACTTTTACAGCTCGGGTTGAAAAGGTTCAACCTAACAATTTGACGGATATGAAGATAACCGAAGAGGTTCCGCCTGAACTGAGACAATTTGTCAAGTCATTCAATCGGATGCTTGACCGTCTTGATGAGGGATTTACCGCTCAACGACAGTTCACGGGAAATGCGGCGCACGAGTTGCGTACGCCACTTTCACTGATGCAGGCACAGCTTGAACTTTTTTCGGCAGAGCATCCCGAGGTGTTGCCGGAAACGGCGGAGTTCCTCCGATTGTTGCGTGAGCAGACCGAACGAATGACGCAAATGACAAAAACCCTGTTGGAAATGAGTGAGCTTCGGACAGTATCGTGTGCCGACCGCATAGAGATAGCTCCTATGGTAGAAGAGATTTTCACTGACCTTGCACCCCTTGCAGAGAAGAACAACATTACACTTGAAAGCACGGGCGATGCTGTTATGACAGGCAGTGACACGCTGATTTACCGTTTGTTATATAATCTGACCGAAAACGCTATACGCTACAACCGTTTTGACGGTACAGTGAATATTACCGTAACGCACAAAGACAATCAGCTTGTTATTACGGTTGCGGATACCGGCTACGGCATCCCCGAACAATACAGAGAAAGTATTTTTCAGCCCTTCTTTCGTGTGGATAAATCCCGAAGCAGAGAATACGGCGGCGTAGGCTTGGGGCTTTCTTTGGTGTGGGAAATCGTCACACTGCACAATGGTAAAGTTCGTGTGGAAGAAAGTTCGGAAAAGGGTACTGCTATATCAGTAAAGTTCCCGACAGATGCGATAAAAATATAATATTTTGCAAATTTTTTTTAGTAAATTGTTGAAATTACCGTAGTCCTGTGTTATAATATAGTTAATTAATCGATTAGTTATCAAAAGGAAGCGAACATTATGAGAACAACAGAGGAACAACACAACGAGCGTAAGCAGGAAATGATGGAAAAATGCTTTGAATGTTATGCTGAAAACGGGCTGACCGGTACGGGTATCAAGGCTTTGGCGGCAGCGTGTGGGTGTACAACGGGAAATCTGTATTCCTATTTCAATAGTGTGGATGAACTGATTATTGAATCAACTGCATACTGTATGGAAAAGGTTGAGGATGATTTTATGGAAAAAGCTCCCACCGACCCGAATGATGTTGTCCGATTTGTGAGAGAGGTTCCGTATTGGACCGCAAAGAAGCACGGCAAAAAATATCGGCTGATGTATCAGGTCTATACTCATCCGAAATATATTGAGCACGGCAAGAAATTCTTTGAGGGAGTGAATGAGCGCTATACCGAATATGCCAAGCGGTTGGAGCCGAAAATCGGTATTCCGTACACGGTGATTACACCGTTGATTTTTATATTTGTTCGTGCCTGTGTACACTATGCTATGTTTGAGGATGAATATTATTTAAAAACCCAAATGGAGGTCTTAAAACAGGGTGTTGCTCTGTTTGCGGATAAATACCGTTCACAATATTTGAAGGGAGGAAACGGAAAATGAAAAAACGAATATACTGTATTACCACCGCACTCTGTCTTGTGCTTTGCATCGTACTTTGCATTGCATTTTCTGCCGTATGCAGCAAGGCAGAAAATAACAAAGCCGTGTTGCCGGAGGTGCGAAACAACGGCACAGCAATCCAATGGAGAGATACCGCCGAAGAGGAATGGCACGATCTTGTAGCTCTTAACACGCTCAGAGGTGCTGTCGGAGAAAACGGCACTGACGGTAAAAACGGCACTGACGGCAAAAATGGCACTGACGGAAAGAACGGTCTTAACGGCAAAGATGGCATTGACGGAAAGAACGGTCTTAACGGCAAAGATGGCATTGACGGAATAAACGGTGCTGACGGCAAAGATGGCATTGACGGAAAAAACGGTCTTGATGGCAAAGACGGTGCTGACGGCAAAGACGGTGTTGACGGAATAAACGGCACTGACGGTAAAGATGGTGTTGACGGAATAAACGGTCTTGACGGAAAAAACATAGAGGTACAAAGAACAACAGAATATATACAGTGGCGCTATGAGGGAGAAGACTGGCAAAACCTTGTTGCCATTTCCGATATAAAAGGACCCACAGGGCAGAACGGTAAAGACGGAGCAAACGGAAAAACACCGGAGTTCCGTGTAAATGAAAACGATCTTCAATGGCGTTATGTCAGTGACGAAATATGGCTAAATCTTTACGATCTTTCAAATTTGAAAGGTCTTGACGGAAAAGACGGAATCGACGGAAAGAACGGTGTCGATGGTCTTGACGGCAAAAACGGCGATACGCCGTTCATCGGTGAAAACGGCAACTGGTGGCTTGGAGTGACCGACATTGGCGTGAAAGCCGCAGGTGTTGACGGTGAAAAAGGCGACAAGGGAGATAAAGGAGATGCCGGAGAGAACGGTAAGGACGGAGCAAACGGAAAAACACCTGAGTTCCGTGTAAATGAAAATAACCTACAGTGGCGTTATGTCGGCAACGAAACATGGCTTAACCTTTATGATCTTTCAATTTTGAAAGGGCTTGACGGCGCAGACGGTAAGGATGGTATAAACGGCAAGGATGGTGTTGACGGTAAAGACGGTGCCGATGGTAAGGACGGAACAAACGGACAAAACGGCGCTGACGGCAAAGACGGAAATACCCCGTTCATCGGTGAAAACGGCAACTGGTGGATTGGAACGACCGATACGGGAGTGAAAGCCACAGGAGTTGACGGTGAAAAAGGAGACAAAGGAGACACTGGTGAAAAAGGCGAAAAGGGTGACAAAGGAGATAAAGGCGACAAGGGTGACGCAGGTCAGAACGGCAGCTGTTCGGGATATTTTTACGGAGAGGCAAACGCTCCGAGGACAGTACTGAATAACAGTCGTGTCAATATTTCTGTCTACGAAAAAATAAACAAGGGCGGCTTGATTTCATCCTACAGGAATAATATTACACTCAAAAAAGGACATATTTACAATGTCTGCTTAAGCGGTTCTCTCGAAGTTGGTTCAAACGAATTTAACAACAGCGGCAATTACTCTATTCAGATGACAGACGGTTATGATGACGATCTGTGCAGGGAGCTTACACGAATAAAAAGGGACGGGGCAAAAATACCGTATACCAATGATCAACATTCCTTTAATTTCAACAGAATGTATGATGCGTCAAATAAAGACATTACATTGCAGTTGTGGTTTGAAAATTCGGCATACAATACTTATCTCGGTGGCTTCAGAGGTACTATTACAATAACTGCTCTTGATTAAATTTATATAACGGAGGTGGCGAAAAATGAAAAAACGAATACAACGAATACTTAGTATCCTGCTGACTTTATGCATGACGCTCTGCCTTACACCAATAAGCGTATTTGCCGAGGAGGTTGGGGCAGAGGGCTCTGCCTCGGTACAGCTTGGCACAGATGCACTAAGTAAAAATGTAAACACAGCGACCGCACCGACCGTGTATTTCGGGCAAAACCAAGAAAATAAGCCTGCCGCATGGCGAGTTATCGGCTATGACGGAAGCGGTGTTACAAGCGCACAAGGGGATATTACCCTGCTTGCGGCAGGCGCTATGGGAGTTATACCATTTGTCGATATCATATTATACAACGAATACGCACCGAGTAATTTGAAAACCGCGATAGATGCGCTTGCAGCAAAGCTGACGACAGAAGAAAATGCTGCCGTAAAGAAACGGGCGCTTACAAGCGGAAGTTACAATGGAGAAAATACCGACTGTGTAGCGGGAGGGCAGGTGGATAACGCTGTATTCTGGCCACTTTCCGCAAAAGAGGCTATTGCTGTAAACAACGATCTGCGTGCCTTGGACCCTGCACATCCGAATTGGGTGACAAGCAGTTGGTGGCTGCGCTCCCCTGGCTCCAAGACTTTTTATGTCGCCATCGTGAGTAGTGATGGTTCTGTCCAATACTCTGGGGTCTCTGTCCGCAAGAAAAATAATCATCGGACTGTTCGTCCCGCTTTTAACTTAAATCTGAACTCTGTCCTTTTTGCATCTGCCGCCGTGGGCGGAAAGCCCGACGGAGGGCTGACCCCGATTCCCGAATACAGCGGAAACGAGTGGAAATTGACAATTTTAGATAGCAGCCGCAATTTTGCTGTAACGGAAAAAGCTGTCAGCACCGACCCCAACGATACCATTACGCTGAATTACAGCGGAGCGACCACAGGGGCAAATGAATATATCTCTGCCATCATTGCGGATAACAACGGCGCACAGTATTATGGCAGAGTAGCACAGCCTACTGCCGAAAGCGGAACGGTTGAAATCAAAATCCCGTCTGATATTGCACCCGGCAAATATACCTTAAAAGTTTTCAGCGAGCAGTACAACGGCGATTATAAAACCGATTACGCAAGCAATTTCACAGACATTGCGCTGACGGTGGAAAAGCAGGTGGAAGAGCAGTTTTCCCTCACCCACGGCGGCACCTATTACTTTGACCTCTCTGGCGTGAGCATTCCCGGTACAGCAAACAGCGGAACCTCATTTGGAGCGGTTTCTCTGCCGGATACGTCGCTGCACTATGTTCCCTTTACCTATGCAGGAACAATAGAAGCCTACAAGCTCACGTCTGCGATGGCAACCACCGAGGAATATGCACAGCAGAACAAGTATCCCCACAGCCTGTTTGTGGCGGACTATGCCGTAACGCATACGGTAAGCTGGGATGACTTAAATACGAAAAGTCTGATTTTCGGCAAGGACTATGTCGCCGGCGGCGTGGACTATACCCTGCGCGCACCGTCTGTGGGAAGTAACTATACAGGTTCGGGCAATTCCGAACGCGGCGTGCCCCAAAGCAACGAATGGGACACGATGCTGAATAAGGACAGCGGATATATCCAAAACTGGAATAAAATGTATTCGTGGGGGCAGGATACTTTTTCTGGCGACGCGTCGCGCCGTGCGGTTCGCGGGTACGATTCGGCCCGCTACTGGGGCTACAACTATGCTGCGAACTCCGGCCCGTACGTCGGTTTCCGCCCCGTCCTTGAAGTCCTGAACCCTGACACACTGGGCTCTGACGGGATGAAGGTCGTTACCCTTGACCTGAACGGCGGCAAGCTGGGCGGCAGCTCCGAGGATATTCAAATCATCGTGAAAAGCGGCGAAAGCTTTACCGCTCCTGCATCTGACGGTCTGACCCGCCCGGACGGAGATACAGACACCTACTTTATGTGGCTTGGCAGTGACGGGAAGCTCTACGCACCCGGCGACAGAGTTCCGGCTGATGTGACGGCACTGACAGTGCAGTGGACAGCCCCGACCTATGCCGTAACGCTGAACGCGGGCGACGGCACGATCAACAACGGCAATGTCACCGGATACACCTACGGCGTGGGTGCAACACTGCCGACAGCCGACGATATGACTTATACGGGATATATGTTCAAGGGCTGGTATGACAACGAAAATCTGACCGGCTCTCCTGTTACAGCAATCGGCGTCACAGAAACGGGCAATAAGGAATACTGGGCGAAGTGGGAAATCAATCAGTACACAATAACCTTTGATACCAACGGCGGAAGTGAGATTGCACCCATTACGCAAAACTACGGTACGAAAATTACCGCCCCTGCCGACCCGACAAGAAAAGGCTATACCTTTAAGGGCTGGGATAAGGAAATCCCCGAAACTATGCCTGCGGAAAACATTACAATCACGGCACGGTGGAGAGATACCGAAAAGCCAACGGGCGAAATTATCATAGGTACAAATAAATGGAATAAATTCTTAAACGAGCTTACCTTTGGCATATTCTTTAAGGACACACAGGAGGTAACTATAAATGCCGTTGATAACAGCGGAACTGTGTTTGTATCCTATTTGGTAACAGATAAGGATCTCTCCGAGGCTGAGCTGGACTCTCTTGTATTCCGTGCGTATGAAGAACCGTTTTGCATAGACCCTAACGGAGAATATATTGTTTATGTAATGCTTGTTGATGAAAACATTAACATAACATACCTTCGCTCCGACCGATTAACGCTTGATAATATTCATCCTGTAATCGGCGGTATTGAGAACGGCAAGACCTATTGTGAGGCACAAACCGTTACTGTTGATGAGAAGTATGTTGATACCGTTACCGTAAACGGAAAGGCGGCTACGCTTGACGCAAACGGAGGTTTTGTTCTCCCTCCGACAAACGGCGAGCAGAAGATAGTTGTCACCGACAAAGCGGGTAATAATGCAGAGATGACCGTAACAGTCAACAACGGTCATACCTTTGGTGAATGGGTATCTGACAATGACGGTACGCATACCCGAAAATGTACCGTTGACGGCTGCAATGCGTTTGAAACCGAAAATTGCTCAGGCGGCAATGCCACCTGTACCAAAAAGGCGGTATGTGATGTCTGCGGCAAAGCCTACGGAGAACTTGACAAAACAAACCACGAGGGCGGTGTACAGGAGTGGACGACAAGAACCGCTTTTGTTCACGAGCAAAAATGGAACTGCTGTGGTGCAGTAATTGTGACAAGCGAAGTACATGAGTGGAAAGACGGTGTGTGCCGAGAGTGTGGATATGTATGCCTGCATAATGACACAGACAAAAACCATATTTGCGACTACTGTAAAAAGACAATCTCTACTTATGAAAATGCGGCAACCGAAGAAATCAAAAATGCTGACACCGTAACGGCTAAACTGCCTGATGATTCAAAATCTCCTCAGACAGGTGACAACAGCAACATTATTTTGTGGATTGCATTGCTGATTATCAGCGGCGGCGTTATGAAAGGAGTAACGGCATTTGGTAAGAGTAAAAAACATTCTGCCAAAATTAAAGATAAGTAATATCTTACGCTCTGTCATGAAAATATAGTGAATACGGCACAGTGGGCATAGAAACCTCTGTGCCGTATTTCTTTCAGGGCGACTGATTTTGAAAAACTTGGCGAGTATCTTAAAAATCTCTTTTTATACAGACGGCTGCAAGGCAGTCAGAAATTTTACATTTTGTTTATCTTGATACTCCCAATTTTGCAAATACAATTAAACTTAAATAAATTTAATAAAAATTATAAA
>OGFB01001098.1_pt1 | contig 10494 bp, 10 predicted proteins | sample 1570801 | NCBI WGS metagenome assembly OGFB01 (sample SAMEA2581969, study PRJEB24529) | metagenome | biome: Human gut stool | place: China | collected 2011 | reverse complement strand
GGCCAATGTGAATTGCTGCCCTCGTTGCAATCAGGGGGCTGACCATGTATTGTCTGAAGCATATTCGATATATGCACTCGCGCCGCCGGTGTGATCGCCGTGTGCGTGTGTATAAACGATCGCTTTGACAGGAAGCTTGACGCCACTGGCTGCCCTTAATGCATCCATGGCGTTTTTAGCGGATTTCGGTCCCATCAGAGTATCGATCATAACAACACCGTCCGATCCGACAATCATCGAAGTCGTAGCTCCGTGGAAGCCAACGGCAGTATAAACATTGTCGGCAACTTTGACGACATGCGGCTTGTCGAAGTGATGATCTTGAGAACGGATGATTTCGAGTGCCTTTTCAGGAGTCGTGAGCGTGCTCGCCGACACTGCACCAATCACGCCGAGAGGAACGAACATCCCGAAAAGGAAGTAGAAGGAACGGATATATTCGACCATTTCAGTAACCATCAATGGTGAAACAACGTATCGGACATTGCCGATGTCTCATGCGAAGTTCGAGGACGGAACCGAGGCGGTATTGTGAAAACGGCACGCGAAACCATACCTTCCCGATGTCGCCGCCGATGTACGATGGCAACTCAACGACGAAAGTCGAGCGGCGGCATCGGAAGGAATGGGGGAATGTTAAGTTGAAGCCTTCCTGCATCACCAACCGCTTTCCCCCAAAAATCCCTGTTGGGACACCTCTCGATTCAGGGCGTCGGATGATCTTCTAGCGACTTGAGGCCTTCGTAGATCGCGTCGAGCGTGAGCGTTTCGGCTCGCTTCAGGTCGTCGGCCGACAAGTTCCCCTTCAGGATGCGCGCATCCGCGGCGGCGTTGCGGTCGGGCTGCACGCTCTTGTCGGCGGGAGCGGCCGCGGCGTTGAAAAGCACGAGCGCGGCGACGCGGTCGTGTTCGATCCCGTCGCCCGAGAGGAGAAGGTTCGCCAAAGCAACCTGCGCTTCGGGGTAGCCGCGCATGGCGGCGCGACGGTACCACTTGGCGGCTTCGAGCGCATCCTTGGGTTTTCCGTTCCCGTAGAGGTAGTAGTCGCCCACGTTCTTTTCACCGACGGGGTTCCCTTGCTTGGCGGCCTGCAGATCCCAAACATAGGCCTGCGGCATGTGAACGCGCACGCCCAATCCCTGACGGAAGACGTTCCCGAGCGCGAGCTGACACTCGACATCGCCGAGGTAGGCGCCCTTTTCCCACCAGTAAGTGGCGGTCAGGCGCTCCGGCCCCTTGCGACCCAGGCCCTTGAAGTACATTTCGCCGAGGTAATACATGGCCCGGGCGTCGTCCTTCGCGGCAAGGCTCTCGAATTCCTTCTGAGCGGCTTCGTATTTCTGGTTGCGAACGGCCTGAATGCCGTCTTCGATGCCGGCATGGGCCGCCGGGACGGCAAGCATCGTCGCGAGGGCCGCGGCGGTCCCAAGCACGGAAAGCGACGGAAAGCGAATCATTGGTGGTCTCTCTTTTGGATGATGGGTCCGTTCGGGCGCTCGGCCGGTCGATCCGAATACGTCGGGCGCCAAGCGCACGGAACGCGCGGAACGGACGGAATCTCGGGCGGGGATCCCGTTCTCGGGCTCCCCGTGACCGATTCACTCTAGCACCCGTTTCTTAAGCGAAGCCTACCGTACGATTCGCTTTCGCCCTGCTTTACGCGCGACTCGGCGGGATGTCGGCAGATTTGTCGGCGGAGGAGTCGGCTCCCGAGTCGGAGGCGCCTTCGGGGTGGTTTTCGAAGTTCGTCCCCGCGATCAGGGCCGACAACGGGGTCTCCAGCGTGTGCTCCCGCGTCCAGGTGTCGTACCACTCGCAGAGCATCCCCTCGCCCTTCTTGGGTTGTGCCGATTCGGGACGAACGAGCGTGTTGTTCGGGTCGACCAAGAGCGCGTGGAAGGCTTCGCGAAGGGTTTTCGTTTCGGGATCGGCAAGAAGCGCCCAGGCGGGCGTCAAGCGGCGACGGCCCGTCGCGAGTTCACCGACGTAGCCCGCGTCCGCCAAACGGGATAGGATGCGACTCACGGCTTCGGGATACGAGTCGACCCGATCCGCGAGCTCTTCGACGCCGAGGGACGAACGGCCCGCGGCGCGCTCCGCCGTCAGGACCCGAAGGAGCGCCACACCCGTCAAAAAGTCGTTCCCGGTACGGTAAGAGTCCGCGTACCGTCCGGAGGTCAGAAGCGGAATCGTGGCCGTAACGGCCGCGCCCGAGAAAACGAGGATCCAGTTGACGTAGAGCCAGAGCAAAAAGACGGGAAAGGCCACAAACGCGCCGTAGAGGGTCGAGAGAGTTCCCGCGGTCACGTAGATTTCAAAGCCCTGCTTGACGATCTGCCCCACGACCGCGACCGACATCCCGCCCGTCAAGGCGTGGGACACAGGAACGTGGCAGTTGGGAACGAGCTTATAGAGAAGCGCGTAGCCCAGGCCCTGAAGAAGCATCTGGAAGACCGCCAACACCCAGGTCGGAAAGAGGGACGCGCCCGCGTCCTCTCCGAAGGCAAGCTTCAGCATCTGGCCCGAGAGCGTGAGCGACAACGTGATTGCGAGCGGCGCGAGCGTCAGAAGCGCCCAGTAGATCACGGCCCGCTGCGACCACGGGCGCATCGTCCGCACCTTGAAGATGCGGTTCACGGTCACGAAGAATTTGTCGATCAAAAGGAGCGCCGTTACCGACAAGCCCCCGATACCGAAGGCACCGAGCCCCGTTGCCTGCTGACTGAAGGCGTGCAGGTACTTCACCACTACTTCGCTGTATTCGATCGGCAGAAAACTCGTGAGCACGGCCTCTTCGAGCGCGCGACGACTCGATTCGAAACTCGGAAAAGCCGCAAAAACGGCGAGCGACACCGCCAGAAGCGGCACGAGCGAAAGGAGCGTCGCAAGCGTCATCGAGGAGGCGACTTCCTGCAGTTGCGTATCGCGCATGCGGTGCGCCGCAAAAGAAAGCACCTGTCGGGAAAGATCGAAAAGTCGGTGCGAACGCACGGCCTGCGGCACGAATCGGGAAAGAGCCACGTGAGAAAATCCTTTGAAAAAATCTCGAAATATCGCGGTTCTCAGTATAGCGGGAGCGGTTCGCGGAGCCGCACGCCTTCGTACCGACCCCGAGGTTTTTCCCGACGCTCCGTTCGGTTTTTTGAAGCTCTTCGTTCTTTTCAATCGGAAGCCCGTGAAGGCCGCAAAAGATCGCCTTCGGAGTCGAGCGCTCTCGCGGCCGAAATGAAAAAAACCGCAGTCCTTCCGAAAGGAAGCGACTGCGGTCGGGGCATCGGACGTTCTGCTTGAGAGCGGGAGAGGTTCGGATGCGACCCCTTACCTCCCCTTGAACGCTCTCGGTGCGAAGGTTACTTCGCGTAGCCGAGCGTCACGATGCGGTTCGTGTCGAGCACTTCAAAGCCGTCGGCCGTCTTCACGAGGCCGCGGATGTCGGTGAGTTCGGCGGGCAACGCCTGAACGTCGACAACAGCTTCCTTCGCAAGGTCGATCGTCACGAGAACGTTGTAGTTCTTCGACACGGCGTAGAGCTTGCCGTCTTCGTAGACCATACCGGTCACGTAGAGCTCGCCGAGCGTACGGCCGTCCTTGAGCATCGCAGCTTCGGGGATGAATTCGCCCGAGAGAACGAAGTCCTTCTGGAGAGCCTTCGAGATCACGAACGTCTTCTTATCCTTGTTGTCGGGAACCGTGGCAGTGTAGACGTACTTGCCGTCGGTCGCCGAGGAGTGAACGTAGAACATCTTGGCGCGTTCGGTGCCGATGCGGCCGCGGCCGAAACCGTCCACTGCTTCAACCTGATCGCGACCGGCCGTGAAGTTGGGCCACCCCGTCACGTCGTCGGCTTCGGGATTCTTGCGGATCTTGAGGAACGACTTGTTCGTACCCATGAGGACGATCGCGTCGTCGCGGAATTCCGTCATACCCACGATGTCGAGAACGTTCGCGGAGAACCAGGGATCCATGGCGGCGTGGATCGAGGGCTTCAGATCGTCGCCGAGGAACCAGAAGTCGTACTTCGAAGCGACCACGTATTCGCCGCGGATCTTGGCGAGCGTGTTGAGCTTGGCGTCAACGCCTTCGATCGTACGGGTGTTCGTCACGGCGAGCTTGCCGTTGACGGCGAGCGGGCCCTTTTCGGCGTCGTGTTCGAACGTGATGCCGAGCTTCTTCGCGTTCGGAGCGTAGGCGAAATCCGGATCCTTCACGTCGCGGCGACCGAGGAAATTGATGCCGGCCCACATGCCTTCCCAGGAATCGTCCGACCACTTGATGTACTTCGTATCCCACGAGAAGCGGTACGGATCGCCCTGGCCCCAGTTCGGGGGAAGACCCGTCGACCAAAGCGCCTGGAAGGTGTTCGAGGCGATGATGAAAGCGACGATGCCGAACGCGACCTTGTAGAAGGACGTGAGCGGACGGAAGGGCTTGCCGCGCATTTCGGCGATGAGGGCGTCAAAGCGCGGGGCGAGGAAGGTCGCGAGGCCGAAGAGCATCACGACGCACCAGAAGACCACTTCGGCCCAGAACTGCGTGTGGAGCCCGAAGATGTCGAGACCGAAACCCTGGCCCACGTCGCGGAAGGCGTGGTTGCCGAGGTGGCGGAAGGAGGAGTAGAGACCGCAGGCGGCCATGACAAGCATCATGGCGAGGTACTTCGGCTTGAAGCCGTAGCGCACCATGAAGAGGGCGACGACGCCGATATAGGCCATCTGCTGACGCTGACCCCAGCAAAGCGTGCAGGGGCTGTCACCCATGAGGTAGCCGAGGATGAGGTTGGCGATGCCGACCGGGAGGAGAACGATCAGAAGACCGCCCCAGGCGACGATGTCGTAGAAGGTCTTGGCCTTCTTGATATCCGTTTCGTTTACGGGCTGCGAGTAGTCCGTCATGCTGTCACCTTAGCCTTAGAGATTGAGTTGACCGAGAATGGCCGTCGACACGTGACCGACGTACATGAAAACCACCACGGCCCAGCCGCCGACGGTCAACCACCAGGCGAGTTTTTCCTGTTCGGGTTTGAAGACCATCAGAAGGACCGCAACACACAAAAGAAGAAGCTCTACGAACTCCATGTTGTTTCCTGCTGCTTTGAAAAGTTAATTAGGACACACTTCCTGCAATCACTTGCGTTTTCGGCCGCATGACGCTACCGACGGGTGTGGTCCCAATGGGAGAGGTCCGAATTCTTTCATGATTTGTTGAAGAAGTAAACCGTTTTTTACATTTTGTTTCAGTGTTATGCCTTAATCGATTTCCCTAAGATTTGCTCGGGTTTAATTTCGAACTCCGCTCGGTTCCGTCAACCTTTCGTCGACTCGGGCTTCTTGACGATGTTTGAGTACTTGAGACCCGAAAAACGGACACTGACGAGGTTCGGGAATCGCTTGGAAACCGCTTTTCCGGGGGGACCGAACGTTGCGGCGAGCATCCGCCTTCGGGCGAAAAAGCCGGCTAAACCTCCCCGGTTCGAACGAGACCGAGCCGGCCCCGACGGACTGCGTCGATTTTTGTCGACAATTTTCAAAAAAGATTCGACAAAACGCTGCGACTCATGTATGATGACGCTTTCTCCGACGTGCATGAAAAAGGCGACGCACGTCGGCGGAATACGGAAGCGCGGAAACAAGGCGCCGCGGGGATACTTCCGTTTAAGGGGGAAAAGGGACGGTTGTGCAAACAATCGTCCCTTTCTTTATTCGCATTGCTCGGACGCGGCCGAAGTGCAAAACGAACGAGCCGACCGTTTGGGTTCGGTCGGCTCGCACGCCGGGTCTCAGACGTCTCAGGCTTTGTTCCTCGCGGGCGCCGAGCTGCGCGTTGCGTGCCAACAGATGATCGACCCCGTCACGACCAGGGCCACGCCCTTCCAGAAGGCAAGGCTCAGGTCCGCCCCGATCCAAAAAGTCGCAAAGATGCAGGAAAGAACGGGGGTGAAATAGGAGGCGATCGCCAAGAGCGTAAGATTCCCTTTCATCGTACCGTACGTCCACGCGGCGTACGCTCCGCCCACCGCCATCGCGCCGAGCACGGCCGAGACGACACCCTTCCAGCCGATCGTCTGCGGTTCCCCGCCGATCCCGAAAAGCCAGAGGACGAAGAAAATCACGAAGTCGATGACGAAAATCACGATGACCGGATTTTCGCCGCGCGCCCAGGCGCGGGTCATCGAACAAAAGCCCGCCCAGGAGACCGCCCCGACGAACGCGAGGCCGTAGCTCCACGGATTGCGTTGCACGTTTTCGGCAAAACCGACGGGGTCGAACCCTGCGTCACCCGCGAGCACCGTCACGATGCCCGCGATCGTGACGAAGAACCCGGGGATGATCCACCACCGGCATTTTTGACCGTTGAAAAGCACCGCAAAGACCACCGTCAGGCAGGGCCACAGGTAGTTGACCATCCCGACTTCCATCGTCTGCGTCCCTCCGTCCGAGAGTGCGAGCGAGAGCCCGAAGCAAATCGAACAGAGGTTCGCGGCGGGAATGCCGAAGTAGAGATACTTCTTCGGGTAGGCCGAGAGGTTCGGGCGCCTGAGGATGAAAAGCAGAAAGACGACCGAAATCCCGTAAAGGAGCATGAGGCCGCGCGCAAGACCGAAGTCTTCGCTGATCCCGCGCACGAGCCCGACGCTCATGCCCCAGAGAAGCGGTGCGAGAAGCCCCGTGAGAGTGGCTTTGCGAAAGGTCGAAGGGTCGGCCGGCATTGTGGATCTCCGATACGGTTCGGCGCAGTTCGGCTCTGTCGGACGGAGAGTCGCTGCGGGGAAAATGGAATTTTGCACTCCGCCCGAACGCAACGATCCGGCTCGTCAACGCCCGAAGTCGGGCGAGCTCAAGCCGGATCGTCACGGAACCGTCCGAACAACCTCGGACGGCTCGCTCGAAGGGGAGAAACAAAACTTCCCTTCAAGACATCGAAAGCGGGACGTGTATTTTATTCCTCAAACGCGCCTTTCATGAGCAGTTCCCCCTCGCGCATCGCGATGCGACCGCGCATGAAGACCCACTGCGGCTCGAACGCGTCGTCGACGACGAGCATGTCGGCGTCGGCCCCGGGGACGATCGCGCCCTTTTCCGTGAGGTTGAGGGCGTGCGCGACGTTCGTCGTCATGAAGCGCAAAGCCGTTTCAAGGCCGAGGTCCTTCGCCAGTTCGCCGATCGTTTCCTTGTTGCAGTTGATGAGCCCGACCGCGAGTCCCACCATTTCACCCGCGTCGTTGAAGCGCGGCATCGAGCCGTGCCCGTCCGACGAGAGCGTGATGCGCTCGGCCGGAACACCCGCGGCGAGCGCGGCGCGCAAGGTTTCCGCTGCCGTACCCAGGTAGTTGCCGCCGCCCGTCGTGATGTCCATGATGCCGCCCGCTTTGGCGAATTCACAGGCGCGGCGGAAGACTTCCGGGTGCCGCCCCGTGTGGGTCGGGCGGAAGTGCTTCGCGGGAATGCCCGTAGCGATGCAGGCTTCCATCAGATCGAAGGCCGTCGGACGGTCGCCGAGATGGACGTGCACGAAACCCACCTTGCCCGTGAGCATCCCGGCGATGCGCACTTCGGACGCCAGACGCAGAAGTTCGTCCGTCGTCGGCCACGACGAACGATGGTCGCCGAGCGCGATTTTGACGCCGAGCACTTCCGGAATCGCAAAGAGGTCCGTCTTTACGTCGCGCGTGATCGTCGTGGGCGGAAAGGCGTAGTTGCTTGTCCACATCCAGCCCGAAGCGCCTTCGGCGGCAAGCCCCCGAACTTTGGCGAGGAGATTTTCGATCGAGCGCGACATCGAGTCCGTACCCGAGACGCCGAGGAAGGTCGTCACACCCGCTCGGACGAGCTCGGAGAAGACGAGTTCGGGGCAGCGGCTCTGCCAGCCGCCTTCGCCGCCGCCACCCGTCACGTGGATGTGCTGGTCGATCAAGCCCGGCACGAGCTTCGCCCCCTTCAGATCGATCATCTCGAGTCCCGGAAAGTCGATCGCGAGTTCGGGCTCGACTGCAACGATCTTGCCGCCCGCAACGAAGACGTCGCGGCGACCGAGGTGTTCGGGCGACCAAAGGTCGCAATTTTTGAGAAGCATCGGTTGCATGGAATTCTCCTTTTTGAATTACCGGAATCTCGGGTTTTCGGGTTATTCGGGGCAACCCCGTCGTTACCGAAGGGCACTGAAAAACGGACACGAGCGCCCGTCGTCGGGGCGCTCGTCGAGGAAAACGTACGATCAGGCTTCGTTCGTCTTTCGGATCGCTTCGTAGCGGGCGGCGATTTGGCGCCCCGAACGCGTGCCGTAAAGAAGGCTCGTTCGCGTCGAAAAGAGGAGATAGCAGGTCGCAATGATCGTGAAGACGGAAATCCCCATAAAGTTTTGCGACACGTCGAAGGGAATGCCGAGCAGCGGCATGCGCAGAAAGTCCGCCACGGGGCCCGCAACCCAGAAAGCGACCACCGCACCGTAGAGCGCCCCGGGGCTGCGACCCACGGTGAGAAGCAGAAGCATCACCACCATCCCGACGGCGGCAACCCCCTGAGGAATGATCGTTTTGAGGGCGGGCCAGGCAAAGCTCGCATCCATCGCGATCACGCCCGCCGCTTCCCCCGCGGCGCGCCCGAACTGAAAGAGCACGAACGTCGCCTCGGCGGCCAGGAAAAAGAAAAAGACGAGCATCAAACCGCCGACGCCGCCCGGAACACCCGGAACCCGCACGGCAGGCGGAACGGCGCGCGCGACAAGGGCAAGTGCGACGGTGAGAAGAAGCGGAGCCGCAACGGCAACGAGAATGCCGGCGGTGGAAAACGTAACGGCTACATCGGTCATGAGGGTTTTCCTGAATGAGAAATTTTTTCGATTATATCGAACGGGACCGGTCGGTCAACGACGTTCGCCGAAGCGATCGAGCCTTTCCATTCGCTCGAGCCGCTCGTGAAATTCGCTCGAGCAGCACCCCGCTTCCGCATCGCCCGACTCGAGCCCTTCGAGAATCGCGCAACGCCGTCCGTCGGAATGGTCGCCCCCGCACCGTGCGGCAAGCGCCTCAAGGTGCCCCTTGAGTTCGAGGAGGTCCGCAATCCGCGCGTCCACTTCTTTCAAGTGCGTGTGAATGAGTTCGTGCGCGCACCGCGCCTCGTCGATCGTTCCCGCCCGAGCTTCGAGGAGCGTTCGGATCTCTTCGAGCCCCAGGTCGATGTTGCGGCAGTGACGGATGAAGTCGAGCACCCGCACGTGCTCCTCGCCGTACGAGCGGTAGTTGTTCGCCTCGCGCCGCGCAGGCGCGATGAGACCGATTTTTTCGTAATAGCGAATCGCTTCGGGCGTGTGGCCCGTGGCCTGCGCCAGTTCTCGAATGCGCACGATCGGGTTCCTTCAAAGAGGTCGAAAACGGAAAGATCGGAAAAAAACACCGGGAAGCCGCAATCCCGCAATCGGCTCGCCGAGCGTTTTTTCCATTATGCCTAAAGATCCCCTTGACCTTGTAACCGCTTCAAGGTGTTCAATACGCTCAACACCCTTTCAAAGGAGAAGCCGCAATCGAACTTTCGGCTTTCGCTCAAAGTTTCGTACGGACTTCTCCCGTTTGTTTACAGAGATTGACACCATGACGCTCCCCTCGACCCTTCGATTCCGCGTACCGGACATGTGCTGTCCGGTCGAATTCGAGCACTATGCGAAAACTCTCGCCCGACTGGCGACCTCGCGAGGCTTCGCCGCCGAGTCCCTTGCGGCCGCTCCGGACTACGGGACACGCATCCTCACCGTGACGGTTGCTGCCGACGCGCCCGAGGCGCTGCGCGAAAGCCTCTCCCCCGAGCTTCTCCTTGAGGCACTCCGCTCGTGCGGAGACCGCGCGGAGCTCGCGGACGCCCCGCACACGGGCACCGTGCTTCTGGCCGTTCCCGCCATGGACTGCCCCGTCGAAGCGGGGGAAATCGAACGCGAATTCAAGCGTTCGGGGATCGGCCCCTGCGAATTTCGCATCATGACCCGCACGATCGCGGTGCCCGCCGAATCGGTCGAGGCCGCGTGCGAAGCCGTGCGCCGAGCGGGCTACGATGCCTCACCCCTCGCAGGCCAGGGAAAGCACCCGGCAGGCAAAGCCGCGGGAGAAGATTCGCACGAAGCACGTCTGCCTCGGGGCCGCTACGGGGCGGGGCTTGTCTTCGCACTTCTTTCCGAAGCGATCGAGTTGCTCGGAGAATACGGCGTGATTTCGGGCGGGATGCTTCTTGACGCGGCGGGGTTGCTTCTTGCCGCAGCCGCCATTTTCACGGTGGGGCTTGGCACCTTCCGAAAAGGTCTTCTCACGCTATCCAAAGGCACCCTCAACATGAACACCCTCATGGCGGTTGCCGTCACGGGGGGCGTCCTGATCGGGGCGTGGCCCGAAGCCGCCATGGTGATGGTGCTCTTCGAGATTTCCGAAGCCATCGAAGGGCTTTCGATGGCGCGCGCTCGTCGGTCGATTCGCGACCTCATGACGGTGGCGCCCGAACGCGCGCTCGTGAAGGG
>OGFB01001090.1_pt1 | contig 10597 bp, 8 predicted proteins | sample 1570801 | NCBI WGS metagenome assembly OGFB01 (sample SAMEA2581969, study PRJEB24529) | metagenome | biome: Human gut stool | place: China | collected 2011 | reverse complement strand
TATTTAGAACTCAAATTCTTTCTCGTAAAGAATCACGCTGTCGTCCGCATCGGTATGCTTTCTGGACATGCGTCTTCCGAATTTACGGGTTCCCTTTTCTGCATGGGCGATGGCACGATCCACCATATCTTTGACCTGTGAAATCGTCATCGGCTCGCCCTCCTTCTGATTGTTGCCAATCTGTGTATACAGAGCAAGCACACCCATCTCGTCCATCTTGTATCCATTCTCACGCGCATACGTGCGGGCAAACGTAACAAGCTCGTCGTTCGTGAAAACAGGAATCGAAATGACCGTCTCAAACTTCTTCGCAAAATCAGGGTAATTCCGCAGAAGGCCTCTCATGCTGACCTTCTCATCCTCGATGATCAGAACCAGACTGTCGGTACGGAAATCCATTGCCTGCGACAGCTTCTCGATCGTCTCCGGATACATCAGACCGGCACGCTCGATCAGGAGGAAACCTCCCGCCAGCTTTGAAACAATCTGCGCACAGTCCTTTTTGTTCAGAACAGATGCATCCAGACGGGCCATCTTCGTTGCCGGAAGTTTTAAGTCAGCACAGATTGCACGGACGAGATCCTCCGACAGCTTCGTTTTTCCAGTACCGTATCCGCCCATAATGGCAATGTTTCCATGACGGGAAGTACGGTCGCCTGCGTAATGATAAACACCATGCATTGCATCCAGAATCTGGATATCCATGCCTGGAACTTTCGCAAAGTAAGTAAACAGCGCTTTCTGCTCATCACTCAGCTTATCCGGCTGGGTGTCGTTCAGGATGCGGAGTCTTGCCTCCTCCGGCGTCTCCTCGCGGAGCACCTCTTCAATCGATTTCGCAACAGTTCCTTCCGGAATGTTGTCGCGGATCAGCTGAACGGTGGCATCCGTTGTTTTTTCGATGCTCATGTTGATCGTCGCATCGGATACGCGCTCACGCTTTGGCTCGGTCGGAACTTCGATTTCGATTTCCTCCGGGGTAATCTCGATCGGCTGGGTTCCTGCCGGCTCAAACGGATCGGCTGGCTCAGTCTCGGCCGGGGTTTCCGGCTCTGTTTCGCTTTCCGGCTCATCAGCAGGTTCTGCTTCCGCAGTTTCCGGCTCGTCCGGCAGTTCGATTTCCGATGCTTTTTCAGCTTCCTGCACTTCTGCGTTCAGCGCTGCCTGAAGCTCACTAAAATCGATGGTCGGCCGTGTCTCCTCTGCCGGTTTCAGATCCGGGATGACAACCGTTGCATCCATGGACGGCGTCTCCGCCGGTTCTACGGTTTCCTCAATTTCGGCTTCCGCCTGAGCCTTCTCGGCTGCTTCTGTTTCAGCTTCCACTGCTGGTTCTGTAACTTCTGCTTCTTCGATTTCAGCCTCGGCTGCCGGTTCTATAATCTCTTCGATCTCAGCTTCATCCATCGGCTCTGCAGCTTCTTCGGTTTCAGCCTCATCCGCCGGTTCTGTGATCTCTTCGGTTTCCGCTTCATCTGCCGGTTCTGCTGCTTCTTCCGGCTCAGCTTCCGCCTGCGGCTCCTCAGCCGCTTCCCGTGCCTCTGCCTCGGACTCCGGATCCATCGGCTGCTCTGCGGTTTCGGCTTCTGCTACCTGCTCAGCCGGCTCTTCTGCTTCTTCCTCCGCAACTTCCTCCGACAGGTTTGCTGCGGTCTCCTGGAACAGTGCTTCGAGGTCCGGCTCTTCGTATTTCTTCTCCGGCTTCGGTGCTTTCGGCATTACCGGCTCGGCTTTTTCCTTCGGTTTTGGCTGCGGTCTTGTCTTGATTGTCGTGTTGGCATCCGGGGATACCTCTACGTTTACATCAAGCTGCTCCGGCTCCAGATCTTTTACTTCGTACTGTACCGGCTCTTCGCTTGTCTCTTCCTCGACTGCCGTCTCTTCCTGTTTCTTTCCGCGGAAGGAGAAGACATCGCGGATGCTCTTTGCAAGCTCTGCGTGAAGATCGATCGTATTTCCAAGGTACGTCGGCGTGCTGTCTGCATACGCCTGCTCTTCCGGAATCTCCTCGATCGGCTCCTCTGTCTGCTGCAGTGCTTCGTACTCCTGCACCTGCTCTGCATCTGCCTCGGCCTGCTGTGTTTTCTCATATGCTTCGTACGGCGAACCGGCTTCTTTTTCTTCTTCACCGGCCACATACTGGCTCATCACACCACCGTTTACCGGTTTTACTTCCGGCGTCTCTGCCGGCTCTTTCGTCGCAGCCATTTCACCGGCTCCGCTCTCTCCGGCTAACCGCACTTTAAGTGCTTCCGGATCCTCGGATGGCTCTTCATTCTTTTTGTAGTCAAAACGATGCTCGTATTTGATCTGCTGGGACGGTGACAGCGGCTCGTACTTCATTTTCAGATCCATTGCCTTTGTTACATATTTGCCCTCGCTGAACCACAGGATCAGCTCATCACAGGCATCGATGCATTTCTGCGTCTCTCCGGCTTTGCTGTAAAGGTTTGCCAGTTCATATGCCCATCTCTCGGTAAATTCCCGCTCTTTGTATTCCTCCAGAAGGGAAACCTGCTCCTCAAGCGGCGCTTTCTGTCCTCTTAAAATCTTGTATTTCAGCAGATACCGGGAATTATCGTGACGTGCGACTGCTTCAAACTCGTTGTAAAAGTCAATCGCCTCATCAAAGTCTTTCATTTTTACGGAGACCTCTACCAGGCGGTACAGAATGCCCTTTCCGATGGAAGAACGGTCATACGCCATCAGCAGAATCTTCTTCGCCTCCGGATATCGTTTGTTCGCCTCATAGACATCCGCTACCATGCCGAGCGTGCGCAGACTCTTGACACGCCGCCAGTCAACGGCTTCTACAACTGCAAGTGCCCCCTCATAGTCCTCTTTTTTTACCAGACTGTTCAGCTCTTCCAGCCGGCTTTGATATTCAGCTTTATCCAATCTTTTCACCTCAATACATTTCAGATTGTTTTAGTTCATAGACACGAACAGTGTACCACACTCCCCGTAGAATGTCAAAAGAATGCCTGTTTTGCAGGCATTTTTCGGGATGCAAATCCTTCCAGCGGTCATCAAAAAAAGAACACCCGCCCCTCCGGTTTTTCCCGGAAAAGCAGGTGATTCTTACCAGCAGGAGGATTAATTCCAGAATCATGCAGATTTCAAGAAGAATCATCAGAACATTCTGTATTGCCATACTGCATTCCACAAAACTAATCATCTTCCGCCTCTCTTTCTGAAGACGATACAACTAATAAACCATTCGTTTTCATCTTCCTGCTGTACTTTTAATTCCGGCCTTTCCGATATGAATCCACGCAGATCCGCCTCTGATACAATATGAACCGAAACCCGCAAGGCATCATCAATCTGCGACACACGGTAAAAAACAGACTGCATGGTATCAACCAATCGTTCCACAAGCCATTCAAAGATGTCATAGCATTTTAGTATATCATCTGCATTCAGCCGCACATCCACATTTTCCACGTAGTAAGCAGCCCGAATCCTGCATAATTTTAAGCTGTCACAGGATTCCGCCAGGCTTTGTCTGAGATCTTCCATTGTAAGCAGATTTCCATCTGATGCATATTGTGTCAGCACCAGATTCTTTCTCCGCTTCAAATACGTACCAACAACTACAATTTTACCGAGAATCCAATCATATTGTTCCCTTGATTCTGTCCGTTCTAGCTCCTCCATAAACTGTGACAGCAATTCCAGCTGACCTGCTGTCTGATTCTGTATCATATTTAACAGACGGTTCTGTTCTTCTGTCTTTCTCCGCTCAGCCTCTTTCTGATAAGCTTTCTGTAACAAACGATTTCTGGCAGTCAGTTCCTCCTGCTGTTCCCGAATATCCTGATACTGATCCAGCAGTACCGAAATATCCTCTGACCAAAACAAATGTCCTCCCCTTATAGGAATATGGTTGATCCGGATTCCCTGTTCCTGTACTGATGATCTGTCTATTATGATTCTACGCAGTTCAGGCGACAGCTCGGGAAAATCACCGGAATGATAATAGCGCTGAAAAGAATGATCCGTAATCTCTGCATCCAGTCCTCCGGAAGTCTGGAATAATTCAAAATATCGATTATTGGTCTGTATCAATCCACATAATATACAACCCTGAAAAATTGCTGCCATTAAAAGGCAGCACACTGCCGTCATATCCCCTGCAATGATTTTGATGAAAGGCAGGCGGAGTATATTTCCGATATTCCATCCCAGAAGTAATATTCCCGGAATCACTGGCAGCCAGAACTGTTTCTTTCCCGGAATTCTGCTTTTTCTGATCAGAATGATTTCCATCCCTGTCAGACAGATCAAGATCCATCCCTGAATCACCATAAAAACAATACCATAACTGTAATCTTTATCCGAAAATGGGGGCTGTTTGGAAAAACGAAATACCAGCTGATGCAAATCATTTGTAAAAACACTTACGATCAATATCGCTGCCAGGTCAATAAAATTATAACCTTTCTGACCGTTTTCTCTTCCTCCTTTTCGCCCAAAAACATTGCTGCTGCCAAACCCAGAACCGGAATCAGAATCATGGGAATATAATATAGATACCAGCAGATATGTTCTCCAAGAGGATCATGAAAAATATGAAATTTTACTGTCCGCACAAAGAACCAGAATACCATCAGACAGCCAATTGCAGTCAGGCATCTGCGCGTTTTTTTATGTACTACATGTCTTCTCAGATAAATCACCCAGGCACAGTACATTCCCAGATAAATACAGCTACGACACTGATCTGCCAGATTTCTCATAAAAACATTTTCCGTTCTCACCTGCCTGCAGAAATAAGCCAGCAACACACTTATCAGAATCACTCCATATGACAGAGCCCTCTTTTTACTGTATGTCATGAAAATTCCTCTTTCACCGGAGCGGGTTTGAAAAATGCTTTACGCAAGATGTGCGTCACAATTTGCAGGAATGATTTTTCAAATACGCTCTAATCCATTTTTGTAATAATTATACTATAAAATACCATTTTATCATATAGTTTTCAGAAGAATCATCTATTTTCAGAGTTTTTATCACAAACAGAGTGAACAATCCTGTCCACTCTGTTTCCCATTGCTTAAAACGGTCTTGGCTGACCACAGTATTCACAAAACTTTCCGGTATTCTCTGCACCACACTGGCATTTCCACGAACTGTTATTCTGTTGCATTCCTCCGGTCATGTTCGTTTCTGACATTCCCGTCTGCTGCATTCCTCCGTTCATGTTCATTCCCGGCATTCCGGGCTGCATCCCTCCATTCATGTTCATTCCTGGCATTCCGGGCTGCATTCCCGCTGCATTTGGTGTCAGTGCTGCAATAATCTGATATGCGGTCTGCTCCACTTCCATCAATTCCCTTCTGTTATCACTGCTTATAGAGAAAGTATTCAAGCGAAAATCCATATCATCAAACCACTGAGTTCTCACTTTAATACGCATAGTATAATCAAATTCATATTTATATACCGGTGGCTGATAACTTACAGTTTCTCCATCCTTTGTATATGTTTCCTCTTGCTGCTGTTGGTCTACATCAACTCTGCACTGTACAATAGCTGATAAAGGAACTATATCCGGGTTTTCATTGACATCCAGTTTCCGTGCAACAGTAAAATTCCCCTTATTATCATCAATAAAAACATTGTAATTTCTGGTATTGATCTGACGGGTTATACAAAAGTCCATTACCGCTTTTTTGTTTTTTTCACGATATTCCAGCTGACGTTTGATATCCTCTACTGTACTGTGCCGCCGCTCCTCAAACCATGGTGATAATTTTTTCGCACAATCCTTACATAGATTTCCGTCATCCAGTTTTCGATTTCCCAATAAACCGATTTTCTCCCCGCAGATGTCACAGATTTTCTTATCAAATAATCCCATACCCTATCCTCCTTTTTTATCTGAAATCCCATACTGCCGCACCGGAATGGTGCGGCAGTATTTTACCTTATTCTGTAACAATTATTTTTTCAAAATATGTCTTTACGGAAAAATCAACTTCACCTGTTTCAGAATCATCTGCTTCTTCGCCGTCATCAGATTCCTCTGCATCATCTTCTGCTATCAAACACAGTTTTCCATCATCCAGTAAATTGAACTTCATATTATCAAGACTGAAAAACATAGTTCCTGCCTCATCCTCTGTTACAGCCTTTAATACCAGTGCGTTTCCTTCCACGTCGCCCTGAAGTTCTACTTTTGTCTCTTCTCCGCTCTCTATTAAGATAATTTCAGCCTTTCCGTCTTCCACAGACATACTCATTTCAAATCCTGTAAAGTCAGCATTAACCGGCATCTGCATTCCAAATGCTTCCATCAGAGTACAGCTCCATTCTCCTTCAAAATCCTTCATAGTTGGATTTTCTACCGGTTTGCCCGGTACATAAGGCTCATACTCTTCCTTTTCCTGACTCAGGATCATTGTCATTCCATCTGCTGTTAAGGTTATCTTACCATCCTTGTACTCACATTCTTCTGTCTGATCATTATGAGTCATCAAAATTTTATCATTTTCTATTTTCCACTCTGATTCATCTACTTCAGGCTCTTCCCCATAAACAGAACTTGTTGTTTCCATTTTACCGTCTTCTTTAATGTCCACGGTCACTTCCATTCCCATTGCCCCCGGATGAAAGGATGCACCTTCGCCCATAGAAAGCTCATTTACATACCAGGTTCCAATAACATCCTTTTCTTCAAGGGCATAAACACTTACGCCCATAAAGCCTGCCATTAAGACTCCTACTGTTCCTGCCATCCACAACCTCATTTTTTTACTCATGCAAACATCTCCTTTCTTTTTTAATGTACTCCTCGGACTCTTTTTTACTTAATTTTGTGAGAAGATTTTTTGTTTATCTACATTATACGTGAACACTCAGATATTTACACTAGCACTTCTGACAGTATGCATGTAATTTTTTGGATAAATTAAAACCTGCTGAAAAGTTTTTAACTCTTCTCAGCAGGTTCATTAAAATACTTTCTGTTTTGGCGCATTCTCTCCAGATTTTCCAGAATTATATCTACACTGATTGGTTTGGCAATATGAGCGTTCATACCCGCCTTGATTGCCTTTTTACGGTCTTCTTCAAAAGCATTGGCAGTCATCGCAATGATTGGTATATTTGCGCATTTCGGATCATTCAATGTACGGATTTCCCGGGTTGCGGTGTATCCATCCATCTTCGGCATCTGAATATCCATGAAGATCAGATCATATTTTCTGCCTTCTGCAGATGACATGATATTCACAGCATCTGTACCATCCTCAACGCAATCCACATCCAGACCAATTTCCTCCATGATCGCTGTTGCGATCTCCCGGTTCAGCTCATTATCCTCTACAAGAAGAACTCTCTTCCCTTCATAACGCCTCTGGATTTCTGCCCGGATTTTCTGCTTCTCATTCTTAAGGGGCTCTCTTTGCTCCGGATCAGGTTCCTCCTTCACAGTCGTCCCTGATATTTCACATTCAAGCATAACCGTAAACTCCGTTCCCCTTCCAACTTCGCTTTCAACCTGAATCGTACCGCCCAGCATATCCACAATGTTTTTGGTAATTGCCATTCCGAGACCGGTTCCTCCGATTCCATTCTCCGTAACGGTATGTTCTCTTGTAAATGAGTCAAACACCTGCTCCCTGAACTCCGGCGACATCCCAATTCCATTATCCTTCACACTGAATACCACTGTTGTATATCCGTCTCTTCTGCATGATTTCTCAGAAACACGAATATTAACCGTACCCCCGACCGGTGTAAATTTCACAGCATTACTGCTGATATTCAGAAGCACCTGCGTCAGGCGTAGCTTGTCGGTAATGATATCTTCATGGAGTATATCCTGTGTATCAATATAAAACTCCTGCTGTTTAGAATGTACAGATTCCTGTATAATTGTATTTAAGTCATGCAAGATATCCGGCAGGTGTACAACTGTATATTCAATCCGTACAGAACCGTTCTCGATTCTGCTCATATCCAGCACATCATTGATCAGGCTGAGCAGATGCTGACCGGATATATGGATTTTTTTCAGATAATCCAGAACAAGCTCCTTATTGTCAATATGTGTTGTCGCAAGCGCAGTAAATCCAATGACCGCATTCATCGGCGTGCGGATATCATGAGACATATTATTCAGAAACACAGTTTTCGCCCTGTTCGCATGTTCTGCAGCCGCAAGTGCATTTCTCAGATTCCTATCCTGCGCAATCTCACGTTCTTTTTCTTCTGTCGCATCACGGATTGCAACCAGAACTGTACACAATTTCCCATCTTTATCATATCCCTGTGGCACAATGATCATTGTCATCCATCTTTCATCCACTGTCCGGGCTGTAAAACTCAGCGTTTCACGTTCTTCCAGACGCTTTGCCACCGTACTTATATCGACAAATTTCCAATATGCCTCCTGAAATGGCTCTGCAATCACCTGCCTTATAAGTTCTTCCTGATGCGCTTTGGAAAGCATATCCCCTTTCTGATCCGGCTTCATATTCTCTGAAGATTTCAGGATTTCGATTTCCTCTGTTTTTAGATTCACAAGAGAGATCGAGGAATATGCATGCCCCAGTGCATTAATCACCCGAAGTCTTTTCTGGTCCTGAAGGATACTTCTCTTTTCTGTTCTGCTCCTGCTCACTCGGTAAAGTAAGAAAAGAAGCAGCGCAAGCAGCACATAAATCACACATATAATATTTCGTGTGATGTACACCTGACTTTCCGGGAAAAAGATATATGCATCGTAGTCTTTGATCTTCTCCCGACGTCCGAACCAGTTTCCTATCTCTGAACGATGATGGACAATTCCATTCTCATCTGCCTCAAATTTATTTTTATACTGACTTTTTGCTTCTTCTATAGAGCGGGCAGTCAGCTCCTGTCTGTTTGTACTGACAACCTTATCATCATCACAGATCACAACACTTCCATTCATCTCAAAAGGAAAGTCAGGAAATAACGATGCCATCGTCAGATCTCCGTTAAGCTCATTTACTTCCTCCTTCTGCGCATATGTGATCAGGATACCTGCTGCATCCTGTCTTGCCACTGCCGCAAAATCATAGATCTTTCCTTTATTTCTCAGACGAGTGGTATAAGTCTTTTCCGGATGCTCTGCAATATCACGTACATAATCACTTTTGATCAGCTTCTGCCACAGCGACATAGTATCTCCATCTTTTGCACTCTGTTCTGTCACCTTCAGATTCTGATCCAGTACAAGGATTCCTGTCAGGCGCTGTTCCCTGGCATATTCGTCCAGCATTTCTGTACTGAGATTTCCTTCCTGTTCTATGACTCTGCTTAATTCTGTTGTTTTGTCCAAAAGACGTACCAGGCTTTTCACCTGATCATTGGTGTTATAAATCTCATAACTTTCAATTCGGTTTTTTACAAAATCAAAGGTCTCATCCAGAGTACTGTTCAGCTTGCTATTATCTCTCGCTGTCAGCAGAAGAAAAGTCAGTATTCCGGAAAAAATCAGAATAAACACAAGCAAACACGCATTTCTGTCGACCCTCTTTTTCTTCTGTTTCTGCGGTATCTGCCTTCTTATCTGTCTGCTCATTTACTTTCTCCTCCCGGCAGAGTTTCGTCCGCATCCAATCCGTATTTTGTAACTATTTTTTCTGTAATCCCTTCACTTTGCATCTCTGTAAGCGTTTCTGTAAGCTTTTCTGCCAATTCTTCGTGAGTTCCTTTTTTGAAAGCAATTCCAAGTTCTGATTTATAAGGACTTTCCTCCAGCATACGGTAAGCGCCCTTGCCATCCTGTATCAGACTGCCAAGCATTGCCTCATGTCCCGCAATCGCATCTGCATAATTTTTTCTAAGTGCAGCATAAAGCTCATTCGACGAAGAAAAACAGTTCACCTGTTCTGTCTGCGGAAGATTTGATTCTATATTATGAAGAAAAAGATCTTCTGCTTTTGTGGTCGCCTGAACTGCAATCTTCTTCCCTTTCAGATCCTGAAGTGTCCGGATTTCACTCTCGGCTCTTACAACCACCATCTGACGACTGTACATATACGGTCCTGCCCACTGATATTTGTTTTCTCTTTCATTCATAGAATAGCAGCTCCACAGACAGTCTATTGTTCCATCTGACAGAAGTTTCTCTTTATCTTCCCAGACAACCTTCTCAAATTCAGGCTGATAGCCCAGCCTCCGAAAGGCTTCCTCTGCAAGTTCCACATCAATACCTTTATACTCGCCATCACTCGTCTGATAGCTGTAAGGTTCAAAATAATCTATTCCGATAACAATCTCCGGCAGTTCACTGTCCGATGTTTTCTCTTTCTTTATTCCACATCCTCCCGGTATAAGACTGCCTGCCAGAAGAAGTGCTGCAATACAAATTCTTTTTCTGCGGGTATGGGAGTCATTCTTTCGATTTTTTCTCATATCCAGTTCCTTTCCATTTATTACTGTTTCGTAATCTGCGTGTCGGTTCCCATATAAGTGACCATCTTTCCTCAATTGAAGCAGAGGGCTTATCCGATTCGGATAAACATCGAAACGATACAAAAAAAGTTCCACGTAAAAAATTTTTACAGGAACTTTTTCATAAGCATCTCAGATTTTTGACTGATCTGCCTATAAATCT
>OGFB01001080.1_pt1 | contig 10696 bp, 8 predicted proteins | sample 1570801 | NCBI WGS metagenome assembly OGFB01 (sample SAMEA2581969, study PRJEB24529) | metagenome | biome: Human gut stool | place: China | collected 2011 | reverse complement strand
AAAATCCCACACCACACTATGGGTGATGCGAGATTTTCTTAACTTAATGCCATTGAGGCTTTTGCTCCGGGGGGATTTTTACTATGTAAGTTATATGTTAATTCTAAAATGTGTAATTAATTCTTAAAGCTATGTATAGGCGCAGGTATTCTTCCTGGTCTGTTTACAAATGCTGAGCAGTCAAATGTATTAACCGGCATAATAGGAGCATAGCCTAAAAGTCCGCCGAATTCTACAGTTTCGCCAACACCTTTTCCAACAACAGGTATTACTCTTACCGCTGTTGTCTTCTGATTTACCATACCAATAGCTGCTTCATCTGCAATAATACCAGATATAGTTGTTGCCTTTGTATCTCCTGGTATAGCGATCATATCAAGACCTACAGAACATACACAGGTCATAGCTTCAAGCTTTTCAATAGTAAGTGATCCTGCATTAACTGCATCAATCATTCCCTGATCTTCACTGACTGGAATAAATGCACCACTAAGTCCGCCTACATATGATGAAGCCATTACACCGCCTTTCTTAACCTGATCGTTAAGAAGTGCAAGTGCCGCTGTTGTTCCAGGAGCACCGGCTCTCTCAAGTCCGATTTCTTCAAGAATTTCTGCAACAGAATCACCAATTGCCGGTGTTGGGGCAAGTGAAAGATCAATTATACCAAATGGTATGCCAAGTCGTTTAGAAGCTTCCTGAGCAACAAGCTGTCCTACTCTTGTTATCTTAAATGCTGTCTTTTTGATAGTTTCACAGAGTACTTCAAAGCTTTCTCCTCTTACGCTTTCAAGTGCATATTTAACAACACCAGGACCGCTGACACCTACATTGATAATGGCATCATCCTCTGTAACTCCGTGGAAAGCTCCTGCCATAAATGGATTGTCATCTGGAGCATTACATAATACAACAAGTTTTGCACAGCCAAGAGAGTCTGCATCTTTTGTTAAAGCAGCAGTTTCTTTAACTATTTCACCCATAAGTCTTACGGCATCCATATTAATACCTGTCTTTGTAGAACCAACATTTACTGAGCTGCATATAAGCTCTGTAGATGCAAGTGCCTTAGGAATCGAACGTATAAGCAGTTCATCACTCTTTGTCATACCCTTTGATACAACAGCAGAATAACCACCGATGAAATTGACTCCTACTTCGTGGGCAGCCTTATCAAGTGTCTTTGCAATAGTTACATAATCGTCAGGTGTTTTACAGCATGAGGCACCAACTAACGAAATAGGTGTAATAGAAATTCTTTTATTAACTATTGGAATACCTATTTCCCTTGATATTTCCTCTCCTGTTTTTACAAGGTCTTTAGCAAGAGTTGTGATTTTTTTATATATCTTCTCATTTACCTCATCAAGATTCTCGCTTGCACAGTCAAGAAGGTTGATACCAAGCGTAATTGTTCTTACATCAAGATTTTCCTTCTCTACCATTTTGTTGGTTTCAGTAACTTCATATATGTTAATCATTTTTCTCCTCATTTCCGCATCGCCTATGGCGTATACTTAATAATAGTTAATTAAATTCTATGCATCATATCAAAGATTTCTTCTCTCTGGCACTTAATAACAACACCTATCTCATTTCAAAGCTTATCCAGTTCATTATTAACATCATCAAAACCACTTGTAGAGTTAGATAAATCAACTATCATCATCATATTAAAATAGCCGGATACAATAGTCTGTGAGATATCAAGAATATTAATTCCTGTATCAGCAAGATATGTACATACCTTTGCGATAATACCCACTGTATCTTTTCCTACTACTGTAATTACACATTTCTTCATATTTTTCCTCTTTCCTGCGTTAAACACGCATATTAAGTGTGAATATTTATATAAATATATCTATTAAAAAGATATACTTATCTCTAGATTTTAAAACATAACATTTATATTTTCAATAGCTATACTGCACTATTTTACGTCAGATATCTAAGCATTATATTTCAAGCAAAGAGGAAGGCTCACTTCTGTTTGCAACCTCTATATATATATCTCCTGCCTTATATTCATTTTCACTCATATCTATTTCAAGCTTTACTGTTTCATATGCCAGCTTATCATAATTATTCTCTTTACTTAAATGTCCAAGATAAATCCCTTTAATATGGTCATTAAGAAGGTTATTAATAAGCCTTGCTGACGTTTCGTTAGAAAGATGTCCTTTATCGCCAAGTATTCTTTGTTTCAGATAATATGGATAGCTTCCAAGCTGCAGCATATTAATATCATGATTAGCCTCAACAAGCATCATATCTGAACCAGTAAGATTGCTGATTGTATAGTCATCATAATATCCAAGATCAGTTATAACAGAGGCTTTTTTATCATCACATGTAACATTGTAAGCAACTGGCTCGTTAGCATCATGCGATACTCCAAAGCTATGTATTACAAGATCTTTAATCCTTGTGTCTGAATCAGCCTTTATCGTGTTATAATAGCTGTTGTCAATATCTCCAAGGCTTGTTGTTGCTGCTATGCCGTTTATAGTTCCTGGAGTTGAGTATATAGGTATACCATCCTTTCTTGACATGACTCCAAGGCCCTTTATATGATCTATATGTTCATGCGTAACAAATACAGCATCTATGTCCTTAAGTGATAAATCTATACTGTTAAGACCTTCTTCTATTTTTTTTCTGCTTATTCCGGCATCTATAAGTATATGTGTGTCGTCAGAACCCACATATATACAGTTACCACTACTACCGCTTGCAATCGGCATCATTCTCATATCGTTTCCACCATTCTTATTCCCAATATATTTTAACAACATCACCATCATTAATAGATGCTGTATACTCACATGTTTCACCATTAAGAAGGATAACTATATTACCCTTTGGTTTTGACAAATCAAAATCATAAAACTGGAACAGGTCTACAAGTATATAATGACTCTTTCCAGAAAGTGTTACAGGGGCGTTATTAACTATAATAGTAATATCTCTTATGATGCTGCTTTCATTGTCACTTTCTTTGTCACTTTCATTATTACGTTGGTTATTACTTTCATTATTATCTGCATTAATATTCCCGTCTGTATCACTATCACTGCCAGAAGTACGTTCTTCACTATGTTTTTTATTATTCTTCACATCTTCGCTATTCACATCTTCATTATCTATGTCTTCATATTGTGCATCATTATAGTCTTTCTGTTCACTTTTTTCGTTAAAATCAACAGTAAAGTTTTCGTACACCTTTGTCATTTTATCTGCCGGCATATTATTAACCATAATATCATACTTTGAATAATCAAGATCCAGGAATGTAAAAAGCTGCCCAACAGTATAAAAATTCTCTATACGAACAGCATCCCCATTTCTTATATCATAGAATTCTGACTTTAATTCACCATTAACATATGCAAATCTAGGACACACTATATTTTTGCCATTTACATCAAATGTTATATCTGATCCGAATTCCTCAATCTGTCCAAGAGTCATGGATGCCGCCTCGCCAATAGTAGACTCTTCAACGTAAATAACATCATTCTGCTCTATAGGCGTATTAAGGCTTGCCGGCTCCTTATTAAGTGTTATAACCGCTCCCTCTCCTGGAAGTCCTCTTACAAGCCTTGTTTTTCCATTAAGCATATATTCTATCTCTTTACCACGTCTTGGGAACAGTTTCTCGTTTGGATATCCTATCTGCATTATGGCATCAAACACAGTGAGCTTGTTATTATCATAAAGCTTTATTCTTTCATTATTAACATTAACGAATATAAACTTATTCTTCTGAGTATAGTAGTTTGTACATATACCTATAGGTGTTACATATAAAGAATCTTTTTCAAAGCCCTCTATATTAAAGTCAACTGTTGTAAGCACTTCCTTGCCTCGTATTGCAACTCTTTCGGGTGCTATTGAAAGGTCTTTTGCAAGATGCCCTACATAGCTTGGCATCTTTCCTCCACCACCTACAACAAAAACAGCATTTACAGACTTGCCGCCATTAAGCTCAATAATCCTGTCTGCTGTCGCTTTAGCCATATTCGCTATGGACTCATCTGCTATAGCCTGAATTTCACTTGACGGTACCTTCTGTTCAAGTCCCATAATATCATTAAATGTAACCATATCATTTTCAGGATTGCTTGCAGCTATCTTTATAGTTTCTGCTGTGTTAAAGTCCACAAGATAATTCTTTGCGATTTTTTCTGTTATTTCATCTCCTGCAAGAGGTATCATTCCATATGCAACTATACTTCCATCCTTAGTTATACATATATCCGATGTCCCTGCTCCTACATCGACTAAGCATATATTAAGGAGTCTGTACTGTTCTGGTATTGCAATGTTCATGGAAGCGATTGGCTCTAATGTAAGAGAGGCTACATTTAGTCCTGCATATTCAACCGCTTCATAAAGTCCGTCTACAACTTCCTCTGGAAGAAATGTAGCTATAAGCTCAACATATATTTTTCTTGCCTTATGTCCTTCAAGATTACCTATATCATAATCATTCAGCTGATATCTTATAGGAGTGTTACCCACACAATAAAACTTTTCCTTACTTGAACCATCATTTATTTTATTATGAGCATGTTCAACAGCAAGAAGATTAAGGGAATATATGTCTTCCTGCGTCACCCTTGTTTCTTCCTCGAATTCATACTCAGCTGTTGAGTTTACAGTCCTAAGCACTCGTCCGGCAGCGGCTATACATACATCTTTAAGGTCAATATCCAGCTGGCTTTCAAGCGAAAGCTTTACCTGTCTTATTGTATCGCCAACCTTATATATATCATGAATCTGTCCATCGAGCATTGAACGTGTTGTATGAAGCTTTTCTGCCATTGCTGCTATCTTAAATCTGCCATATTCCAGATAACCAACTACACCCACTATACTCCTTGTACCTATATCAAGTCCAAATACATAATTGTTAGTATTCTTATCCTTTTCCATATCTGTTCCTCTTATCATTTACACGTTTATCAGGTTTGTCATCAACACAGTTTACATATTATAGTTGATGCTGCCAAATATTACTTTTAAATCCTGCACTTTAATATATCACATTAATAATATTATAACAACTCAGCTGATTATTTGTTCAGTATATCATTTATCCTGCAGAATGTGTCCTTAATATCGCCGCTGTTATCGATACAATAATCACATTTATCAATGATATCTTCTTTTCTTTTCTGGCTTGCAAATATGTTATTTATCTTTTCGTCGGAATATCCTCTGTTATCTTTAAGTCTCTTTCTTCTTATATCCTCTCCTGCATCTATATACCATACTTCATCGCAGAATATATCATAGTGATCATCAAGAAGCAGTGCAGCCTCGACAAATGTATAATCAAGCTTCCCTTCTATGCGGTTATTAGTAATCTTTGTTATTATTTCCTGCTTGACAAGAGGATGCACTATACTGTCAAGAGCAGCTCTTTTATTAGGATTAGCAAATATAATATCTGCAAGCTTTTTCTTATCAATGCTGGCATCCGAAGAAAGAATATCATCACCAAAAAGCATAGTTATCATATGATACGCCTTACCGCCTTTATAATACAGTCCTTTAGCAACATCATCTGCCATTATAATTTCACATTTGTAATTATCTGCCAGAAACTTAAGCACTTCTGATTTTCCAGCACCTATTCCGCCAGTTATTCCTATAACTTTCATTATATTTTTTCCTTACTATCATCTTTTAATCTTAAAATCGTGATTACATCTTAATATCCAACCATGACTTAACACTTAATGTGCCTCAAGCCAGTTATTTCCCTGTTTTATATCTATCTCAAGAGGCACTCTAAGACTTGCAGCCTCTTTCATCCCCTTTGTAAGAATGTCCTTAACTATATCTATTTCATCAACTGCTGTTTCAACAAGAAGTTCATCATGAACCTGAAGTATAAGCCTTGACTTGAGGTTCTGCTCTTTAAGCGCCCTGCTTACTCTTATCATAGCAAGCTTTATAATATCTGCAGCTGTACCCTGTATAGGTGCATTCATAGCTACCCTCTCACCAAATGATCGCTGCATAAAGTTGCTTGATGATAATTCTGGTATTTCCCTTCTTCTATTAAACATAGTTACTGAATAACCTTTTTTCTTTGCCGATTCAACAAGACCATCTATAAATGCTTTTATGTCTGGATATGATGCAAAATACTTTTCTATATATGCCTTGGCTTCCTTTGGAGTAATACTTAAATCCTGGCTGAGTCCAAAAGAACTCATACCATATATTATACCAAAATTAACAGCCTTTGCATTGCTTCTCTGTAAAGGTGTAACTTCATCTATAGGTGTATTGAACACTTCTGCTGCTGTTGCCCTGTGAATATCAGCAGATGAATTATAAGCTTCTATAAGCTTTTCATCCCCTGACATATGCGCAAGAATCCTTAACTCTATCTGGGAATAATCCGCATCAATAAACACATAGCCATCCTTAGGTATAAATACCTTTCTTATAGCTTTTCCCATCTCCATTCTTATAGGAATATTCTGAAGATTAGGTTCTGTACTGCTTATTCTTCCTGTAGCTGTTATAGTCTGGTTAAACGTTCCATGTATTCTTCCATCGCCGCTTATATAAGAAACCAGACCAACTGCATATGTCGAATTAAGCTTGGTAAGCTGGCGGTATTCAAGTATCTTTTTAACAATAGGATAATCCGGTGCAAGCTTGTCAAGTATATCTGCTGCTGTAGAATATCCACTTTTAGTCTTTTTTGCGTTAGGCATCCCTAGTTTTTCAAAAAGTATAACGCCAAGCTGCTTAGGTGAATTGATATTAAACTGCTCACCTGCTGCTTCATATATCTCTTTTTCAAGCACATTTATTTTTTCAACAAGTACTTTTGAATAATCAGATAATGCCTGCTTATCAACTTTGATGCCAAACTTCTGCATATCATAAAGAACAAATACAAGAGGCATTTCTATTGTTTCGTAAAGCTCATACATATCTTCCTTCTTAAGAATATCTGTTATTACATCACTGCATTTGTAGTTAACATATGATGTAAGACATGCCAGCTTTAAAAGATTGTCATCATCCTTGTCATACGCTTCCTTAACAGTCTGCTTTCCAAGCAGCTCCTGCCTTGACATAACAAGCATAGACATATATTCCTTCGAAAGAGCTTCATAATCGTATCTGTCATTATTAGGATGTATCAGATATGCCGCTACTGATATATCCATAAATGAATGTTCATCAATATCATATTTATCAAATATATGAAGATAATCCTTAAGATTATCAATAACTATATATCTGTTGTCTGAAACATTTATCAGATCTGCAAGCTTTTCTATAAGATAATCAGTAAGCACAAAACCATATACAGGAATATAATATATATCTTTTTCTCCAAATGTAAGCGATACAGCATATAATTCCTGCTCAGCCATTATACTTACACCGACTTTTCTGCATTCAGCAACACATTTTTTTGCCTTATTAAATATATCTTCAACCTGTGATAAGTCTGTAATACTTGTAAAATGTTCATAGCAGTCAGGTTCTGACTGTATATTGCCATCACATCTTTTAAGCATATTTTTAAAATCATATCTTTTAAAAAGCTTATATGACTCATCATTAAACATATTATCAATAGATGCATCCATCACATTATAGTCAATATTCACATCTGTTTTTATTTCTGATAAGAACCTGCTAAGCTTAATCTGATCAACATTCTCTGATATTGATTTTTTAGCTTTGGGAGGCTTAAGCTCATCCATATGTTCAAATATATTATTTATATCGTGATACTGCACGATAAGAGCAGATGCAGTCTTTGGTCCTATGCCTGGTGCACCTGGTATATTATCTGATGAATCTCCCATAAGTGCTTTCATCTCTATGAATTCTAGTGGTGTAACTCCATAAAGCTTTTTAACATCCTCAGGATAATAATCTTCAACCTCTGTTGAACCTTTCTTTGTCTTTGGAATACGTATTTTTATCTTATCATCAGCAAGCTGCAAAAGATCCCTGTCTCCTGATACGATTGAAACATCAATGCCATCTTTTTGTGAATTTTTTGCTATGGTTCCAAGAAGATCATCTGCTTCAAAGCCTTCTTTCTCAACAATTTTAATATTCATTGCCTTAAGCAGCTCTTTCATAAGCGGAACCTGCTGTTTTAATTCCGGAAGCATAGGCTTTCTTGTCCCCTTATATTCCGCATATGTGTTATGCCTGAAAGTAGGTGCACTTAAATCAAAGGCAACTGTAACATAATCCGGTTTTTCTTCATCTATAAATCTGAACATTATATTTAAAAATCCATACATAGCGTTTGTATGGATGCCTTCATTGTTTGTAAGATCAGGTATTCCGTAAAATGCCCTGTTTAATATACTATGTCCATCTATAAGTAAAAGCTTACTCATATCAATCCTCCATTCTGATACTTGTGCTATTTGTGATATTCACACTGCTCATTTAATAAACAAGTTATATATTGTATACATTTAATAAAATCTGATAATTATACATACAATAAACATTAAAACCATTATGATGTTGATAAATGCATGCATCATTTTCATATCGTGATTCCACTGGCGGGTCATTTTGCATTGTTCTATGCTTTTCTTAAGCTTAAGCTCTACCAAAGTTTTAAAATCATATGAATCAATACAGTTCTTTATATCATCTGGTATTTTATTCTCATCATAATTCTCATCAAGTCCATATGATACTATATAATATATCTCCAATTCTTCTTTACAATCATTACAATGAATAATATGATTTATGAATTTTTCTTCCTGTTTTAATGACAATCTTCCTTCATCATAATCTTTTATCATCTTTTGGTAATTCTTACATGCATTCATACATTTCACCATTCCTGCTGCTTTACAATATCTACTTATATATTGATGTTAGTAACATATAAGCCAGTTTAGACCTTTATTCATTTTATTATAACAGAAAACACGCAGACTTTCCATAAAAAGTCTGCGTGCTGGTTTAGTGCTGGTTTTACGCGCCGATTTTAATTCAGCATGTTGTATTACTCCTGTTTATCTCTATTGATTACACGTAATATAAGATTAACAGCTTCATCAATACCATAGCTTGCACTATTGATACATAAATCATAATTATATGCCTGTCCCCATACGTTATTAGTATAGAATTTATAATATTTTTCCCTTTTCTTATCGAACTTTACAAGTCTTTTTAAAGCTTTGGAATATGGTATTTTTTCAAGCTCCATAATACGTTTTGCTCTCTGTTCTACCGGTGCTGTTATAAAAACACTTATATGTGGTATATTGTTATTCTTTAAAATAACATCAGCACAACGTCCTATAACTATAAAATCTTCTTTTTCAGCAAGTTCACGAAGAATTTCTGATTCATTAAAGAATGCAGCATCATTGGCTGGAAGTCCATGGTTACGGCTGAATCTTCTTGCCTTTTCTGGCTGTATCATATCATGGCTTAAATCTATCTTCCTGCTTTTGAATCTTGCGTCCTTTTCAGCATCCTTTCTTAACACAATATCTTTGAAAATCTCTGCATCATAATAATTAAGATGAAGCTTGTCAGCAAGTGCAAAACCTATATCTGTACCAGCACTTCCCTCTGTACGGCTTATGCATATTATCATACGCTTATCATCGTTATGCCTGTGAAGATTTGATACATTCAGTTCACTTATTGCAGTATCAAGAATATCTACTGAATTAAATATATGTGGAATCTCTGCTATTTCTTTTAATATATCATTGTATTCAGTCATAAACTTAGACTTTTCTTTTTTATCCTGAATAGTTCGTGCCATATTGCCAACAAGTGCAACCTCACTTCTAAGTGTATATCCATGAGGATTGCTGTATATAAGAGCACTAAGTTTATCTATACATTTAGTCTTATCACCTATAAATACACGTCCAAGTTCGGAACCAACCGACTTGTATACTCTTTCATCAAGATCATATATCTTATTAGCAAGGTTTAAGGCAGTTTTTTTCAACTCATTGACACTCACTGACGTGTCGTTATTTTTTATATTGTTAGTAGTATTTTCACTCATCATGCCAACCTCCTATAAAAAGAATATAAGTGTATCCAGAATAAATACTGGAACAAGGATACCTATTGACCATATCATATAACCAAAGAAGCCCGGCATACGGACACCATTTTCATCTGCGATTGACTTGACCATAAAGTTAGGCGCATTACCAATATATGTTCCTGCACCCATAAATACAGCGCCACATGAAATAGACATAAGAACCTTTGCCGTAATCACACCAACACTTGTTGTAATGCCACTTGTAAATCCAAGTGTACCAGCTGTTGTAAAGAATACAAGATATGTAGGTGTATTATCAAGGAAGCTTGAAAGTGCTCCTGTTGTCCAGAACATCTGCCATGCCTTTGATATACCAAGTGTAGGTCCAACTGCTTTAAGTATAATAAGTGCTGGCTGCATAGTTATAAATATACCTATAAACAGTATAGCAACCTCTTTAATAGCCCCCCAGTTAAAGTGGTTCTTTGTACGTATTTCTTTTTTAGTTGTCTTAAATGACAAGAATGCTGATAAAAGAATAATAGCAATCTCTATCATAGTAACAAATGAGAAAGTGACTTCTCCTATATGTAGTCCCTTAAGCACACCATCAGCTCCTATGAATGCTGGAACATTAGAAAGTGTACC
>OGFB01001079.1_pt1 | contig 10716 bp, 10 predicted proteins | sample 1570801 | NCBI WGS metagenome assembly OGFB01 (sample SAMEA2581969, study PRJEB24529) | metagenome | biome: Human gut stool | place: China | collected 2011 | reverse complement strand
AATAAGTATTTCTGCAAATAATATTTATAAGACAAAAACCAGTTATGTGCAAAAGCAGTGCACAGAAATGAGGATTAGTATGTATAAGAGAAAACTTATTTTTAAATATATATTTATTTCATCAATATTTACAACACTTTTATTATGCATTGTAACATATACCGGTTATATTAAGAGAAATTTTCCTGAAAATATATATATCACAGAACAAAGTAATACAACCTTTAATTTATCAGTACCTGTTACTGGTAGTGTCTATAACTCATCAGTCAATAGAGCTGGTAATGAATTAAGTGCTGATTTTAATCAGGAAGTTACATTTATATCAGGCGAACCCGCTAATTATAATATGGATTTAAAACTATTCGGATTAATATTTTTAAAAACTGTACATGTAAATGTGGTAAATGAACAACAGGTTTATCCTTGTGGCTTCCAGGCTGGATTATATCTAAAAAGTAATGGTATTTTAGTTGTTAAAACCGACTCAATAGATTCTGTATATTATGGAGCGGTTAATCCTTGCGCTGATATTCTGACAAAAGGCGATTATATATTATCCGTTAATAATGAGAAAATAAATTCCAAAAAAGATTTTTCAGATATTATCGCTTATTCTGAAGGAAACAGCCTCAACCTGGAAATAATGCGCAATGGTTATATATCTAATGTATCTGTAACACCAGTTTTAGCTTCTGATAATATGTACAAGCTTGGATTATGGATAAAAGATGATGCTCAGGGAATCGGTACATTAACATATATTGACCAGTCATATCATTTTGGTGCATTAGGCCACGGAATAACAGATAACTCTACTGGAAAAGTTATGGATATCAGTGGCGGTAAAATATATAACACTCATATCATTTCAATAGTAAAAGGACAGGATGGAACACCTGGTGAGCTTCAGGGAATTATTGATTATAAAAACTCGCAGCCTATAGGTACCATCAGTAAAAACAGTGACTATGGCATATATGGAACAATCGATGCTTCGGTATGTCAAAGGCACAACCTTCAGCTTATGAATGTTGGATATCGTTATATGACCCACAAAGGCCGAGCCTATATAAGATTCTACCGTAATAATAAGTATGAAGACTATGACATAGAAATAACTTCTCTTGGAAACAGTAATTCAAAAAACATATCCTTCAAAGTAACCTCTGACAAGCTTATTGACATGACCAACGGAATAGTCCAGGGTATGTCAGGATGTCCTATAATACAGGATGGAAGACTTATCGGTGCTGTGACTCATGTTCTAATCGATGATTCAAAAAGCGGATATGGTATATATATTGAAAATATGTTAAATGTATCTGAGTAATATTTCAGGTATTATCATAAGCTTCTACATCATCATATTATCTTTAAAAGCTTCTGAAGTCTTTTTTAATTCTCTTGCATTGGCAAGTACCGAAGCTGTAACCTCACTTCCTGATAACATACGCGCCAGCTCATATATGCTGTCTTCTTTATCAACTCTTGATATCTGACTATATGTTTTATTATCATGAACTGTTTTCTCTATAGTATAATGTGCATCTGCCATAGAAGCAATCTGTGGAAGATGTGTTATACATATTATCTGATGGTTTCTTGAAAGTCTTGCAAGCTGATTAGAAACCATCTGTGCTGTTCTTCCGCTTATTCCAGCATCTATCTCATCAAATATAAGTGTTTTGCTGTCATCACCCGCCATGACCGTTTTTATTGCAAGCATTATACGTGAAAGTTCGCCACCTGAGGCTATCTTTGACAGTGGACGTAAATCCTGTCCTGGATTCGTTGATATCATAAATCTGACCAAGTCATACCCATTAGAAGTAATATTATTGCTTTTTTCAAAATCTATTCTGAATCTCACGTCAAGAAAATTAAGATTTTTTAAAGACTCTATGAATTCTGTTGTAAGTCTGTCTGCAGCCTTTTTTCTTGTAACACTTAACATTTCAGCTGTCTGCAGTGCTTTTTTATAAGCATTTTCATAAGCTTCCTGTCTTTTCTTTAAGATTTCATCATAATTATAATATTCATCCAGCTTTTTTTCTTTTTGTTTAAGCGATGTAAAAACATTCTCAATAGTGCCGCCATACTTATTCTTAAGCTCATTAACTGTATCAAGTCTGTACTGTATGTCGTTGAGTGCAGCATCATCATAATCACTATCATCAATATATGTGCTTATATCATGCGATACATCCATAATAAGGCTCTCAACATCCTGTAACATTTCCAATGGATTTTTAAGTGACTCATCATATTCTGCTGCATTAACAAGTGCCTTAACAGCCATTCCCAGCATATCACTGATATTATCTTCTCCTGAATTAAGCAGCATATCAGCACCAGATAATTCATTCATTATCTTCTGCCGGTTGTTAAGCTTCTTGAATTGTGCTTCAAGTTCTTCGTCCTCGCCTTTTTTTAATCCTGCAGCTGTTATTTCGTTGACTTCATACTCAAGAAATGATATTTCTCTTTGTCTTTCATCATTATCTTTGTCCATTTCGCTTAGTTCATTCTTACATTCTACATAGTGCTGGTAATCGTTCTTCATCATCTCCTTAAGAGTGGAGATATCATCGAGGCAATATTCATCAACAACATTAATATGTGCTGAATCATCCATAAGAATTTGATTATCATGCTGCCCATGCATATCTATAAGATATCTTGCCAGCTTCTGTGTCTGGGCTGCTGTAAAATTCTGACCATTCACCTTAATCTGTGAACGTGTTGGAGTTATTTTTCTTGATATAAGAAGTTCACCATCTTCTATATCAAGAACCCCAAGTTCTTTTATCTTATCTAATGTTTTTTTATCGCCTATATCAAACATCAGTTCGGCTAATCCGTATTCTGCACCAGTCCTTATAAAATCCGGTGAAGTTTTAGCACCAAGTGCTGCATTAATAGAACCAAGAATAATAGACTTTCCTGCACCAGTCTCTCCTGATAATATGTTAAGTCCTTCCTCAAAATCAACATTTTCCTCTTCTATTAATGCAAGATTCTTAACGTGTAAATTAGTAAGCATATTCCTCCAACCTGCCTCCATATTCTTAAGTGGCAGCAAACATAACGATACTTATATCTTTATAAGCTTTCTTAACTTGTTCATAACAATAGTTGTATCCTTGACTGTTCTTACGGCACACATGATGGTATCGTCACCAGCTATTGAACCAACAATCTCATCAAGCTTAAGTGCATCAAGTGCTGCACATACTGCCATGGCCATACCAGAAACTGTTCTTATAACAAGTATATTCTGCGCCATATCCATATCAATAAAACCTTCTTTTAATACACGTATGTACTTATCGTTGGTTACTGGGTTGCCAGCTGTCAATGTAGTATACTTCTGGCTCACACCATCAACAGATACCTTTGTAAGATTCAACGCTCTTATATCTCTTGAAACAGTTGCCTGTGTAACATTATACCCAGCCTTGTTAAGCGCATCTGCAAGCTCTTCCTGCGTTCCTATATTGTTATTGTTAATTAATTCTAATATTTTCTTGTGTCTGTCTGTTCTCACAACAATTCTCCAATCTTACCACTTTGTGATAAGTATCAACTACATACAATCACATTTTATTTCTTATTCGTTCAAGAAAAGATATCCTGCTTGTCTTTATAAGTCTTGCAGTCTTATCTGAACGTGTTATTACCACTCTGTCTCCTGTGACAACATTACAATAGCTTTCTCCATCATAAGTAGCCACTCTTTCCTCTGATAATTTTTTATTATCATTTATCTGGATAACAATTTCATCATCCTGTCCAAAGATAATACTTCTTTGTGTAAGTGTATGCGCACATATCGGTGTAATCATAATAAGCCTTGCATTCGGCTGCACAATAGGTCCACCTGCTGATAAACTATAGGCTGTTGAACCTGTAGCAGTTGAAACAATAACTCCATCTGCAGCAAAAGAGTTAAGATACTCCCCATTAACATATATATCAAAATCAATAACCCTGAGAATACCTCTCCTGCTTAGTACAACATCATTCAGTGCAACATCCTCATATATAACCTTATCATCCCGGTAAATCTTACCATCAAGCATCATACGTGTATCAACTTCATATTTATCATCAATAAGGTTATTGAGTGTATCATATACATTATTCATATCTGTATCAGTAAGATATCCTAATGTTCCAATGTTTACACCAAGCAGAGGTATATTTCTTTCATTAAGATCCCTTGCTGCCTGTATTAATGTTCCATCGCCACCAAGTACTATAATACAGTCAACGTCATCCGGCATAACTTCTGCATTCGTATAACAATATTTTGTTCCTTCAACCACAGCGGACTCTTCATCATATATACCCTCTGCACCATGTTCTTTTAAATATGCAATAATGCTGTATGTATACTTTAGTTCTGTATCCTTTGACCGATTAGTAACTATATAAAATCTTCTCATCAACACCTCTATATTATAAAGCACTTAAAGTTAACTATAAATATATATTACAATGTTTCATGCGCTTTGTCTACTATATTTTTTATTTCAAAAGGAATACTTTCATATATTCCTTCTGTATGCTTCTGAAGATGTAAAAGATATTCAATATTACCTTCTGGTCCTTTTACTGGTGAAAATTCAAGATTGAGGACCTCGAATCCTATTGATATTGCATAATCAATAACCATCTTTATTACTTCTTCGTGAACTGACTTATCCCTTACAACACCATGTTTTCCAACCTTTTCTCTTCCAGCTTCAAACTGCGGTTTTATAAGGCACACTATCTGTCCATCATCTGTAAGCAGATTCTTAACCGGAAGCAGCACCTTAGTAAGAGAGATAAACGATACATCAATGCTTGAAAAGTCTATCTTATCAGCAACATCTTCTGGTGTAACATATCGTATGTTAGTTTTTTCCATGCATACAACTCTCTCATCGTTACGCAGTTTCCATGCAAGCTGCCCATGTCCTACATCAACTGAATATACTTTAACTGCTCCATTCTGCAGCATACAGTCAGTAAACCCGCCTGTTGAAGAGCCTACATCCATACATATTTTTCCTTTGATTGTAACATCAAAATTTTCCATTGCTTTTTCAAGCTTTAGTCCACCACGGCTTACATATTTTAATGTAGTGCCTCTTACTTCTATATTAGCTGTATCTGCGAAGGTTGAGCCAGCCTTATCCTCTTTTTGTCCTTCTACGTATACGTTTCCGGACATAATAATAGCTTTAGCTTTTTCTCTTGATTCTGCAAGACCTCTGTTTACCAGTAAGACGTCCAATCTTTCCTTGCTCATACTTCTCTCCATTTCTGTGCAATTTGATTATGCTGTATTCTAACTTATCATTTTTTACTTTTCACTGTAATTCTGTATATATTTATCATTAATCCGCCTGATTATAGTTTCTTCATCAATACCTGTTTCATGTCTTAATATATCAACACTTCCATGTTCAATATAGTCATCAGGGAGTGATATACTAAGAACAGGGTTTTCATATTCTGAATTACTTATATACTGACAGACTGTTCTGCCAAATCCACCAGATGATACATTTTCCTCCAACGTAACTATAAGCCTGTGATTATGGCATACATAATCCAGCATATCCTTATCAACTGGCTTTACAAAACGTGCATTTACAAGAGTAACTGTATATCCCTGTTCTATAAGGCTTTTTCTTACATTATCAGCCGTTATGACCATGCTTCCAAGTGCAAGAAGTGCGATATCATACTTTACAGTATGCAGGCTTTCTTTTAAACTTTCTCCCTGATACATGTCATTTCCAACATACATTATCTCAGAATGTCCATATACAACAGGTGCCTTGAACTCATGAAATAAAAGACAGGCACTTCCTCTTGGATATCTTATTGCAATAGGGCCATCAAAATCCTCTACTGCAAACTTAAGCATTTCTTTTAACTCAATATCATTCTTAGGTGCGCATATCGTCATGTTAGGAATCGAAGAAAGAAAAGATATATCAAATATTCCCTGATGAGTTTCACCATCACTTCCTACCAGTCCTGCTCTGTCAATTGCGAACACAACATGAAGCTGTTGTATACATACATCATGAAGTATCTGGTCATATGCCCTTTGTAAAAATGATGAATAGACCGCAAATACTGGTTTTAACCCACCTGCTGCAAGTCCGGCTGCAAAAGTAACAGCATGTGCCTCTGCAATTCCAACATCAAAAAATCTGTCAGGAAACCATTTTGAAAACTTAGTAAGACCAACACCATCAGGCATGGCTGCTGTTATGGCTGCAACCATACGATCATTCTTTGCTATCTCACATATTGCTTCCGAAAAGACTTTTGAATATGTTGGCACATCCAGCTGGTTAATTTCACAGCCTGTCTTTATGTCAAAAGGACCTATACCATGAAACTTGCTTGGATTACGTTCTGCCGGTTTATATCCGCGCCCTTTCTGTGTAACTACATGGACAAGCACTGGTCCTTTTATTCTTTTAGCGACATTAAGTATCTTTATAAGCTTATCCATATCATGTCCATCTACCGGACCCAGATAATATATGCCCATACTTTCAAACATAGAATCATGTAATATAACCTGTTTCAGATTTGATTTTGTCTTTTTAATAGCCCCGACAATCTTATCACCCTTTGGTAATTTATATAGTACATTTCCTATATTTTCCTTAAGGTCATAATAAGAATCTGACGAACGTATTTCGCTGAGCATATTAGAAACGCCGCCAACATTCTTTGATATCGACATCGTATTATCGTTAAGTATTATAACAAAATTCCCTTTAACATGTGATGCATTATTTAATGCTTCATATGCCATGCCGCCTGTAAGTGCACCATCACCTATAACAGAGACAACACTATAATTGCCATGTTTTATATCTCTTGCCTCAGCCAGTCCTAATCCAGCTGAAATAGATGTTGAACTGTGACCAGTGTCAAATGCATCATAGTCACTTTCATTTCTTTTAGGAAAACCACTCATACCACCGAACTTTCTAAGCTCATCAAACTGGTTCTTACGTCCTGTAAGTATCTTATGGGTATAAGACTGATGGCCAACATCCCATATAAGCTTATCCTGCGGCAGATTAAATACGACATGCAAGGCCATAGTAAGTTCAACAACCCCCAGATTAGATGCAAGATGCCCACCTGTTACACTTATCTTCTGTATAAGGAACTCTCTTATCTCAGCTGCGAGCTGATTATATTCAATTGGAGAAAGCTTTTTAATATCATTAGGCTTATTGATCTTCTCTAGTATCATAGCTATCCTCTCACCATTTCTACTTATTTCTGTGTATAAGCATATCTATAAGTTCCTCAAGATACTCGTTATGTCCTATTGACTTTATTATACCCATCGCCTCTTTTGACATGTCATAAGTATCTTTTTCTGCTTTTTCTAATCCATACAATGTTACATAAGTCGTTTTATTATTCCGCTCATCACTTAAAACCGGCTTTCCTAACACTTCCTGTGTGCTTGTAACATCAAGGATGTCATCCTTGATCTGAAAAGCAAACCCGACATTATATCCTGCTTTACATAATAATCCCTGTGTTTTTTCGTCACATCCGGCAAGAATCCCACCTGCCATAAATGCTGCTTCAATAAGTGCGCCTGTTTTTAACCTGAATATATAATCAAGCTGTTCTTTATCCATAGGCTTATCTGTAAGATATACATCAAGCGACTGGCCTCCAACCATTCCATCAACACCTGCCTTAGATGCTATAACCGCTGCTGCCTGTGAATATAGTGCCATCTTTTTTGCATTTTCTATATCAGCATAATCTGACGAAATATTCTTTATAGCATTAAACATAGTTTCATATGCAAGATTTAAAAGACCATCTCCTGCAAGTATCCCGAAATCCTCACCATATTTTTTATGTGTTGTAAGCTTGCCCCTTCTGTAATCATCGTTATCCATAGCTGGAAGATCATCATGGACAAGCGAATATGTATGTATCATTTCAAGTGCTGCCATAAAAGGATATACACACTTTTCATCTGTTCCACCACATAATCTGTATGTTTCAAGCATTATCATCGGGCGGATTCTTTTACCACCTGCCTGTACACTATAATCCATGGCTGATTTAATATATTCTGCTCTGCCACTTATCTCTGGAAGATATGAATTAACAATCTTATCTATGCGTGCTGTTCTTTCTAAAAGTTCTTTCTTAAAATCAATCATTTTCTATCATCTCCGAATCGTTATCATCATTTAGAATAACCATTTCCTTTTCCACCTTATCAAGCATGGAATTACATTTTTTTACAAGCTCTATACCTTCCTTGTACTTCTTAAATGATTCATTCATAGTAAGTTCTCCACTTTCCATCTCACTAAGAATATTATCAAGCTTTTCAAATGTATCTTCAATTGATGGTGACTTAGCCATATTAATACTCCATTCTTGCGCTGCTTCTTTGCGCATCTCAAGTTTGTGCGAAGCACAAATCTTGCGTGTGAAAAATCTTATTTTTCACACTAATACCTCGCTATATTCATATATTAAAACTTTTTAACATCTTTCACCACGGTATTTATAATACCATCCTTTACATGTATAGATAGTACATCAGCTTGTTTAACCTCCGCTATTGAACTTATATGTTCTTCTTTATCATTTTCAACAAAAGCATATCCTTGTTCAAGCTTTTTTAATGGACTTACACCATCCAGTCTTGCTGATAAAAGCAAAAGCCTGTGCTTGGCTTTATTTAATGTGCCTTGCATACTAACATCCAGCTTCTCTCTCATATGAATAAGCTGCTGCTTTTTATTATTGAGTCTGACAAGTGGATTAAAAGCTTTAAGAGAAAGTAACATCCTTTCGGAACGATTCCTGTAATCTGTTATAGTTTTACCCATATCATACATAAGCCTGTCATTATAACCATCAATAACCACTTCAAGCTGTCTTATATCAAAAACCGCCTTAACAGCTGCAGCAGATGGTGTCGGAGCTCTGAAATCAGCCACAAAATCTGTTATTGTAAAGTCAATCTCATGTCCTACTGCTGATATTACTGGTGTTGAAGCGTTAAACACAGCCTCTACAACCTCAGGTTCATTAAAAGCCCATAAATCTTCTATTGAACCGCCGCCTCGTCCTACTATAATACAGTCAAGCCCCATCTTATCAAGTCTGGTAATTCCGCTTACAATTGACTGCTTTGCATGTTCTCCCTGAACATATGCAGGATAAAGTACAATCTGGATATAAGGGTTACGCCTTTTGGAAATGTTCATAATATCCTGAACTGCTGCACCTGTCTTAGATGTAACAACACCTAATTTTTTCGTAAATGCAGGAAGTGGTCTTTTATATTCTTTAGCAAAATATCCCATATCCTCATAATATTGTTTTAGCTGTTCAAACTTCTGGTACAGTTCTCCAATACCTTCCTGCTGCACAGTATTAGCATATAGCTGGTATTTACCCGCTGCATCAAACACATCAACTCTTCCTGATACAACAACTGACATTCCATCCTTTAACTTAAATGCAAGCTTTGCTGCCTGACTTGCAAACATAATGACAGAAAGTGCCGCATCAGCATCCTTTAAAGTAAAATAAATATGACCGGAGGTATGATACTTGCAATTAGATATCTCCCCCTTAACAGAAACCGAGTTAAGCAGAAAATCCTGCTTAAACATATTCTTAATATAGGAATTCACCTGTTTTACAGTATATACTCCAGCCATATATCCTCACTTTATATGCAAAAAACCTGCATTACTCTTTAATTAACTTGCCTAATACACCATTAACAAAAGCTGCTGTGCTGTCAGCCGAGCCATACTTCTTGGCAAGCTCAACAGCTTCATTGAGTGCTACATTAGTAGGAATATCCTCATCATAAAGCATCTCATACACAGCAAGTCTCATAATAGAAAGCTCTGTCTTTCCTAGACGGCTTGTTGGCCATCCCTCAGATACAGAATCGATTTTCTCATCAAGCTCAGGTATAAGCTCTGCTATTGCTAATGTCTTATCCTTGATGTAATTATATTCTTCTTCCTTAAGATGTGAAGCATCTACCATATCTGCATCTGCAAAATACAGATTAATCTGCTCTTCATACTCATCTTTGTTATCGATAAAAGGAGCTCTGAATAATAACTTAAAAATATGCTCCCTCATTGTAGATCTTGTCATCTTTTAACTCCTGAATTTAATTTTCTACATTAACACTGGCAACCTTAATGTTGACCTCTGTAACTGAAAGTCCTGTCATTGTCTCTATTGCAGACTTAACCTTATCCTGAACCTTAGCTGAAACAGCTGGTATCTGTGTTCCATACTTAAGATTAAGTGTTATATCTACAAGGACACTTGACTCTTCAACTGTTACCTTAACACCCTTAGAAAGATTCTTCATTCCAAGCTTGCTTACGATTTCACTAGTGATATTACCGCCAAGGCTGTCAACACCTTCAACCTCTGTAGCAGCAAGACCAGCAATAATAGCTACAACTTCATCAGCCACCTTAACTTCGCCAATATTAACATTCTCATGTATAGAATAAGTTGTACCTCTATCTTCAAACTCTTTTGTCATAACCGTCCTCCATATATTCATATTTAACTCAAAGTTAAAAAGATTATAACATAAACACTAATTATTGCAAATATTTATTGTTATCTTATCCGCAGCAAAGCCAGTTTTTCTTT
>OGFB01001075.1_pt1 | contig 10733 bp, 8 predicted proteins | sample 1570801 | NCBI WGS metagenome assembly OGFB01 (sample SAMEA2581969, study PRJEB24529) | metagenome | biome: Human gut stool | place: China | collected 2011 | reverse complement strand
AGAAGCCGCTTTTTGCGCCGATGTGGCAGAAGAATTACAGAAAAGCGCCAGTAAGATCAAAGAAAAGACGTTCTTTTTTGGAGAATATAAAAAAGAGGAATTATACAAAGTTGTATCGTTTGGAGAACGTCATGGATTCAAGGTGTTTTCCTGGCAGTTCCCTAATATGACGCAGGTATTGGCGCAGGAATTGTTGCCGGAATGCCCGAAGGAGGAGCTTCCGATTACGAGAAATAAAAATGATGAGGAAGAAAAACTTCCGGTGTATATCGATTTCTCCCATCCGCGTGCGAAAGAGCTTCTGGCAGCACAGTGGAAGGATCGTATGGATGCAGGTATTCGTGGAAGTATGGTTGACTTTGGAGATGTTGTACCGGACGAGGCAGTTTTTTATGATGGAAGACGCGGCGATGAGATGCATAACGCGTATGCCTATCAGTATGCGAAAAATTATAGAGAGTTATTTGAACAAAAATATGGAGATGACCATGTTCTTTATACAAGAGGCGCTGCACCCGGATCTCAACACTTTGCGTGTCAGTTCGGCGGGGATCAGCTGACCAGTTTCCAGGGACTGAAATATGCGATTGCAGGAGGCCTTTCTGCAGCTGCTTCTGGACTTCCATTCTGGGGTGTTGATGCGGGAGGTTATGATGGATTCCCAGATCAGGAAACATATCTCCGGTGGACAGAGTATGCTGCATTTTGTCCATTGATGCGTTTCCATGGAACGGAGCCGAGAGAGCCGTGGGAATACGATGCTTTTACAGTGAAAGTTTATCGTTATTATACGTGGCTGCGGGAAAATCTTCGTCCATATATTGTAAGTGTAGCAGCAGAAGCTCACAAACTGGGAATACCGATGATGCGTCCGCTTGCGATGATGTATCCAGAAGATCAGGAAGCAACAAAGGTATGGGACGAATATCTTTTCGGAGAAGATCTTCTGGTTGCGCCGGTTTCTGATGAAACAGAAGAGCGGGAAATCTATTTTCCTGAGGGACGGTGGATTAGTCTGTGGAATTTAAATGATGAAATTTCCGGTCCGGTGCAGAGGAGCGTTGAGGTGCCAATTGATAAAATACCGGTGTACATTCGAGAAGGAAGTTTTCTTCCACTTCGACTGAATGAAAGTCTGAAACTTGGAGAAAGTATGAGCGAATCGGAAACCGAAATGATTTTGGCTGTGGTGCCGCAGAATGACAGTATCGTAAAAGAAACATTGTATGAGAGATCCGGTGCCAAAACATGTTGTGGCATGGAAAAAAATGGCGAAACTATACAGCTCCAAATTTCAGGAAGAACAGCAGAGCTTTATGTAATGCTGGCGGGAATTCATTGGAAAAATACAGAAGCTATCGTAAACGGAAGAACATTAACAAAAGTGACTGCGAGAGAAGGTCTGTATTTCACGGAAGGTTATCTGGAGTTGGAAGAGGGTATCTTGGTGAAGATTAATCCATCTGCCGAATCTGTGATAAAAATACAAAAAAAATAAGATAAACATTAAGGAAAATCTGATAAACAGTAGAATGAGAACAGAACATATAAGTCGCGATTTGAAATCGCCCCCCTTTTGTTTGGGATACATCGATCTTGGCGTAAAAAAATGTGCGTTGTCATCGTTTGACTGTAAAAAGTAACAGGTTTTTCCAAGGTATCTTAATAATTATGAAAAGGGCTGAACAGTCATACTGTACAGCCCTTTTCGATTGTAAAAAATTTACCGCTCTTTCTTCATCTCAAACACCAACGCAATCGGTGCGGAGCCACGTCTGTATCCTGCCGGGACAGTTATGCAAAGGCCGCCTTCAACTTCTTTAAACGCAACAGTTTCACCATTTTCCACCATACAGATCTCTGAAATTTTCGCCTCGGTATACGGTACGAAAATTTCCGCCTCTACCGATTCCTGTACCGTCGGATACAGTCGGAACACATAGACGGAATCTCCTTTCTGTGTGAACGAAAGGGTTCCGCTCTGGTACGGCGCGCAGACGCGGGTTCCGTAGATGGCATCGCCGAAGGTTTTCATCCACTGGCCAAAACCGTTCAGGCTGTCCCAGGCATCGACCGGGATGCGGCCGTCCGGCTGTGGGCTGACGTTCAGCGCCATGTTGCCGCCTTTGGCAACGATGTTGACAAGCATGCCGACAAGCTCACGTGGAGATTTATAATGGTCGCCGTATTCGTATGTAAAGTCAACGCCGAGGGTAAGGCAGCTTTCCCACGGAACGTTCAGCGGTTCTTCCGGAATGCAGAGCTCCGGTGTCACGTAGTTTTCGTAAGCACCGCCGATTGTACGGTCAACGGAGAGAATCCACGGCTGAATCTTACGTGCTTCCTCAACGATCTTTCCAAGCTCAATATCCTGGCCGTTGCTCTCAGAGACCCAGCCCGCGTCGAACCAGAGAATATCCAGTTTACCGTAATTCTCGCAGAGCTCCAGCACCTGATTCTTTGTATATTCTTTAAAACGGTTCCACACTTCCGGATATTCCTTTGGATCGTAGGAAGGTCCGCGGGATGTCAGACCATCTTTTCTCAGATCTTCTTTCCAGTAGTCCGGGCAGTGCCAGTCGGCTTTGGAAAAATAAGCACCGATGCCGATGCCTTTTGCACGGAATGCATCAAACATGGATTTTACAATATCCGCATTTTTATGTTCATGGAACGGGCAGTCCTCTGCGGTTGTCTTATAATCGGTATATTTCGTATCCCAGAGGCAGAATCCGTCGTGATGCTTTGTGGTCAGAAGAAGATAACGGAATCCGCAGTCCTCTGCCATCTGCGCCCATTCCTCCGGCTGAAAGCGGACCGGATTAAACGAACGATTCAGGCCGAAATACTGTTTTTTAAAGGTTTCGCCGTCCGTCCAGTTTACCTGGTGGCGGGACCAGTCAGAATCCTTGTCACTTAATGCCCAGGAAGCAACCATACCCGGCTGGCAGTACAGACCGAAATGCATCATCAGTGCCAGTTTCTGGTCCTGGAACCACTCAAGCTGCTGCAGAATGGCCGGATCGGTCGGACGCACATACGTTTCAGCGGCGCTGTAGTTGTGAACACCCTGGGAAACAATTTCCTGTTCTGGATCAGCGGGCGCTTCATTGTCCCGGATATCGATGATCGGTTCCGTTGTTCTGTTTTGTTCTTCGTGTTCTAAGTTCTCTGTGCTCATAAGAGAGTCTCCTTCTCGTCAAGATGAAATTCACACCAATACTCGAAAATACAGCCAGAACCCGTAAAGAACCGGTTTTGGCACTACAATTAAGAAAGAATCCTGCTTTATGGGATTCTTTGGCTGCAGCGGGTTGAAAAAGCGACATAATTCCTCGCTTCCGCAGTGCGATCCTGCCCGGAGGGCTTTTTTCTATAGAAAAAACCGCGGCGACCCGATGACGTGCAGGCGGCCGCGGATCGGACAGGAATCCTGTCCTCGAGATAGTGTGTGTACGGACTCCCGACACCGGGGTATCCGTCTGTGTTGTCTATAGAATACCATATAAATGTTAAAAAGTCACCCTTTAAATTTAAACAAAATGTTCATAAGAAATCGGTAAAAGTGAACAAAAAGAATCATGAAAAAATCCGAAAAAATAACCCCCACGGGGGCTTGCAGGACGAATTTTAGCGTAGTAAAGTAAAAAAAGAAAAAAACAGAAAACAAAAAGGAGGAGAACATTATGCATATGGCTGATGCGCTGGTTGCGCCTGCAGTGGCTGCAACAATGTATGTCTGTTCTGGCGGAGCAGCTGGTTTTTCTGTAAAAAAAGTACGCCTGGAGAGCGACCCGAAAAAGATCCCAGTGATGGGAGTGATGGGTGCGTTTGTCTTTGCGGCGCAGATGATTAACTTTACAATTCCGGGCACAGGATCGAGTGGTCATCTCTGCGGAGGGATGATGCTGACTGCATTACTCGGACCGTACGCCGCATTTTTAACAATGATCGGTGTGCTGCTGATCCAGTGTCTGCTGTTTGCGGACGGCGGTCTTCTGGCGCTTGGGTGCAACATCTGGAATATGGCGTTTTATGGGTGCTTTCTCGGCTATTTCCTGTTCTGGCGTCCGATGATGAAAAAAGGAATGTCGCGCGGAAAGATCGTGGGTGCTTCCATCCTTGGCTGCGTGGTGACGCTGCAGCTTGGTGCTTTCAGCGTTGCGCTGGAAACACTTGCATCCGGCATAACGGATCTGCCGTTTTCTGTATTTGTGGCAACAATGCAGCCGATTCATCTCGCGATTGGTCTTGTAGAAGGCCTGATTACAGCGGCCGTTCTGCTGTTCGTCTATGAAGCCCGCCCGGAGATGCTTTCGTGCAGCGAAGAAAGGGCAAAGAGCCGATTTTCTTTCAAGAAGACAATTGCGATTTTAGGCATCGCAGCACTGGTGATCGGCGGAGCTGTTTCTCTTGCGGCATCCTCCAATCCGGATGGACTTGAGTGGTCCATGGAGCGTCTGACTGGCTCGACGGAACTGGAAAACGACGGAACCGGCGCACATGCAGTGGCGGAAGAGATTCAGGAAAAAACGGCACTTCTGCCGGACTATGGATTTAAAAATTCCGATTCCACGTTTGGAACCAGCTTTTCCGGAATTGCGGGATCCGCAGTCGTTCTTATTGTCTGTGTCGGTGCATGCTATGCATTCCGTTTCTTTAAAAAGAAAAAGTCATAAGCTGCACGGAACAGGAGAAAAATGAATAAACTTGGCAATGCATTATATGAAATTCATCATATGGACATGCTTGCGGCGAAGGACCAGTGGGTGAACAGGCTTCATCCACTGGTTAAACTTGTTTTAACGATTGTTTTTCTGACCGTAACCATGTCCTTTCAAAAATACGATCTGACCGGCCTGCTGCGCATGGGAATTTATCCGATTGTACTCTTTATCGTCGGCGAAATTTCATTCTGCGACAGTATCCGGCGGCTTCGGATTGTTCTGCCACTTGTCTGCTTTGTGGGGCTGTTTAATCCGATTTTTGACCGTCAGGTAATCGGGTATATTGGTACCGTTCCGCTGACAGCAGGGATGCTTTCCATGGTGACGCTGATGATCAAAGGCATTTACAGCGTACTGGCGGCATATCTTCTGATTGCGACAACATCCATCGAAAAAATCTGTTATGCACTGCGTCTGCTTCACATCCCTGCCATTCTGGTGACACAGGTGCTGCTGACGTACCGCTATGTTACAGTGCTTCTCGAGGAGGCAAACCGCATGACCCAGGCGTACAGTCTGCGCGCGCCGAATCAGAAGGGTGTTCATTTCAAGGTATGGGGAACACTGGCCGGCCAGCTGCTTCTGCGCAGCATGGACCGCGCAAATGAGGTGTATGAAAGCATGACTTTGCGCGGCTATCGGGGAGAATTTTACTATACAGCGAAGGAGCCGTGCAAAGCGAAGGACTGGCTGTATCTGGGCGTGTGGCTTGCACTTTTTGCCGTGCTGAAGGTAACGGGATGAAGCGCTGCGTGGGAAGACATCTATTTGCAACAAGTTGGAAGAAGTAGAAAAGCAACCTGGTGCAGTTGCCTGCACGCGGGAAGAGAAAAGAATTGTCGGGAGATATCAAAAATGAGCCATATTCACATCAATTTTGAACATGTTAATTATTCTTACGAAAAATCAGTCCCGATTCTGCAGGACATCACGTTTACTGCACACGAAAATGACAGCATCGGACTGATCGGCGCGAACGGTGTTGGAAAATCGACGCTGCTGAGACTTCTGGTGGGACTGAATCTGGACTACGAAGGCAGCATCCGTGTGGAGGAAATGCCGGTTGTAAAAGAGATGCTTCCCAAAGTGCGCGAAAAAATCGGCTATGTCTTCCAGGATTCCGACAGCCAGCTTTTCATGTCGACGGTATTTGAGGATGTTGCATTTGCTCCGCGAAATTACGGGCTGCCGGAGGAAGAGGTGGAAAAACGTGTAAACCATGCACTGAAACAGATTCACATCGAGCATCTGCGGGACAAACAAATTTACAAAATGTCGGGCGGAGAAAAAAAGATGGCATCGATCGCGACGATTCTCGCTATGACACCGGATATTATCCTGATGGACGAGCCATCGATTGCACTCGATCCCAGAAACCGCAGATCACTGATCCACATTCTGAACGATTTTGAACATCTGAAAATCATCGCATCGCACGATCTCGACATGATTCTGGAAACGTGCAGTCGCGTGATTCTGATGTCCGGCGGGTGCATTGTCTGCGATGGAGATGCAAAAGAAATTTTGACGAACCAGGAACTTCTCGAGGAAAATGGACTGGAACTGCCGTTCTGCCTGCAGAAGCCGGTGTGGTAGAAAAGGCCGAAAAAAACAAAAGAAAACAACACCCGGGGATATCTGAAATCAAAAAATCAGATATTCCCGGTTGTTGTTTTTAAAAAGAATCCGAAGGTCGAATCGGGATTCGGATTTCTGTTACAAATTTTTCTGGATCGCTTGTCATTCCGTTGTCAATTAAGGTGATTTCCTGCGATCGTCTGTCATAAAGATATCTCCAAAGAAAATTTATACAGCAGTACGAATCGGTTTCTTCTTTAAGTACCGAAACACCAGCAGGCAGAGGATAATAGAGGTCAGAGATCCACATGCCGTTGTAATGCCCATCGGGAACAGCGTGTCCGGGAACCAGATGGAAGTCAGATACACACCGGGGATTCTAACAAGCAGAATGGCAATGATATTGTGCAGGAAGGAAAATTCCGACCGTCCGCAGGCACAGAAATAGCCGCTGAAGGTGAAGTGGACTCCAGCAAAAATGCAGTCCCAGATATAACCGCGGATATACTGACCGCCGAGGCGTGCAACCTCCGCATCTGTTGTGAAAAGACCGACCACAGGAACGGAAATAAACTGAATCGTAATAGCGACGATCAGTCCGAAAACGACAGCAATCAGTGCAGCACACCACATGGTCTGTTCGGCACGCTTCTGCTTTCCAGCACCGATGTTCTGCGCGCCGAGCGCCGAAACAGTGGAAAGCATGGAAGATGGAATCAGGAACAGGAAGCTGATGATTTTCTCTACAATACCGACTGCAGCCGCTGCTTCCAGACCGCGCCGGTTAGCGATGATGGTAATGATGATAAAGGCGATCTGAATAAAACCATCCTGCAGGGCGATCGGAACACCGATTTTAAGAATCTGTCCCATCACAGCTGTCTGAGGGGAGAGATCCGACCGGGTAAGACGGATGCCGGTATCACGTTTGCGGATCGCAATCAGTGCCAGAATGACGCTGAGTGTCTGGGAAAGCGTGGTTCCAAGCGCGGCACCGGATGGACCAAGATGCAGGGCGCCCATAAAGAGATAGTCGAGTGCGATATTGGCCGCACATGCGACTGCGATGAAGTACATCGGGCTTTTCGAATCACCAAGTCCACGGAAGATGGAACTGATGATATTATACGCGATGATGAATGGAATACCAATGAAACAGATCGTCAGATAAGCGACGGTGCCGGAAACGGCTTCGGATGGTGTGGACATCACAAGTACGATCGGCTTTACCAGAAGAAGCAGGATTACCATCAGCACGACGGAAACACCGAGAAATAAAGTGATGGTATTTCCTGTGCAGCGTGATGCCTGCTTTTTATCTTTTGCGCCGACGGCCTGCGCGATGCTGACAGTCGTTCCCATGGCAAGTCCCACGATGATAACGGTAATCATATGCATAACCTGACTGCCGATGGAAACGGCTGTTGTACCGGCCGCGCCTTCAAACTGTCCGATGATGAAAAGATCTGCCATGCCGTAGAGCGTCTGCAGAAAATACGATAAGAGATAAGGCAGCGAAAAATAGAAAATATTTTTCCAGATACTGCCGGTTGTTAAGTTTCGTTCCATGATAGGGAAACCTCCTGTTGTAGAATGTTACGATTATAGTAAACCCTACAATGATTATAGAGTCAAGAATATAATTTTCTGCACTTTATAAAAATACTTTAGATTTATAAGTTCGAACGTTTTCCGTGTGCACTCCTTGACAAATGTTCAAAAAAGAACTATTATACAAAAAAGTTCAAAATAGAACAAATAAGAATATCAAGTTAAAAAAGAAGGTGAAAAAGTATGTTTGATGAACAATGGCAATTTGCAGTGGAGGTAGAACGAAAATACGCCAAGTACCGAAAAAAGGTCATGGTGCGTTATGATCTGTCAGCTGCGGAAGTGGATGTTCTGCTGTTTCTTGCGAATAACAGCCAGTTTGATCTTGCAGTGGATATTGTGCGTGTGCGGAAAATGCAGAAATCGCATGTTTCACTGGCAGTGAACAAGCTGTGTGAAAAAGGATACATTCAAAAAGAAACAGATGCGGCGGATCGCAAGAAAGTGCATTTGAAGCTAGAAGAAAGTGCATCAGAAATTATCCGCTTTGGACAGGATTGCCAGAGAGCGTTTGGAGAATCGTTGTTTTCCGGAATTTCCAGAGAAGACAGGGAAGAATTTCTCAGATTATGCGAGCTGATTCGGAGGAACGTGACGGAAAAATAAAAACGCTGAAAGCCAGAGAGAAGAACATAATAGAAAAATAAGACAAAACAAAAACAGAAAGAGGAGGAAAACAGTCATCTGCCCCTAAATGGCAAAGTACAGGAAAAGTGCAACGGATCTAAGCGGATGACAGAAAAACTATGACAATAACACAACTTATCGTATGTATTGTGGCTGGTCTTGGCGCCGGCCTTGGCACGGGACTTGCGGGACTCTCCGCAGCGGCCGTTGTTTCACCGATGCTGATTACCTTTTTACACATGCCGGCTTATCAGGCGATTGGCATTGCGCTGGCATCGGATGTGCTGGCATCAGGAGTAAGTGCCTGGACTTATAAAAAGAATAAAAACATTGATATCCGCCACGGTGTGATTATGCTGATATCTGTTCTGATTTTTACACTGGTCGGCAGCTTCGTATCTTCGCTTGTGCCAAATGGAACCATGGGCGGATTTTCGAAAGTGATGACACTGTTTGTCGGACTGAAATTTATCATCCGTCCGATTATGACAACGAAAGAAGTACAGGCAAATAAATCAGAAAAACAGAAAATCCAGCAGTCGATTCTCTGCGGTGTTGTGATTGGATTTATCTGTGGATTTGTCGGAGCAGGCGGTGGCATGATGCTGCTTCTGGTGCTGACAAGCGTGCTCGGATATGAACTGAAAACAGCAGTTGGAACGAGCGTCTTTATTATGACCTTTACAGCTCTGACCGGTGCGATCTCCCATTTTTATATCGGCGGCGCGCCGGACATTCCAATTCTGATTGCCTGTGTCATCAGTACCCTGGTCTTTGCACAGATTGGAGCGAAATGGGCCAACGGGGCAAATGTGAAAATGTTGAACCGCGTGACGGGAATTTTGCTTTGTGCGCTGGGAGTGGTGATGCTGTTTTTCTAACTACGTCGACTGACACTTTAGAAGTTTTCAAATATGATTTAACCAAATCAAGGAAGTCCCTTGCTTCCATGGTGAAAAACAATAAGCAGCGAATCGGATTGAGAATATCTGCTGCTATATAGGAAAAAATCCTGTGGGACATGAACTGCCTCCCAATCTTCAAAATGGAAAGCGGAAGATTGAGAGATAGTTTAACGTCTTGCAGGATTTTTTCTATCATAAAACTATAGATTTTACGCAGATAACCTCAAAATCAGAAAATGGTGTACAACTGGATGAAAAATAAATCAGGATCTCATCGCACCATCCACGGAAAGAATTTCTCCGGTTACATACGAAGCCATATCGCTTGCCAGGAAGAGGAATGCGTTTGCAATGTCTTCTGCCTCACCAATTCTTCGAAGAGGAATGCGGTTGATGAGTGGATCAATCATTTCTTTTGGAAGTGCGGCAACCATATCGGTACGGGTGATGCCAGGTGCAACCGCGTTTACACGGATATGGAAAGGACCAAGTTCCCGTGCGAGGGACCAGGTCAGACCGTTGACCGCATATTTACTGGATGGATAGGCAACGCCGCCCGGCTGGCCGCAGATGCTGACCATTGAGCTGGTATTTAAAATACAGCCGCCGCCCTGTTCTTTCATAATAGCAACGGTTGGAAGGATGCCGTTCATCATGGCGTTGACATTCAGATCCATGACACCGGCAAAGCGCTCTGCGGTATACTTGTCAATTGGCGTACTGTCTGAGACACCGGCATTGTTCACAAGAATATCGATTTTGCCGTATTTTTCTTTGACTTTGTTGATCTCATCTACCATGGCAGCTGCATCGGTTAGCTTTGGCCATGCACCGGAAACTTCCCAGTCCGGGTTTTCTTCTTTTAAAGATGCAACCGCTTTTGCAACGGTCTCTTCCCGGGATCCGAACAGGACGACTTTCGCGCCGTTCTGCAGAAATTTGTGCACAATGGCATAGCCGATTCCTCTGGTTCCGCCGGTAACAATTGCAACTTTATCTTTTAACATCATACTATTCACCCGATCCCGTTTTTTTATATCAATGAAAACTGATTATGCAGGCTGTAGTTTTTATTTTTTTAACGATTCGGAGAAAAATGAATTTTGCATGAAAAATCATTTGACTCTGAATGACGATTCGTTTTGGAGAATACAAAAAACGGGATATTTCCTTTCTCTTAAATTTTGTTGCAAATCTTTTCCTTTTGCTCAAGTGAGATAAAGAAGTAAAAGAAGTGTAAAAAATTTTGCCGTTCCTATCCGGCACTTGCGCATTGTGTCGGATA
>OGFB01001050.1_pt1 | contig 10942 bp, 13 predicted proteins | sample 1570801 | NCBI WGS metagenome assembly OGFB01 (sample SAMEA2581969, study PRJEB24529) | metagenome | biome: Human gut stool | place: China | collected 2011 | reverse complement strand
GCAAACGAAAACCTACCGCTGTAAAGCGGAAAGGCGTTGTTTGCCGAGCCTACAAATCGTGGATAAAAAGGTGATGGATGATATGAGAGGGCTACAAAACCTTTATTCCGGCAATCATTACACAGAAGAAAAAGAAATTATCAATCAATAATATATTAACACTATGGCAACAAAAAAACTCACTCCACTGCCAGCTATGGCAGAAATCAACATACCCGAACACGTCGAAGAAACCTTTCTCCGAAGTTCGCAGGTCTGCAAGATGTTCAACATCTCAGAAAGCCAGCTCAAGAAGCTGAGGGCAGACGGCATCATCCCGGCCTACAAGCTGGGTAAAACCTACCTCTACAAACCTGAGGAAATCATCGCTGAACTCAAGAAAGTAACCCCTAAAATCTGATTATTATGACACGAAACGGACTTACATACTATCAAGCCGACACAGATAGGTTTCAGGACATCAAGATAAAACGCCTGAAAAAACACTACGGCTGTGAAGGCTATGCGGTATTCAACTACGTACAAAATGAAATATACCGCGTCGAAGGATGCTTCATTTACTTCGATGAAGACCAGGCTTTCGACTGTGCCGAATATTGGAATCTCACAGAAGAAAGAGTAATCGAAATCATCAATTTCTGTGCCGATATCAGCTTGTTCGACCGTACAATATGGAAACAGCAAGGAATCCTCACAAGTGCTTACATACAAGCCAAATACGCCGAAATATGCCGTCGAGCAAAAAAGCGGATTATCATCCCTGAAACAATCGCCTTACACAAGGATGATACAAAACAATTGCCCGCCCAACAAACTCAGGTAAAGGCAGAAGAAAAGGCATCCATAGAGAAACATATACAAACATATAACCAAGTTGCCGAAAAACCAATATCGCAGATTTCCGCAGAATTCCGCGGAACTTCGCAGAACTCCGGCGGAAATTTCGACAAAGAAAATAAAATAAAAATAAATCCCCCCTCAAACTCCCCCCAAGGGGGCGAACCGAGGAAGGAAGATGTTCAAAAGATTCTTTCAGACCTCATGCAGAAAGGCAATACAAGCCAGCGGCAAACCGTTCCTACTACACGGCGGAATACTGACGGACTGTTGTACCTGATCGAGAAATACCATATCCCGATGAAAGAGGCGGAGGAGATACTCACACTGTCCGGCTACGGCGAAATAGGACACCCCATATGGGCACTTTTCCAGGAAATAGACCGAAGCCGAGGAAAGATAACCATGCCAGGGCGTTTTCTGCTTTCCAGATTACGACCGTCGTAAGCCGATGAATCCTTTCTGCCCAGCAGGGCAGCAATTTTCTTTCATTTCCACGGCAAAGATAGAGCCGGCTCTATGAAGGAGCAAGAACCGCCCTTTAGGCATATTCAGCCGAAAATCTTCCTCTTTCCGGAACACGGAAAGAGAGTATTTTCACCTGAATTTCTTGCACCTCCACCGCCCCGACTCGGTTTTTCTGCTGTGGAAAAGAAAAAAAATTGGGGAAGCTGTGCAGATGGCGTTCCTGATGAAAGTGAAGTATAACCCTTTAAAACGAGAAGATTATGAGAACAAAACAACACAGCAACAGTGCATGGGAAAACAGTTACGAAGACTATCTGGCCGAAAAACTAGCAATAGTAGGTTTACTCGAGGACTGGGTGCATGAAAACAGTCAGGCATACCCTTACGAGGCAGTAGAATATTTCCTGAAGAAGTACGCCAAAGACGACGAACTCAGTCGAATAATCGTAGTACAGCGACTAGCCATCGACTGCCTTGCCAATTGCTTCGGACAAATGGGTAAACTCGATGCCCGGCTGCTCGAGCAAGCGAAGAACCTGCCAAAACCGGAATCCACTCCCGAAGAATGATAGCGATTAACATTCCAGGAACAATCCGGAAGAATAAAATTTGATAGCAAACAGCGGAAGGATCCGGCTCTCATGAGCCGGAACCCGAAAGCGGCATGATAGCAAAACAAACAATCAATACCACACATGGAACCCAAGAAATCAACCCTTACGCTCCGGCTGGATGAAGAAACAACAGCACTGATCGAGCAACTCAAGCAGAAAACCGGACGAACCACCGCCAGCGACCTCGTGCGATATCTCATACACAACTGGGAACGCTCCCAGAACCTCTACTGGGAAACCGTAAGAAGGTACGACGAAAACAAAAGGGAACTGACCGAAACACGGCAGACCGTTACCCGATTCATCGATGCCTACGAACGGATGAAATCCATTTGCTTGAAAGAATGATAGCAGAAAGCACTTCTGCAGAACGGAAGCTGCTGAAAAAATGATAGCAAGTAGAAGTTCAGGAAAAACCCAGGAAAACTTAATACGATAGCAAACCGAGTAGGAGAGTGACTACCGCTTATCACCAGGCACTGCAAGCCCAAGCCGCCCGGGGCATAGCCCCAAACGCCCAAGGCTTGCAGAGCCCTCGGCTTGTGCGGTTTCCATGGGAAAGCTCCACCAATTGGCTTGCATAGGTAGTACCGCAGCACGTCAGGCACATGGCAGGGGGCGAGCCCCAGCCATTCGGCACTACCGCCACGGAACGTAATTCGGGCGGTCATACGCAGGTACGGTCTTTCCTCACCTTTGGGCAGGGCGGTCACCCCGGTTAGCTAGGTGCTCGTCTGCACCTCGCCGCGCTCATCATGCAGCAAAGCTGCAAGGGCGCCAGGCGTCCCCCGAAAAAAATCCTGAGCCCGCTTGCGGGTGCGGTTTTTTCGGGGGCAAACCCTTGCATCTATGCCGCATGGCGCGTCGAGGCTTGCTCGCTTCCGGGGCGGCTGCGGTTGTGGGGGCGTGCAGTGGTAGCAGCCGCCCCTCCCTTCATTGTGCCTGCGCGCCGGGGGGCGGGGGGTCGCGCCCCCGTTCTCCCCCCTCTTCCGCCCCCCGCCGCGCGCTCTTGCTGCGGGTGCGGCGCCCCTTGCGCTCTGGTGGGTGCGCTCCGGTGGTATCATCAACATACCCAGTATCAGGAAAAGCCTGTGCCATATTCTACCCCCGGTAGCATTGATAATACCTCTGCTTGTGCATACGTGGACGCCCTCATTACGCTGCCACCTGGCAGCTCTGCCCGGGGCGCGGCGCGCCCCGGCTGACGACGACGACGACACCTAACCGCACTTAACTTGTATATCCACCACTATCATCATCCCTTATATGCTGGAAATCATTATCTTTACGGTATAACCTAACACACATTACGCTATGAATCAAAACACAACCGCCCACACACTCGAGCACCGAACATACGGACTCAAGGAACTCGCCGTCTTGTATTTCCCTAACATCGCTCCGGCATCCGCATCAACCCGACTAAAGAAATGGATTACCACCACACCCGCCCTGATGGAGCAGCTGGCCAAAACCAACTACCGACGCACAGCCCGCATACTCACGCCCCGGCAAGTACAGCTTATCGCCGCAGAATTTGGTGAACCTTGATACCTGGACTGCCATTCACTAACAACACAAAAACACCTTATAATATGCGCAAAATCACACTCCTTGTTATACACTGTACAGCTACTAGCATCACTAAGCCACTAACGCCCCAGGCCCTTGAAGCATCACACCGACAGCGTGGTTTCGCCTGCTGTGGATATCATTACTATATCCGGCGTAACGGAGAAATAATACCCATGCGACCCGTTGAGAAAATCGGAGCACACGCCAAAGGTTATAACGCCAACAGCATAGGCATTGCTTACGAAGGTGGGCTGGATCCTGACGGCAAACCCACCGACACAAGGACAGGCGCACAGCGCGCCGCCCTGGTGTCACTGCTGACACAGCTACATGAACACTACCCTGATGCTCGTATCTGCGGCCACCGCGACCTATCACCTGACCTCAACGGAAACGGACGCATCGAACCTGCCGAGTACATTAAACAATGTCCCTGCTTCAATGCAGCCCAGGAATACGCCTACATAACCGCACACAAACCCGACAAACTGCAACCATCAACGGCCAACCTTGCCCAACTCGCCAGCACTGACTACGATAAACTACCTTTGCCAGCGAACCAAAACACAAGCCGTATGAAGAAAATACTCTCAGCCGTTTGGAAAGCATGCAAGTTTATCGCTAAGCTAGTCCCCTGGATCATGTCACTCCGTGACAGCAGTTCACAGCGCTAAGGCCCATGCCTCAGCTCCCCTTCCGGCGTGCCCCGCATCAAGCTGAGGCACGCTTTTTTTGTGCCGTTACCGCCACAAAACCGCACACAACCCTCTTTATGCGCATCCACCCGCACACACCGCTCGCCCCGCTCGCGCGTATACGTACCTTTATAACAGCAAAACACAAACACTAACCTCAAAACCTTTAATACATGAAAACAGTCAATTACTCTATCGTAGCAAGAAAGAAACCCGGTGACCTGGAAGGAACAGCCAAGTATTACGCAACTGCCCAGGCTAAAGGTAGCACATCATTGAACGAACTCGCTGAACGTATCAGCAAATCTACCACTGTAACCCGAGCAGACTGCCTTGCAGTTCTCGCAGCTCTCGAGGACGAAATGGGTACAAGCCTGCAATCTGGTGAAATCGTCAAACTGGGAGATATCGGAACATTTCGCGTTTCTATTGGTTCTACCGGAGCCGAAACAGTCGAAGCCTTCAATCAGTCAATGATTAAGAAACCGAAGATTGTCTTCCGTCCGTCAACTAAGTTACAGAACCTGATGGGAACTCTGACATACGTCCGAGTAGATCCAAGACCAAAGGATGAAGAGTAAAAAACAAAAGCCTCCGGAACAATCCTAAACGATTGATATTCGGGCCCTGAAATATGCGTACACCCTAAAAAAGTGTACGCATATTTTTTTTTATCATAACCAGGAACCCAAGAATTTCCGCCCACGTTTTTCAGCCAGACAATTTTCTCGAAGGAACTGTATGTTTTAACACATAATAACACTTAATCAGATATACAAAACAAGCAAGCTGCGTTAAAGAGGATAAATAGCTGACAAACCAGCCCAATTAACAAGACTGAATTATAAAAATAAAACTGTATTCAAAATGGAAAAACAACAAGAAACCAGCACAAATATACGCCTCTGCATGCGGGAAACAATCATGTGCGACCACCTTTTTCTTGGGAGTAACGCCTTTACCCGGTTTGAACATAACCTACGTCTGGCACTGCTATTTCAGGCAGTTAAGAAGGTAAACAAAAACTCTATTAAAGACTTTTCAAGAAAGACAGACAACGAAAAGCTACTTTTAATGACTACGATAATACCAACATTGAGTAGTACTCTTGCCGTTATTGCTATAAACAATAATAAGTATCTGGCACGCATTAGTATTTCCAATGTCAAGCACGATTATTATAGCATTGCTTTAATAGAAGTTATCACAGATTCGGCTATTTTCAACTAAAAATTTATTCCGAAAATATCCGTTTTTGACTTGATTTATCAATTTAAATACGTACCTTTGATGCGAAACAATGGAACGTTGAATTTATAGTAATTCTAGGACTTTTGTCTACAAGGTGACAAATTCGGTGACATCACTTTTTCGCCACCTTGCAAACTCATTAATTACCAACGGATATATCAGGAAAAGTTTCTTTCCTGGTAGTCCAACGGAAAACAGCCACGAGGAGTCCCCGGAAGATTATTCTTTCGGGGATTTTCTTTTATATACCTCCCTTAAAAATATTTACGTATCTTTGCACCGATTTTACAACGTGATTATAAACAATAACTAAGAAGAAAGGATTAACCGTGGCTAAGGACAATGACGTGGTATTAACCCCCATGATGAAACAATATTTCGACTTAAAGGCAAAACATCCCGATGCAGTTATGCTGTTCAGGTGTGGCGACTTTTATGAAACGTATTCGGAAGATGCCGTAACAGCTTCCGAAATCCTGGGAATCACGCTGACCAAACGTGCCAACGGACAGGGTAAGACGGTGGAGATGGCAGGATTTCCGCACCATGCGCTCGATACATACCTGCCGAAACTGATTCGCGCCGGCCGACGTGTAGCTATCTGCGACCAGCTGGAAGATCCGAAAACAACAAAAAAGCTGGTAAAAAGAGGTATCACCGAACTGGTCACTCCGGGTGTTGCCATCAGCGATAATGTGTTATCGTATAAGGAAAACAACTTCCTGGCTGCCGTACACTTCGGCAAGACAGCTTGCGGCGTCGCTTTCCTGGATATTTCGACGGGAGAGTTTCTTACCGCTGAAGGGCCTTTCGACTATATCGACAAGTTACTGAATAATTTTGCCCCGAAAGAAGTCTTGTTCGAACGGGGAAAGAAACCGATGTTCGAAGGTAACTTCGGCAGTAAGTTCTTTACCTTCGAGCTGGACGACTGGGTATTTACCGAAGCGTCTGCCCGTGAAAAGCTGCTGAAACATTTCGAAACCAAGAACCTGAAAGGTTTCGGAGTGGAACATCTGAAGAATGGTATCATTGCTTCCGGAGCCATTCTGCAATATCTGGATATGACGCAGCATTACCAGATCGGGCACATCACTTCACTGGCGCGCATCGAAGAAGACAAGTATGTACGCCTCGACAAGTTTACGGTACGCAGCCTGGAGCTGATAGGCAGTATGAATGAAGGCGGAACCAGCCTGCTCGACGTCATCGACCATACCATCAGTCCAATGGGAGCCCGCCTGCTGAAGCGGTGGATTGTCTTCCCGCTGAAAGACGTGAAGCCCATCAACGAACGACTGGATGTAGTGGAATATTTCTTCCGCGAACCGGATTTCAAGGATTTTATCGAAGAGAAATTACATCTGATAGGCGATTTGGAACGTATTGTTTCGAAAGCTGCCGTAGGACGTATCTCTCCGCGTGAAGTCGTTCAGTTGAAAGTAGCCTTACAGGCGATAGAGCCGATCAAGAATGCCTGTCTGAATGCCGACAACGAAAGCCTGCGAAAAATAGGAGAACAGTTGAACCTCTGCGCTTCCATCCGCGACAAGATTGCCAAAGAAATAAACAATGATCCTCCGTTGCTGGTCAACAAGGGAGGAGTGATTGCTGACGGAGTCAATCAGGAACTGGACGAACTGCGTCACATTGCTTACTCGGGCAAGGATTACCTGCTGCAAGTACAACAGCGCGAAAGCGAACTGACAGGCATCCCCAGCCTGAAAATAGCCTACAACAACGTGTTCGGCTATTACATCGAGGTAAGAAATACACATAAAGACAAGGTTCCGGCCGACTGGATACGCAAGCAGACACTGGTCAATGCAGAACGATACATCACGCAAGAACTGAAGGAATACGAAGAAAAGATTCTGGGAGCGGAAGACAAGATTCTGATTCTGGAAACCCGTCTGTACAACGAACTGGTGGCAGAGCTTGCCGATTTCATCCCCGCCATCCAGATCAATGCCACGCAAATAGCCCGTCTGGACTGCCTGCTGTCGTTTGCCAATGCAGCCCGGGCCAACAAATATATCCGTCCGGTGGTAGCCGACGACGATATCCTCGATATCAAGCAAGGACGTCACCCGGTCATCGAAAAACAGCTTCCGGCAGGAGAAAAATACATTGCCAACGATGTGTATCTCGATACGGAAACGCAGCAGATCATTATCATCACCGGACCGAACATGGCAGGTAAGTCTGCCTTGCTCCGACAGACGGCACTTATCACCCTCATGGCGCAGATAGGTTGCTTTGTTCCTGCCGAAAGTGCGCATATCGGACTGGTGGATAAGATTTTTACCCGTGTGGGAGCCAGCGACAATATCTCGGTGGGCGAATCAACCTTCATGGTAGAAATGAACGAGGCGGCAGATATCCTGAACAACCTTTCGCCACGCAGTCTGGTATTGTTCGACGAGCTGGGACGCGGTACATCTACTTACGACGGTATTTCCATCGCCTGGGCTATCGTAGAACATATACACGAGCACAAGCGCGCCCGTGCCCGTACGCTCTTTGCCACACATTATCACGAGCTGAACGATATGGAAGAGAGCTTCCCACGTATCAAGAATTACAACGTTTCGGTGAAGGAAGTAGACAACAAGGTCATCTTCCTGCGCAAGCTGGAACGTGGAGGAAGCGAACACTCGTTCGGTATTCACGTAGCAAAGATGGCAGGTATGCCCAAGACCATCGTGAAGCGTGCCGACGAGATTCTGCACCAGCTGGAAAAAGAAAACCGACAGGAAGGCATGTCATCGCATCATAAGGTAGAACCTAAAACAGTTCATCAGGACGGAGTACAGCTGAGTTTCTTCCAGCTCGACGACCCTGTACTGTGCCAGATACGTGACGAAATACTGAATCTGGACGTAAACAACCTGACTCCACTGGAGGCGCTGAACAAGCTGAACGATATAAAGAAGATAGTAAGGGGGAAATAATACCCTCTACCTGCATATTATGATTCCCTGTGCTGCCGGAAAATGATACTCCGGCAACACAGGGAATGTTTATTTGTCACACCTGAACTTAAAAAGTAAACCCGGCTCATTACCTGTTTCTTTCTCCCTGCAATTTCCATTTCTTTATCTGGAATACAACAAACAGCAGCAAAGTCAATACACACTGCACACACAAAACAGCAGACATCCACCCTAAACTATACCCAAGTTGCATTGACAGCGCTACAGCTAAAGTCGGAACAAGCGGCAATAATATCCAATACACTACCATACAAAATCGAAGAATCTGTCTTAAACCGCGATTCATACCGCACAACGCCGGAAAATAACGTTCAATAGAATCGATGAAAAACAGTTTCTCCCATGTGTACGTCTTTCTCTTTATGAGAAAAATAAGATGTATCAGCAATACCAGTTCGACAACCCAATAAAAGAATTCAAATTCAGGATAGTAGTCGCCAATGAAAGAAGTGACATAAACTACATCCACCAACAGCAAAAGAAGTAAAGCTATAAACCACATAAATGTATAAAACATAAATTATTAACATATAACCAGGAGAATATACTTGGTGAATTCTTAGAACTCATGTTAAGACTCGCATTTACATTTCTTACTGATTATTTCCACCAAAGTATATTCATCATAACCCAAAGCATCAGGACAATTCTTACAGTCAGGAGAAATATGTCTAACAAAAACCTTAATCATATATTCAAAACCTTCCTCGTATTGTTCATCGAAACCTTCTATATTAGAGATATGAAAGCGATTTCCTTCAGAATCGGTCACAACATATCCGTAGTCTTGTGCCCCTCCAAAAGGAAGCAGATAAAATAATTCCTTATAGGCTTCTACATTTAAAACCTCAATCTTTATCGAATTTTCTTTACTACAAGAAAAGAGTAAGCTTAGAAACAATAATACCACTCCCAATCCATTTATAATAAATCTAATTTTCATATTTTAGATAGAAATAAACGTTTCACTTCTAACATCTGCCGGATATTCAAATCCATTAGGAATTTTAATTTTCAAATTATTAATAAAAAGTTATTCCAAATCTAGAATAATAAGTAGTCGCCAATGAAAGAAGTGACATAAACTACATCCATCAACAGCAAAAGAAGTAAAACTATAGACCACATAAATTTATCGTATTTGTTAATTATCAATTGAACTTACCCTTTCCATAGATCAAAAATCCAATATAACCTTGTATCAATCCAATCGAAACAGCAGATATTATTACATTCCAATCTCTACTTAAATTCAAAAAAGATAAACCTATAGATACAACCACATAAAGAAATGTACCGCATAAAACAAAAATCAGAAACTTTTTCATCGAAAGGTAATTTAGAATTAGGGTAGAATTTATTAATAATAACCTTATATACTGTTCCTTTCAAAACATCCTAAGGAATGCAGCTGAATTTTTTCAGCCGGACAACCCTGTGCTGCCGGAAAACAATACTCCGGCAACACAGGGAATGCTTATTTACTACACTTAAACTCAAAACGGAACCCGTATGCCCGCCATCAGTCCGATGCTCTTGAAACTCAGCTTATACGGGTCGTGCATCTCCTCTTCGGTAGTTGTACCTTGCGATTCCACCTTACTCTTCTTGATATCAGTCGTTCCAAAGCAACCGATATTGGCAAACACATCCAAATGAGACAACACACGGTAAGAAACACCGCAATTTATATTTACTCCCCAGGAGTGTGCAGTCACCTTATATTCCGTTTCGTCCTGCCAACCTTTATTGGTATACCACAGATAACCGCCTCCGTAACTGACAGACAAGATGCAGCGGTCGGATATATCACAACTAAATTTCATCTGGGGACCCACGTAGTTAACCTGAATATCTTCGGATACCAGTGCAGGACCTACCGAATAATTGCCAGAAGTAGAGAAGTTGGTGTACAAGGCTCCTATACCAAACCTTTTGGAAAACTTGTAAAAGGCATCCACACTGCCCTGAATGCCTCCATCATAATTACCCCGATAATGCAATCCGTACGGAGATAGATTCGAATTGAGCAACCAGCCATAACCTATTCCTGCGGAAACTTCTACCTTTTCAGCGTGGGATGATTTAACTTGGGCATGCAAGGAGCATGCAAGAAAAGTAAACAGAACTACTAGATAAACGTTTTTCATATGTATAATGATTTGATTTAATATGCCGGAGCAATATATCGCTGTCATATAAACAGTTTCTGATTACCACTGTTCGTTATCACAAAAATACCATATTAATAAACATCATACAAGGAAAAGAGGGTGACAAAAGGTAGACATCGACAAAGAACCAATATATTGATAATCAAAACAATAAATAATTTTTCAAAGAAAAAGGTAGACACAATGAAAAGAACGAGTGCGCGTACTGCTTTTTAAGGTGTATTTTAAGCAATTTTCAAGCAATTCACCAATAAAACAATCAAATTATTTATATTTGTAACAATACTTCGGTAAATTTTTACCGATAAATTAAAATTAAACATAGAATCGGC
>OGFB01001043.1_pt1 | contig 10991 bp, 7 predicted proteins | sample 1570801 | NCBI WGS metagenome assembly OGFB01 (sample SAMEA2581969, study PRJEB24529) | metagenome | biome: Human gut stool | place: China | collected 2011 | reverse complement strand
ATATCGAAGGACGTAAATCCTGGTTCGAGTGGAGCTATGACGGCGAAAACTATGAGAAGATCGGTCGGATTTTTGATACAACAAAATTCTCCGATGAATATTGCAAATATGGTGAATTCACAGGAACTATGGTAGGCATCACATGTGCAGACCGTGTACTTCATAAGAAATGTGCAGATTTTGACTTCTTTGAATATAAAGCAGATGAGAGCCGCCAGGTTGAGTAATTTTTTTACCAGATTAGTTATTGGGATATAGGCAGATGGTGAACGTTCACCTGACTGAATAAAAATGAAATCAGAGAAAGACCATGCTCAGTTTTGGACATGGTCTTTCTAAGTGTATAAAGCATTTTGCTGAAACTCTCAGAAGGTTATGTAACTATACTTATAAAATCAGGAAGTATCTGATTGAAATTTATATATAGAAGTCAAAATAATATAAAAATGAGTCAAAATTTTGGTAGAGATTCCTGAATAATTGAGATACAATCAAATTACTAAAAGAAAGTTGCTGCAAAATATCATATTTTTTGCTTATATCAGAATTTTTTGCTGTATGACCAGTTGCGCGGCATACAAAGAAAACAAAACATGAAAAGAAAAACTAAGATTTAAGGGAGGATTTTTACAATGGGAATGCCATCATGGTTAGAGAACATCGTATTTTATGAAATTTATCCACAGACTTTTCTGGATACAGACGGAGACGGAATCGGAAATATCCAGGGAATTATCCGTAAACTGGATTACATCAAGAATTTAGGATGTGACGGAATCTGGTTAAATCCGTGTTTTGAATCACCATTCTATGATGCAGGATACGATGTTGCTGACTATAAGAAAGTAGCACCACGTTACGGAACAAACGAAGATTTAAAAGAACTCTTCCAGAAAGCCCACGAAAAAGGAATGAAAGTTCTGCTTGACCTCGTACCGGGACATACGTCCACAGATCATGAGTGGTTCAGAGAGTCCTGCAAAGCTGAGAAAAATGAATATACAGACCGTTATGTATGGACCAATGACGTATGGGACGATTTTCAGGATGTGGGCAGTATCAGAGGAAGCATTCGTGGATTTTCTGAGCGAAACGGATGCTGTGCCGTCAACTTCTTCTCTGTGCAGCCAGCACTGAACTTTGGTTTTGCAAGATGTGACAAAGACTGGCAGCAGCCGATGGATGCACCTGGACCAATGGCAACCAGAGAAGCAATGAAAGACGTTATGCGTTTCTGGATGTCCATGGGATGCGATGGATTCCGTGTAGACATGGCAGGTTCTCTGGTAAAGAACGATGATGATCAGGAAGGAACCATTGCATTATGGCAGGACTTCCGCAAATTTATGGATGAAGAATTTCCGGAATGTGCACTTCTTTCTGAGTGGGGCGAGCCGGGCCGATCATTAAGAGGCGGATTCCATATGGATTTCCTTCTTCACTTCGGACCATCTCATTATCTTGACCTGTTCCGTGTAGAAGAGCCATATTTCTCCAGAAGGGGAAAAGGAGATATCTCTGAATTTGTTAAAACTTATGAAGAAAACTATGCGGCAACAAACAGAGAGGGGCTGATCTGTATCCCATCCGGAAACCACGATATGATCCGTATCAAAGAAACTCTGGATGATGAAGAGATTAAGATTGCATTTGCATTCCTGTTATCCGTACCTGGAGCTCCATTCATTTACTATGGCGATGAAATCGGTATGAAATATCTCTCAGGCATCAAATCCGTAGAAGGCGGTTTCCACCGTACAGGTTCAAGAAGCCCGATGCAGTGGGATCACAGTGCTAACGCAGGATTTTCAAGCTGCAAACCGGAAGAACTTTACATCCGGATCGATCCTGACGAAGACCGTCCGACAGCAGAAGATGCACTTGCAGGAAAGAACGGACTGTATGATGAAGTGAAGAAGCTGATCGCAGTGAGAAAAGAGCATCAGGCATTACAGAATACAGCACCGATGGAATTTGTATATGTAAAAGAATCTGCATACCCGCTGGTATACAAGAGAACCGGAAAAGACGAGACAATCTATATCGTACTCAACCCATCCGGACAGGACGTAGAATGCGACGCACAGATTCCACAGAATGCACAGCCAATCTACTCCAATCACGGAGAAGCAGTTTACGCAGACGGAAAATGGAAAGTACCTGCAGCTTCTGCAACTTTCTTAAAAGTGGAAAAATGATCAGGGGATAAAACAATAATATAATAAAGACAACAAAAAATAAGAAAATCCGGCAAAGACGAGGAATTACTGGTAACAGAAATACCATATTTTCCAGAGTGTTCTGCCGGATTTTTGTATTGCCCGATATGTAAAATATGTCAAAATATGCATGGGAAAGAGAGCAGTATGCTTATTGTCACAAAATGGTAATTATGATAAGATTTTTTCAATCGTGTAGATCAGGGAAAAGAATCGTAGGTTTATGATTCGGGAAAAAAGGAGGAAGTGAACTGCCTGATCATGCAAAATTAAAACAAAATAAAGAAGGAAAATACAGATTAAGAATGGTTACGATCAAAGATATGGCTGAGATTCTTGGAATCAGCACAACTACAGTGTCCAATGTAATACATGGAAAAACCAACCAGGTATCTCAGAAAACAGTAGAACGGGTAGAAAAACTTCTGGAAGAATATGAATATGTTCCCAATATCAGTGCAAGAAATCTGGCAAATAACAGTTCAGGAATTATCGGCATGGCAATTAAGGGAAGAAAAGACAGATGCGACAATCTGATCGCAAATTCTTTTTTTGGAAATCTGGTGAGCGCGATTGAAGCGGAAATACGTGCAAGAGGATATTTTCTCATGCTCTATATTTCGGATGATGTCAATGAACTGATGCGCTATGTTTCCACCTGGAATGTAGATGGGCTGATCCTCCTTGGAATGCTCCATGATGATTTTGCCAGGATTAAGAGTAAATATAAGAAACCGGCAGTTCTGATCGACAGTTATGCACCGAGAAATGTGGCAGATTATGTGAATGTAGGGCTGGATGATGAGCAGGCATGCTATGACATGGCAAAATATCTTCTGGAGAACGGACACAGAAAGATAGCATTTCTTGCTGACAATATGGAAGGCGTGGATTATCAGCGCTATATGGGATTTCTGCGGGCGATGCATGATCATGGACTGGAGACGAATGAGGATAATCTGATCATGATCCATCCGGGGATTCTGGAGCGAAGGTCAAATATGCAGGAAATTTATGAGAAATCCAAAAACTATACGGCATTTATGTGCTGTTCTGATTATTATGCGGTGATGCTGATGAGTGACTTTCTGGATCGTGGAGTCAGAATACCGGAAGATATTTCTTTCACGGGATTTGATGATGACTATACGGCAAGGATCGTAAGACCGAAGCTGACCACGATCAGACAGGACATCAGGGAAAAAGGCCGGATCGCTGTGGATTCTCTGGAAAAACTGATCCGTGGAGAAAAGCCGGAAAATAAAAACTACTGTCTGCCTGTAGAGCTGGTTTTCAGAGACAGTGTAAAAAAGATTACAGAGTAAAAAAGACTGCACAATAAGAAAATCATAAGGATAAGAAAATCATAAAATAAAGCAAAAATAACTTTCCCTGCCTGAGCTGTAAAAAGTACAGGCAGGGTTTTATCTGTCTGTGAAAGGAATAACTTAAGAGAAAGAGTGCATATCCATGGAAAAATGAGTATGAAGAAATGTCGCATATCCAAAGGATATGCATTTTTTTATCTCAAAGTAGCACTTTTTTGGACATAGTGTAATAAGATAGAAAAAAGAAATTGTGCATATTTAACAAATGACGAAAAAGAAAGATAAAAAAATTCAAACTTATGCGAAAAAGGTATTGCTATTTCAGAAACAAAGTGGTATTATACAACTATCAAAAAACCTTATGCGCAAAAGGTAAAAAGAAACAGTTAAAAAAATGACGAGGTGACGAAAATGAAGAAAAAAGTATTTGCAACACTTTTAGCAGTATCTATGATCGCATCAATGGTTCCGGCAGCAGTATCCGTACAGGCAGCAGACGGTGACAGTATTCGTCTTGTAAACGGTAAGATCGAAGTTGACGCTCAGTTGAAGAAATTAGCTGAGATGTATGAGAAAGAAACAGGAACTAAAGTAGAAATCGAATCCATGGGCGGCGGAATCGATATCCAGGGTACTCTGAAAGGATACTATCAGTCAGATAACATGCCTGATATCTTCGTAAACGGTAGTGGAGCAGACTTTGCTAACTGGACAGATATGTTAGTAGATATGAGCGATCAGGAATGGGCTTCTGATACAGATGCAGCTTATGTTGATGAGAGCCAGGGTACAATCGGTTTCCCATATACAACAGAAGCAATCGGTCTTGCATATAACAAAGACATCCTTGACAAAGCAGGAATTGATCCTTCCACATTAACAAGTCCGGATGCAATCAAAGAAGCATTTGAGACAATCGATTCCAAGAAAGATGAACTTGGTCTGACAGCAGTTGTCGGATATGGCACAGAACCGGTTAATCTTTACTGGTCAACCGGTAACCATTTATTTGGTACATATCTGGATGAAGGTCTTGACAGAGAAGATACTACTTACATTGACATGCTCAATGATGGCGGTAAACTTGACGAAAAACGTTTCACAGATTTCGCTAACTTTGTAGGTCTTCTGAACCAGTATTCAGATCCTGCACTCCTTGTTTCCGGTACATACGATCAGCAGATTCTGAACTTCTCATCCGGTAAATATGCATTTGTTACACAGGGATCCTGGATCGGTGCAACAATGGTTGGTGATGACGCTGACGCTTACAAAGAAGCTGGTAACTTCGAAGTTGGTATGATCCCATACGCATTCGAAGACGGACAGGATACAATCCTTACAAGCTCCCCATCCTGGTGGTCTGTATACAAAGATGGTAATGTAGAAGCAGCAGAAGCATTCCTTCAGTGGCTGACAACAGACGAAGCTCAGGAAGTCCTCGTAAAAGAAGCTGGATTCGTAAGCCCATTCAAATCCTGCACAATCGTAGGCGATGATCCGTTTGCTCAGACAATTACTGATTATCAGAAAGCAGGAAAGACATCCGCATGGCACTGGTCAATTCCAGGTTTCAAAGAAGGTATCGCACAGAACTATACAGGTCAGGTATTTGCTGACTATGCATCTGGAAGCCTTGATGAAGCTGGATTTGTAAAGACAATGCAGCAGGTTCTTGAAAGTGCATATGCAAACTAATAATTGATATCTGATGGGCGGCGCTTATGTTGCCGCCCACTTTTATTTGCGCTGCATACCTGAGTAAAGGTCCGGCAGACCTTTATCCAGGTACGCAAAAAAGTCTAAGACGCATTGATTTTTGCTTTGAAATAAGAAATAGGAAGGATGAAGGCAAAATGAATACAAACAGTGCTAGTAAAAAAGCAATTTCCATGGTATGCCTGATCGCCGGTATTATTTTACTGGCAGTAGCATTGATTCAGGATATTTCCGGAAGCGGAGCTGGCTGGAGAGGTCCGGCGCTGATCATTGGTGCAATCGGCATTTTACTGGGAATGTATTTATTCCCGACATTAAAACATCACAGAAGCATCGTTAACTTTATATTTGTATTTCCATTGTTATTTACATTTGTAGTAACAGTCATTATTCCATTATGCCTTGGTGTGTTTTATTCCTTTACAGACTGGAATGGAATCAAGATGACAGGATTTGTAGGATTTGCAAACTACAAGACAATGTTCAATGAACCAAGTTTCCTCTGGTCACTAATCATCACAATTCTGTTTGTAGTTCTGAACATGGTTCTGGTAAATGTAGTAGCGTTTATGCTTGCATTGCTCTGTACCTCTAAGATTAAGGGAATCTCATTCTTCAGGGCTTCCTACTTCCTGCCAAACCTGATCGGTGGTATCGTACTCGGTTATGTATGGCAGTTCGTATTTAACAACGTACTGATCAAGATGACAAATAATATTTCACTTCTGTCAAAGACAAACACAGCTATGATGGCTATCATCGTTGTTTATATCTGGCAGTATGCAGGTTATATCATGCTGATCTATGTAACTGGTCTGACACAGGTACCTAAAGATGTACTGGAAGCATCACAGATCGATGGCGCAAATGCAGTTACAACATTATTTAAGATTAAGATTCCGATGATCGCAGCTACAATTACAATCTGTACATTCCTTACCTTAACATCAGCATTCAAACAGTTCGATGTTAACATGGCTTTGACAAATGGTACAGGTTCTGTTGCAAGTTTCTTCGGAAACTATCTGACAAACGGTACTCAGATGCTGGCTCTGAATATTTATAATACAGCGATCTCCAAGAACAATTATGCACTTGGTCAGGCGAAAGCTATTCTGTTCTTCATTATCCTGGCTGCTGTATCTATTATTCAGGTTAGAATTTCCAATAAGAAGGAGGTTGAAATGTAATGGTTACGAAGAAAACTCCAAAGGTAGTGCTTACAGCTGTTGCGATTGTTATCGCAGCGTACATATTATCTCCTTTCTATCTGGTACTTATTAATACATTTAAGAATGCAAACGGTATTGTTGCAAACCCTGTAAGCTTTGCAGGTGCAAGCTTTGCACAGTTTAAGACAAATATTTCAAACGTTGTCAACAACTCTAACTTCAGTTTCTGGAGTGCATTCGGAACATCTGCGACCATTACAGTTGTTTCCCTTGTATTACTTGCTTTATTCGGCGGTATGGCTGCATGGGTTATCTGCCGTAACAAGACAAAATGGTCTACCGTTATTTACATGACATTCATCGCATCCATGACAATTCCTTTCCAGGTAGTTATGCTTCCTCTGGTTTCTACATTCCGTGATGTAGGTAAATTCCTCGGAATCAACATGCTTCAGTCTATTCCTGGTATTGTATTTGCATACTGTGGATTCGGTGGTGCTATGACAGTATTTATCTTAACTGGTTTTATTAAAGGTATTCCATATGAACTGGAAGAAGCAGCAGCGATTGACGGATGTTCTCCTGAGGGAACTTTCTTCCGCATTATCCTTCCGCTTCTGAAACCGGTTATTGTTACTGTTACTATTCTGAATGGTATGTGGATCTGGAACGATTACCTTCTTCCTTCTCTGATGTTAGGACAGAATGGTAAGGTTAAGACTCTTCCGGTTGCTGTACAGGCGTTTGTTGGTTCTTATGTTAAGCAGTGGGATCTGATCCTTACTGCAGCACTCCTGGCAATGATTCCGATGATCATCGTATTCCTGCTTGCTCAGAAGCAGATTATGAATGGTATGGTTGAGGGTGCTATTAAATAGGCTTGCAAATACTTTTTGAAAAGCTGTCGTTTTCCTCATTTATTGGGGACGGCAGCTTTTTTATGGCTTCAAAGGGGACGCGAAGAAAAATAAATTTACAGATATGGGCTTGAAATGTTGGGGCTTTTATAGTAATGTAGTTGATACAACGCTTAAGGCGAAGGCTGTCTCCGGACAGTCTGTTTTTATGAAGAAGGATGAGGAAAAGTTTTATGGAGAGGACGAAAGAAAGGTCATCGTTTCGTAAGAAGTTTATCGGTGACAGGAAGTTTTATATGATGGTTCTGGCTGTGGCTGTTCCGATCATGATCCAGAATGGAATCACGAATTTCGTAAGTCTGTTGGATAATATTATGATCGGGCGGATCGGTACGGAGCAGATGTCGGGGGCTTCCATTGTGAATCAGTTGATTTTTGTCTATAATCTGTGTATTTTCGGAGGGGTATCCGGAGCGGGTATTTTTACGGCGCAGTACTTTGGACAGAAGGATCATGAGGGTGTGAGACAAACATTCAGGTATAAGTTCTGGATGGCTGTGATTCTGACGATTGGGACGATTTTGCTGTTTCTGACTGTTGGAGAGAATCTGATCAGTATGTATCTTCAGGGAGAGGGTACTGCGCAGCAGATTGCAGATACGCTGAATTATGGAAAACAGTATCTGGATATTATGCTGTTTGGATTGCCGCCGTTTATGATGGTACAGATTTATTCCAGTACTCTGAGAGAGTGCGGAGAGACGGTTCTTCCTATGAAAGCAGGAGTTGTGGCAATCTGTGTAAACCTGTTATTTAATTACCTGCTGATCTATGGTGTATTTTTCTTCCCGAGACTGGGTGTGAGAGGTGCGGCAATCGCAACTGTGCTGTCACGTTATGTGGAGGCTGTAATTGTAATCAGCTGGACACACAGGCATACGGAAAAGAATCCCTTTGCAAAAGGGTTTTATAGCACGCTTAAGGTTCCTGCAAATCTGACAAAAAAAATTCTGGTCAAGGGAACTCCGCTGTTATTTAATGAGACTTTATGGGCTTCAGCTATGGCTATGTTGACACAGTGTTATTCGGTTCGAGGGCTGAATGTGGTTGCTTATCTGAATATTTCCAATACCATCAACAATGTGTTTAATATTGTGTTTATTGCGCTGGGAGATTCTGTTGCGATTATTGTGGGACAGCTTCTGGGTGCGGGAGATATGAAGAAAGCGAGAGATACAGATAACAAGATGATCGCGTTCTCAGTGATGTGCTGTACCTGTGTGGCAATGGTGATGTTTGTTATGGCGCCGCTGTTTCCAATGCTTTACAATACCAATGATGAGGCAAGGGAGTTGGCGAAGTATCTGATTATGATCACAGCATTCTTTATGCCCCAGAACGCTTTTTTGCATGCAACCTATTTTACTCTGCGTTCCGGTGGAAAGACGATTATTACGTTCCTGTTTGACAGTGTGTTTATCTGGTGCGTCAGTGTGCCGATCGCGTTTGTGCTGAGTCGTTATACAGGGATTCATGTGCTTGTGATTTATGCCTGTGTGCAGCTGGCGGATCTGATCAAGTGTGTGATTGGATTTGTTCTGGTTAAGAAGGGTGTCTGGTTACAGAATATTGTTTCGTAAAGGAAGATACCAATATAAATGAAAAAAAGTATCAATAACAATGACATTTGGCTTGACTAACCGATATGCTATAGTGTATCATCAGTAAATGTCAGATAAAGACAGTAATTATTATTCTCTTTGCACTGCATTACATTCAATAACAGAATGCGAGATCAACAGTACAAACTGAGCAGGCGATGCCCGAGAAAATCGAGGGCGTGGGGCCGGGCCGTGTAAGCGGCAGCAGATATGAAATTTACAGACATATCTGTGGGACAGTGTATGTTCCGCAGGTGTGTCTTTTTGTTTTCAGGAAAGAGGGTTTCGGGAAGTTTTTCTGAAGGATAAAGAGATTTTTGGAAAAAATTTTCTGAGACATGCGCGCGTCCGAGATACAAAAAGACCCCGGGAAGACCGCACTTTGAGGAGACATGATCTGAAAATGAACTGAGAGAGCAGAGGTGTTCTGGAATTAGTATAATTCAGAGTGTAAATGTTCATGGATAATGAGGCAATGTATGTGACATAAGAAGAACCTGTAAATTCAAAGGTAAGTAGAAAAAAGGTGAAATGAAGAAGACTTAAGAGTACTTATTGTTTGAAATGAGATTAAGGAGGTCCTGGTTATGGAACAGACAAGAAAGATTAGTATGGCGGCAATGCCGACACAGACAGACAGTAACACGATAACAAATCATATGACAACAAAGAAAGAGGAGCCGGCGTGGGAACACAAGGTGGCGATGAAGGTATCCGGCGTGAGTATCGCTGTGAATCTGCTGCTTTCCTTATTTAAATTACTTGCCGGAATTCTGGCACATTCAGGGGCTATGATTTCTGATGCAATTCATTCTGCATCAGATGTGGGAAGTACCTTTGTGGTAATTGTTGGTGTGAATTTATCCAGTAAGAAGTCGGATAAGGAGCATCAGTATGGACATGAACGAATGGAATGTGTATCTTCTATTATCCTGTCCGGACTGCTTTTAGCTACAGGTATTGGAATCGGTATGAGTGGAATTGAGAACATTATCAAGAGTACTTCCGGTGAGAGTATTGCAATTCCGGGTACATTGGCATTGGTTGCAGCAGTTGTTTCTGTTGTGGCGAAAGAGTGGATGTTCTGGTATACCAGAGGCGCAGCGAAGAAGATTAATTCCGGTGCATTAATGGCGGATGCATGGCATCACCGTTCCGATGCAATGTCATCAGTTGGTGCTTTTATCGGTATTCTGGGAGCAAGACTTGGATTCCCGATTCTTGATCCGCTTGCCAGTGTGGCAATCTGTGTTCTGATTGTGAAGGCATCTGTGGAGATTTTCAAGGATGCAGTAGATAAGATGGTTGATCATTCCTGCGATGAGGCAACAGAGGAGAGCATGAAGGAAGTGATTTCCAAAGTCAAAGGTGTAAAAGGAATTGACCTTCTTCAGACAAGACTTTTTGGCTCAAAGATATATGTAGATATTGAAATTTCAGCAGAAGGAGATATTTCCCTGACGGAAGCTCATGATATTGCTGAGGATGTTCATCATACGATTGAGAACAGTTTTAAAGATGTGAAACACTGCATGGTGCATGTGAATCCGGTAAAGGCATAATTGTATGCAGGATTATTATCCTGAAAAATAAAAAAGTTAATGAGAAATCCCCATCAGTATTCTGGATATCAGGTAGAGTAGATGTGCAGAGTCTGGTGGGGATTTTAAATATAGCGAAGCGGATTGCGAATATCCGCTTGACATGACGTCAGACTGAATTCTCAGGAAATGTTTTTTGCCATGGCTTACAGCAATGCGGAGAAAGCCCAGAAAAAGGAAAAGACAGAAAAATAAAACAGGAGGATAAGGTTATTTTCCTGCTTTATTTTCAGATTATAGGAAGAGGGTGTTGCTCGATTATTAAGTTTTTGATAGTTGAGAGGCACTCTTTTTGAGTTCAGAAGGTTTACAGGGAACAGTGGAAGAGAAAATGAATGAAACCGGCTGAAAATGTGATGTTACTATGCATGAAGTGAACAGTGATAATGTGACATTTGTCATGGCAGATTAGTGACATTCTGCACTTGGATGCA
>OGFB01001042.1_pt1 | contig 11007 bp, 9 predicted proteins | sample 1570801 | NCBI WGS metagenome assembly OGFB01 (sample SAMEA2581969, study PRJEB24529) | metagenome | biome: Human gut stool | place: China | collected 2011 | reverse complement strand
GGCGACCACCGAGATCTACACTCTTTCCCCACGACGCTCTTCCGATCTCCAGGGCGGCCGCGGCGGCAAGGCGTCCGAGGGGCGAGAGGCGCCGCCGCAACATCGGGGGAACGGTCGAGGCGGGAAGGGCGCCCTCGTCGGAAACGAAGAGTCGCAGGGCGAGAAGTCGTGCGCAGGTACGCATGGCGTGGAAAACCGGATGAAGGAAAAGAGGCGAATCGAAGAAGCGAAAAGGCATTTTAGCCGAGACGATTCGCAAAGCTCGTATTCTCCGAAGCGTTGCGCGCGAAGGATCGACGGGAGTCCGAGCGGTGTTGACGGGAAAACTCGTTCGTCTCCCCGCGGCGAATCGTTACCGCCGGCGAATGGCGTCGAGGTCGCTGTACACCGTTACTTTTGCCACTCCGAGACGCTCCGCCGTGCGCTCGATGGCTCCTTTCACGAGAAAGACGTTCTTTCCTTCGAGAAACTCCAATACCTGCAGACGCTTTTCTTTCGTGAGCGGACCCGACGCGCACGCTTCGGCGACCGCCGCGTCGATGAGGCCGCACACGATTTCGAGCACCGTGGGCGTGGGTTCGGCGGACGCCTCCGGGTCGAGGGCCGCAAGCGACTCGGATCCCGCATTCGCACGCCTGCTCGACGGTGCCCGGTTCGGGCAGGAAGCTTCCGGGGGCAATTCCTCGACGAATCCCGGAAGAAGTCTTCGCGCGAAATCGAGTTGTGCCCGTACCGCCGTCACGTCCGCGTTGATGCAGAGCGCTCCGACGAGTTTTCCCGTTTCGTCGCGGATGAGAAGCGACGAGGAACGTACGAGCCGTCCCTCGCATCTGTAGTAGTGATTGGCGAATACGTCGTCCGTTTCGTTCGATCGCATCGCCTTGTCGACGAGGTGCTTGAAGGTGTCGCCGATTCGTCGCCCCGTCACGCCGTTGTTTTCGATGTGAATCACCGAGTGCGCGGGCGTCGTGAGATCGTGGAGCACCACTTCGCAGTCGGGTCCGAACGTACGGGCGATGAGGCGGGCGACGCGGACGTAGGGCAAAAAACGCGGATCGGTCATGCGGAAGAAAAGCCGGCGGAGGTTGTGAAAAAGGGGAGAAGAGAACGTCTCGAACGTAGAAGATTTTCTTGACGCGGGGGCGCATTTCCCTATAATGAATCGACCGTTGCGCGACTCGATCCTGCGACGACGATCGAAGCGCCCGGCGCAAACGATTCGAACCGCTCGAAAGGCGAAATCGCGGAGCGGCGGCGCCGACCCGAGGGGGCGCCCGAAAAGCGCCCGAAGAGACGCGAACGACGAGACGAAGTCGTCCCGACGACGGAAAGTATAGAACTTTTTCTATGTCCGATCGAGTCGTCCGATTCCCTCGAAGCGCATGCAAGGCGCGGAAAAGCCGCTTGAAAACGTGCGTGACGGGCGGGAAGCGGCCGGGGCGCATTCGAACATCAAATTTCAAAGGACTCCTTGCATGGACGAACTCATCTACGGCGTCTGGAACGGTCGCGTGCACGACTACCGACGCGACTTCGGTCATCCGACGTCCGACGACGTGCCCGTGGGGGCGCTCCAAAGTTTCAATCCCGGAAACCCCGTGACCGGTTTCGCGGGTCCTCAGGGCTTTCTCGTTTTCGACCTGCGCGTGACGCTCGCCGAAGTCCTCTACAGCTACTACCGAAAAGCGCGCCGCCTCTCGTGCGGGCGCTGCACGCCCTGCCGTGCGGGTACGGTGCTCATTGCCGAAGCGCTTGAGAAGGCCTGCAACGGCGAAGGCGAATCGGTCGACTGGGCGTACGTGCGCGAGATGGCCGCTCTGATGGCGGAATCGAGCTTGTGCGGGATCGGTCTGACGACCCCCGCGCCGATTCTCGGAGCGATCGACCACTTTCTCGACGACCTGCGGCACGCACCCGCGGTTCCCCGCGGCACGCGCGACCATTACGAGGTCGCCACCGCGCCCTGCATCGAGGCGTGCCCCGCGCACGTCGAAGTGCCCCGTTACATCGACTACATCCGCGACGGCCATCCGGAGCTCGCGACCGCGGTTCTTCTCGAACACTATCCCCTCGTCGGCTCCTGCGGGCGCGTGTGCGTTCGCCCCTGCGAAAAGGCCTGCGTGCGCGGTCGGGTCGACGCGCCCGTGGCGATCAAGGATTTGAAGCGTTTCGCCTCGGATCACGCCGGGGAAGCGGTCGTCGACTTCTTTGAAAAAGCGCCCTCGCGCGATCTGCCGAGCCCCCTTGCGCCTTCGGTTGCCGTTGTCGGGGCGGGCCCCGCGGGGCTCAACTGCGCCTACCATCTTCTGCGTCGCGGCGTTCGCGTCGACGTCTTCGAAAAGGAAGACCACGCGGGCGGCATGGCGCGTCTCGGCATTCCCGCCTATCGCCTTCCCAACCGCTTTCTCGAAACGGAAACGGACGCCGTCGCGCGTCTCGGCGGGCGCGTGCATTACGGGATGGCCCTCGGGCGCGATTTCTCGATCGGAGACCTCTTCCGACGCGGTTACCGCGCCGTCTTTTTGGGGCTCGGCTGCCCCGAAGGGCAGTACCTCGGTCTCGAAGGCGAAGCGACCGACGCGAAGGGCTACCTGAAGGGCCTCGACTTCCTGCTCGATCTGGAGCGCGCCCAGGACGAAGGCCGCTCCATGCCCCTCAAAGGCGACGTGGTCGTCGTCGGTTGCGGCAACGTCGCGATGGACTGCTGTCGCTCGGCGCGCCGTCTTCTCGAAGGGACGGGCGCTCGGGTGGTCGTCTCCTACCGTCGCACGCGCGAAAGCGCTCCCGCGGACCCCGAGGAAATCGAAGCGGCGCTCGAGGAGGGGATCGACTTCGAATTCCTCACGGCCCCCGTCGAAGTGGTGGTCGAAGCGGGCGAAGTGGTCGGGCTCAAGCTTGTTCGGATGACGGAAGGCGAACCCGACGCAAGCGGTCGACGCTCGGTGCGTCCGATTCCGGGGAGCGAATTCGTCATCCCCTGCTCGACCGTCGTGGCGGCGATCGGGCAGAAAACCGATCCGTCCGTCTTCACGCCCGAAGACGGAATTCGCTTCACGCGCCGCGGCACGATCGAAGTGGACGCGTCGCTCGCCACCTCGCGCGACGGCGTCTTCGCCGGGGGCGATGCGGCGATCGGTCCGACGAGTCTCATTCGCGGGCTCGAAGAAGGGGAAACGGCCGCCGCTTCCATTCACGAGTATCTCCTTACGGGCGTTCCCGGGTTTCTCGCGCGTCGTCGCATGAGCGAAATGCTGCGTGAAGGAAAGCTTCTCGATGCCGAGCCGCCCGAACCCGCGCCTGCGACGCAGCCTCGCGCCGAAATCCGACATCTCGACGCCTCGGAGCGCGTCAAGGGCTGGGACGAGGTCGAGCTCGGGCTCGATCCCGACGAAGCGCTCGAAGAAGCGAAGCGTTGCATGCGCTGCTATCGTCTTTTCTCGCTCACGACCCTGCGCCCGATTCCGGGCAAGAGCGCGCTCGAAGAACACTGACCGGCACCGACCCCAGGGAGAACTTCATGCAGATTTATTTGAACGGCCGCCCCGCGGCCTGTCGCGAAGGCGAAACCGTGCTCGAAGTGGCCCGGCGCGAGGGCGTGCGGATTCCGACCCTGTGCGAATTCGCCGCGCTCAATCACCGCCCGGGAACATGCCGCATGTGCCTCGTGGACGTTACGACCGCAAGCGGTCGCACGACGCTTGCGACCGCCTGCACGAGCGCGGTCACGGACGGGATGCGCGTCGACACGCGTTCCGAACGCGTGCGCCGCGCGCGTCGCCTTCAGGCCGAACTTCTTTTTGCCGACCACTGCGAGCGCTGCTCGGGCTGTGCGCGCCACGGGCGGTGCGAACTCCAGCGCGTTGCCGAAGAAACGGGGCTCGACCTCTCGCGCCTCTCGGGGCGCCTCACCGACCGCACGACGGTCGACCGCTCGGCTCCCGCTCTCGTCTTTACGGCCGATAAGTGCATTCGCTGTCTTCGTTGCGTCGAAGTCTGCCGGCAGGTGCAGGGCGTTTCCGCCATCACGTTCGAAGGAACGGGGTGCGCGTCGAGCGTCGGCTTTGACGGCGGTCTCTGGGGCGACTCCGATCGGTGCGTGCAGTGCGGACAGTGTTCCCTCGTCTGTCCGACGGGCGCCATTGCCGTCAAGGACGAAACGGACCGCTTCCTCGACTATCTCGCCGATCCCGACGTCGTGACGGTCGTGCAGATCGCGCCCGCCGTGCGCATGGCGTTTGCCGAAGCCGCCGGGGCCCCTGCCGGACGCAACCTCGAAGGGGAAATCGTTGCGGGTCTCAAAAAGCTCGGCGCCGATTTCGTGTGCGACACGCGGTGGTCGGCGGACGTGACGATTCTCGAAGAGGGCACGGAACTTCTTCACCGTCTCGAGCGCTCCGAGGGACGCGTCGACACGATGTTCACATCCTGCTGCCCGGGCTGGATCAATCACGTCGAAAAGAGTCATCCCGACCTTTTCCCCCACGTCTCCTCCACCCGCTCGCCTCAGGCGATTTTCGGCGCGCTCGCGAAAACCTATCTGCCCCGCGTCAAAGCGATCGACCCCGCCGCGATTCGCGTCGTTTCGATCATGCCCTGCACGGCCAAAAAGGACGAAGCCGCCCGCCCGCAGCTCGCGCGCGAGGGCGTGCCCGACGTCGACCTCGTCCTGACCGTGCGCGAATTGGAGCGACTCTTTCGCACCCAGGGGATCGATCCCCTCGGGATCGACCCCGCGCCCTTCGACTCCCCCTTCATGACGGAGGCCTCGGGTGCGGCGCAGCTCTTTGCGACGACGGGGGGCGTGATGGAAGCGGCTTTGCGTACGGTGTGCGCTCTCGCGGGCTCGCCCCGCGCTTTTCCCCTGCGGTTCGAGCCCGTGCGCGGGCTCGAGGGCGTGAAGGAAGCGCGCGTTGACACGAAACGCTTCGGAGAACTCCGCGTTGCGGTCGTACACGGGCTCAAGAACCTCGTCCCTGTGCTCGAGTGCGTTCGCGAGGGGCGCTCGCCCTGGCACTTCGTCGAAGTGATGGCGTGCCCCGGGGGCTGCATCGGCGGGGGCGGCACCGCGCGCGGCGAAAGTTGGAAGCGTACCCTTCCCGTTCGTCAGCGCATGGTCTACGACGAAGACGAGCGTCTCCCCGTGAAGCGTTCGGACGAAAACCCGGACGTCGCGGCCCTCTACCGCGACTACCTCGGTCGGGCGGGAAGCGACCTCGCGCACGAACTTCTTCATACCGACTACGAAAACCGCCGGAGCGCTCCGAAACCCTTGCGCTTCAAAGAGCTGGAAACGAAAATCAGGCTTACCGACAAGCGCTGAAAGCATTCGCAAAGCGCTCCGAACATCCACCCATTCCCGCGCCGCTCGCCCGACGACGGACGAGCGGCGCCGATTCAGTGAGGCAACTCCATGGATACCATGAAAAAACCCGTTCGCGTGGCCGTCACGGGCCCGGCCGGTCAGATCGGCTACTCGCTTCTTTTCCGCATTGCTTCGGGGGCCATGCTCGGGGCCGACCAGCCCGTGGAGTTGCGGCTTCTCGAGCGCGCCGAGTCCGTGTCGAGCGCTCGACTCACCGGCACCATGATGGAACTCGAAGACTGCGCGTTCCCGCTTCTTGAGGGGCTTTCCGCCTTTCGCGATCCCGTCGAGGCGTTTCGCGACGCGGACTACGCTCTTCTTGTCGGGGCGCGTCCGCGTGCTCCGGGGATGGAGCGCGCCGATTTGCTCGAAGCCAACGCCCGCATTTTCGTCGAGCAGGGGCGCGCGCTCAACGCCTCGGCCTCGCGCGACGTGAAGGTGCTCGTCGTCGGCAATCCCTGCAACACGAACGCGATGATCGCGATGAAAAACGCGCCCGAGCTCGCTGCGCGCAATTTCTCCGCTCTCATGCGGCTCGATCAGAATCGCGCCGAAGCGCAACTCGCGAAAAAACTCGGCTGCCGCGTGGCCGACATCGACCGCGTCGCCGTCTGGGGGAACCACAGCCCGACCATGGCGGCCGACGTCTCGTTCGCGACCGTCAAGGGCGAACCGGTGGCCGGCAGGCTCGACGCCGCGTGGCTTCACGACGAATTCGAACCCGTCGTTGCCAAGCGGGGCGGTGCGATTCTCGCCGCGCGCGGCGCGAGTTCCGCGGCATCGGCCGCTTCCGCCGCGATCGACCACATGCGCGACTGGGCGCTCGGCTCGGGCGAGCGGTGGGTGACGATGGCCGTTCCCTCCGAAGGAGAGTACGGCGTTCCCGAAGGGATGGTTTTCGGTTTCCCCTGCCGCACGGAAGGCGGTGTCGCGCGTCCCGTTGCGGACCTGGCGATTTCCGAAGCGCTTCGCGCCCGGATCGAGCGCAACGTCGCCGAGCTCGCCCTTGAGGCCGAAGCCGTGAAGGCGTTCCTTCCCAAGCACTGAGCGACCTTTTCGGAGGGCGCCCGTGGCCGAATCGACCGTACGCATTCTCCAGACGCTCGCCCGTTCGTCGAGCATCACCCGCGCGGCGCGGGAATTGGGGGTCACGCAATCGGGGCTCTCGCAGGCGCTTGCCCGGATCGAGCGCGCCTGGGGGTTCGAAGTGCTCGAGCGCTCGTCGCGGCCTTTGCGTTTGACGGCCGCAGGCGAGCGCATTCTTCGGGCCGAAACGCGCATCGAATGCGAGCGCGACCTGTGTCGGCGCGAGCTTGCGGATCTCGCTTCGGGCGTACGCGGGACGTTGCGGCTCGGGGTTTCCGAATTCCGAGAAACGATCCTTCTTGCGGACGTGCTTCCCGTCTTTCGACGTCGAGCTCGAACTTGTCGAAGGGACGACGGCCGAACTCGAGCGTGCGGCGCGCGAGGGACGTACCGATCTTTCCATCCTCGTCGAACCTTCGGATCCTTCGGATTTGAAGCTGACGCCCCTCTTTTGCGAGCGTTTCGTGGTCGCCGTGGACCCGGAGAACCCGGTGCTCGACGGATGGATCCCCGAGCGGGACGCCGACGGGCGGCCGCGCTTCCCGTTCTCGCGTTTGGACGGGCGCCCCTTCATCCGAATGAAACCCGGACAGCACCTCCACGACGTTGCTCTCGAACTTCAACGGCGTACGGGCGCCGTGCCTCGCGTGGTTCTTGAAAGCGAGTCGCTTGCCGCGGCTCTCGCGCTCGCGGCCGCGGGTCTCGGCGCGACGCTCGTCCCCGACACGCTTGCGCGCCGTACGAGCGCCGAGGTGCGGTTTTTCGCGCTCGATCCGGAAATGCCCGAGCGTGTCGTTTATGCGGCGTCCCGCATGAGCCGTTACGTTTCGAGGGCGGCCGAGGCCTTCCTCGCGGTGATGCGAAATCATGCCGAGCCGTTCTCGGCGGACAACGAAACGGCCGCCCGACAAACCTGCCGGGCGGCCTCGAAAAAGAGCTCGGGTTCTCAATCGAAATAATCGACCTTCGCCGAGATTTCATCCACGATCGGTTGCTTGCGTTCGGCAAACGTCCGCTTGTTTTCCTCGAAGAGATTGCCGCCCTTCGTGTCGATCGAGACGATGAGCGGGCCGAACTCCCTGACGCGCATGACCCACATGGCTTCGGGCATGCCGAGTTCGGGCCAGTGCAAAGCCGTCACTTCTTCGACCTTCGAGGCGGCGAGTACCGCGCAACCGCCGGGGAAAACGCAATGAAGCGCCTTGTGCGTTCGACACCCTTCGACCGTGCCCGCACCCATGCCGCCCTTGCCGACGATCACCTTCACGCCCGTTTCGGCGATGAATTCGCGCTCGAACTTTTCCATGCGCATCGAAGTGGTCGGGCCGATCGAAACGACCTTGTAGCCGCTGCCCGAGTGTTCCTTGTCCGAGCAGGGCACCATGATGGGGCCCGCGTGGAAAATGGCGAGACCGTCGAGATCGACGGGAAGCTTGCGTCCCTGCTTCACGAGGCGCATGTGCGCGTCGTCGCGCGCCGTAACGAGCGTGCCCGAGAGGTAGATCACGTCGCCGATGCGAAGGTCTTCGATGTCTTCGGCCCGCACGGGGGTCGTCAAAACTTTTTTCAGCATAGGGCCCCCTTGTGCGTCAGGACCTCGAAGGAGAGGTCGCTCTTGAAACGAATGGCCGCGCGGCGATGCGCCCAGCAACCCGTCTGTACCGAAACCGCCAGGCACGACGGATGGCGGGCTGCGACTTCGACGTTGACGCCCATCACGGTTTTGCGGCCCGTGAGTCCGCCCGGACCGATGTCGAGTCGATCGAGGCCGTCGGCTAGCATCCGTTCGAATTCGGCTCCGCGCGCGTTGTCGATGTGCGAGTCCGCCGGGCGCATGAGCGCTCGTTTGGCGAGCGTGGCGGCAACGTCGACCGAACCCGCGATGCCGATCCCGACCAAAAGCGGCGGACACGCGTTCACGCCCCGTTCGCAGATCGTATCGAAGACGAACTGCACGATCGCCTCGTAGCCTTCAACGGGCATCAAAACTTTCGCCGCGCCGGGCAGCGAGCATCCGCCCCCGGCCATATAACCGTAAATCGTGCATTCGTCCGAATCGGGGACCAGTTCGAGGTCGATCCAGGGAATGCGGACTCCCGTGTTGTCGCCCGTATTTTTCTCGTCGAAAATCTGCACGGCGTTGTGGCGCAAAGGGGCGCTTGTCGTCGCACGGCGCACCGCTTCGCGCAAACATGCTTCGAGTCCGTTCCTAACGGGAAAGTCCGCGCCGAGACGCACGTAGTATTGAATGACGCCCGTATCCTGGCAACAGGGCACGTCGCGCTCGGCGGCCATGGCCAGGTCCGTGAACATTGCGTCGTAGACGAGGCGGGCGATGTCGGAGGTTTGTTCCTCGCGAAGCCGCGCGAGTTTTTCCATGACGTCGTCGGGCAAGTGTTTGCCGAAGTACGTCGTAAATTGCGCCATCACATCGGTGAAGCGCTTCTCTTCCGGGGTGAATGTCATGGGGTATTTCCGGCCGTGCGGCGGGTGTTGCCCCGGCCGCGTTCGTGAATGGAAAAGGCGCTCGAGACGCTGAGAAAGGCCTCGGTACGTCGGTGAAAAGCGTACCGAGCCCGAGTATTCGGGAAAAGGTCGGAGAGCTTCTGTTTGCGAGAAGTTCGAGCTTATGGGAGCCCGATACGGTTTTTGGAAAAACCGCGCGTCGCCCTCGCAACGTGCGAAGATAAGGCATCGGCTTTTTCTCGCGCTTCTCCGTAGCGCCCCCCTTCGCAATGAAATTCACCCTGACGCTCATCGGCCTTTTGCTTTTTTTCGGGTTCGCCTACCTGCAGGCGAAGGCTCGGCGCGGCCGGGCGTCAAGGACTCCGCAAGCGATTCCGGGCTTGCGGGACGACCGAAAGAGAAAACCCATGTGGATGCCCGCCCTTTTTTACGTTGCTTCGTGTCTGTTTGTTCTTCTCGGCCTCTACGGTCTTCTTTACGGGGCGCAGCTCGTGAAGACGGACCTCACGCTCGCGCGCTCGGGACTCACCGCCGAAGCCGAAATCGTTCGCGTCGACGTCGAGGAGAGGCGCTATCGACATGACGACCGGGAGATGACGCGACTTGTGTACTACGAAGTCGTTCGTTACGAACCCGAGCCGGGCCGTACCGTCGAGGCGCGCTTTCTGACGTCGCGCGAAGAGGGTGACGTCCGAAAGCCGGGCGAGACGGTTCTCGTGCGATTCGATCCCGCGAAGCCCGGTCTCGTCGTCGAGGCGGGCAGCCGGCGCGACCTCGTCGCGGGGATTTTGACGACCGTCTTTTCCGCGTGCGTGGTCTTCGCGGCGCTCTTTTTCGCGATGAAGGGAAGCACGATGTTGCGCTCGGAAGGTCGGGCGGGCTTTTGGGTGTGGCTCGCCCTCACGGTGCTCGTGTCCCTCGTTCTCGCGCGCGGCGCCATCATGGCGTCCGACCGCGTCGCACGGCTCTTTTCGGGAGATGCTTCGACAACCGCTCTCGAAGGGGGCGAACGGGACGTGACTTTGAAGTAAACGGTCCGATTCGGAGCCGGAAAAGCGCAAACGAGTGCGTTCGCTTTCGGCGAACGGGGCGAAAAAACTTCCGCGGGGTGCGGTGCGGTCGCATCGTATGATCGTTGAAGCCGGACTGTGAAAACATCCGGCCGAACGACTACACCAAAGGAGACGTTTCATGACCGCATTGACCCGTCGCAATCTCTTGCGCGCCGGCGTCGCAACCGGGGCGGCTGCCGCCGCTTCGCTGTTGCATGCCGCCCCCGCCCGAATTTACACGCCCGGCACCTATACGGCGAAAGCAACCGGTATCGCCGGTGACGTAACCGTCACGATGACGTTCGATGCGAATCGCATCACCGACGTCGTGATCGACGCTTCGGGCGAGACGCCCGCGATCGGGCAGGCCGCCGCAAACAAACTCAAGGCTCTGCTCATGGAAAAGCAAACCGCATCGGTCGATGCGGTCTCCGGGGCTACCGTCACGTCGGACGCCGTTTCTCGCGCGGCTGCGAAGTGCATCGAGCAGGCCAAGGGAGGAATTCCCGTCGAGGTGGTGACGCCCGAGGAGAACATGGGCGACATCATCGGCGACCTGAACAAGCGCCGCGGTCAGGTGACGGGTATGGAGTCGAAGGGTAATGCCCGCGTAGTGAAGGCCAAAGTGCCCCTGTCGGAGATGTTCGGTTATGTGACCGTGCTCCGTACGATCTCGTCGGGTCGTGCCACCTCTTCGATGGAGTTCTCGCACTTCGAGGAAGTTCCGGCGAACATTGCCAAGGAGGTGATCGAGAAGGCAAGTGGTAAACGTAAGGAATTAGAATAAGAAAAACATATGAACCAGAAAATTAGAATCAAACTGAAGTCTTTCGACCATAACCTCGTCGATAAGTCGGCCGAGAAGATCGTGAAGACCGTGAAGAGCACGGGAGCCGTAGTCAGCGGTCCGGTGCCCCTTCCGACGCACAAGCAGATTTTCACCGTGAACCGCTCGACCTTCGTCAATAAAAAGGCGCGCGAGCAGTTCCAGCTCTGCACCTTCAAGCGTATCCTCGACATCTACTCGTCCACGCCCAAAAC
>OGFB01001041.1_pt1 | contig 11036 bp, 6 predicted proteins | sample 1570801 | NCBI WGS metagenome assembly OGFB01 (sample SAMEA2581969, study PRJEB24529) | metagenome | biome: Human gut stool | place: China | collected 2011 | reverse complement strand
CCTGATTGTTTTGTCCTTTTCAAGCAGCCTGCCGAGTGTAACAGGCACTTTCGAGTCCTCGATTTTCTGCTTTGGGGAATACACTCCCGCAAGAGAAACAAGGTTAAACTGTCGCCAGTCTTTGCCCTCCAGCTTCATCAAAGTTGCATAGGAAAGCAGGTCAATGGCACACTCAAAAAGATGAACCTCTCCGGTGTTCTCGGCAGTCAGGCGGAAAGAATATTGCTTTTTGCTTCCGGTGCAGTCGCCCATAATTCTTGATTGATTTGTTGCTCTGTATGCGGCGTATTTAGGTTCTTTGTTCTCGTCATAGCCGATAAAAACAGCATTATGATATGGGAGCGACTCGATGATTAGCTTCTGTTCCAAGCAGTAGTTGATAATTTCATAATCAATCCCACGCCCGAAAAGATAATCAAATACCACATCGGTAGTGGGGCTTTTTTCAGGCAGAAGCAAAGGCTGGTTCTCATAACTTTTGATGTTTTCACAAGTCGGAAAGCTGACTGAACCGTTTCCCATAATGGTCTGAACCGCCTCCACAAAATCCATTCCACGGACTTTGATAAGGTAATCGAGGGCAGATTTGCCCCCGATACCTCTCGACCACCACATCCATTTGCCGTTGGAAATCTTCAAGCTGTCGTGGGTTCTTGTGGTGTAGGTGTTACTTGAAAATTTAACAAGCTCGCCCGGTTCATACTCTCTAAGATAGGTTAATAAATCCATTCGTTTGGCTTCGGTTATGACTTCCGGTGCAATATACGGCATAATTATCACCGCCGTTCTACATCAGCAAATCGGCAACCGCTTTCTGTATCGGTTCGTTGATACTGAGCTTTGCAATGATAATGAGTATCTTATCAACAGGGCAGCCGATGTCATTCCAAACAGTCCAAGCACCTCCCGCAAGGTCGTCGTTTTCATACAAAGCAATGATTTCTTCCGGCGAAAACACCGTTTCAATGCTCTGTCGAACCAACTCTCCGTAGAAAGAAAGCTTTGCATTTCTAAGGGCAAATTCTGCTTCCTTTGCGGGCGGTTTGCTTCTTTTCAATTCGAGATATGCTTTATCAAGTCTCCTGACCACAACCATCATCATTGCGTCAAAAGGGTTAATGATTGCTTTTCTGCAAGGGCAGTTTTCTCTTTCCTTATCGGGTGTCATTTTATCGTTCATAGGTTTTCTCCTTTCGTGTGTTCGGCACTTCGCCCTCATCGGGTTCGCCGCCGACAATTTCGTTTTCTCGCTTATCCAGATTGAGCAAGATATTCAGCTCGTCCAAGCGGGCAAGCTTTGTCTTTAGTTCTTCCTCTTGGATAAACGGTTTTTGGACTTCTTTCTTTGCGGTTTCCAACTGATTTGTGGTGTTCTCAAGGTCATTTTCCGCAAGCGACAAGCTCTCGGCAAATCTCTCAATGCCGTTATCAAGACGGATAATATTGCCGTGTGCGTCATCACCGAGAGGAACATTTCTGCTTGTCGCACCTTTCAGTCGAACCTCATAATTTCGCTCTGCGGTATTAAAAAGCAGTTCCGTTTCAAACCCTCGGTACTTGCCGAGAGGAATAGGGTCGGGGCTGTTCATCTGCTTGCAGGCTTCAATGATTGCTTTACCGGCGTCGGCTTTTTCGGAATAAAAAACACCCTTAACCTCCATACCGACAAATCGGTCGTCCGTTGGTTTCGGGTGCTGTTTCGCAGTTTCTACATCTTGCTTCAATCCTTCAATACGGTTTTCCAAAGCTGTAATTCGCTGCGGATAATATTTGATTATCTTATCTTCCAAAGCGTATTTTTCAGATAGAAAGTTGGATTTTAAGAGCTTCAGCTTTTGAACTTGAATGTCCAAATCCATCTTCTCCTTAATATACGGGTTGCCGGTGGCAAGCATTTTAATCTCTGCATAGGAAAGGGCGGTTTCATCAATATCCTCGGCAGAACGCACCGGGGATTTGCTCGTCATAATCTGACTGGCGAACTTTTGCTTTCCCTCTACAAGCTGATAGAGATATGCGTCAAAGGTCTGCTCCGTTACATAGCGGTAAATATCTACATCAGGATTTGAGTTACCCTGACGGATAATTCGACCGGAACGCTGCTCCAAGTCTGACGGTCTCCACGGGCAATCCACATCGTGAAGTGCGATAAGTCTGTCCTGAACATTCGTGCCGGCTCCCATCTTTTGCGTAGAGCCGAGAAGCACTCTGACCTCGCCTTTACGGGTCTTTTGGAACAGTTCTTTTTTCTTCACATCGGTATCTGCTTCGTGGATAAAGCGGACTTCGCTTTCGGGGACACCACGCTCTATGAGCTTCTTTCTGATGTCGTTATATACCGAGAATGTTCCGTCATTCTTTGGAGTTGAGAGGTCGCAGAACACAAGCTGTGCCGATTTTTTATCGGCTGTTTCCTCCCAAATACGGTAGATGTTATCGACGCAGGCGTTGATTTTACTGCCCTCAAAATCAGGCAGCATATCGTTAAGCATACGCTGGTCAAGTGCTAACTTCCTGCCGTCGTTTGTAATTTTAAGCATATTATCTACACTCGAATCTACACCGCCGCCACGGACTTTCTCGGCTCGTTCCGCAAGGGAAGCAACCATCTCTTTCTGCATTTCCGAAGGCTTGACCGCAACATTGTGGAAGTGTGCTTCCGGCACAGGCAGTTCCAGCATATCCGCCGTCTTGATGTCGGCGACCTCCTTAAACATCGCCATAAGCTCCGGTAGGTTGTAGAATTTCGCAAAGCGGGTTTTCGCTCTGTAACCCGTTCCCTCCGGGGTAAGCTCAACGGCTGTTACAGTCTCTCCAAAGGTACTTGCCCACGAGTCGAAGTGCTGCAAGTTGTTTTTGACAAGCGTGTTGTACTGCAAGTATCGCTGAATGGTATATAGCTCCACCATACTGTTTGAGATAGGAGTACCGGTTGCAAATACCGTTCCTCGACCGCCTGTAAGCTCGTCAAGGTATCGGCACTTCATAAACAGGTCGGAGGATTTCTGTGCTTCCGTTTGAGCGATACCGCCCACATTACGCATTTTGGTGTAAAGATAGAGGTTCTTGTAATAATGACTCTCGTCAATAAAAAGCCTGTCCACACCGAGTTCTTCAAAGGTAACAACATCGTCCTTTCGGCTTTGGTCGTTGAGCTTTTCCAGCTTTTGTTTCACGGACTTTTTAGACTTTTCAAGCTGTTTAATGGAGAAGTTTTCTCCACGGTTTCGCTTCAAATCCATAATACCGTCTGTCAGTTCTTCAAGCTGCTGCTCAAGAATTGCCCTCTGTCTTTCAATGGACATCGGGATTTTCTCAAACTGAGAATGACCGATGATTACGGCGTCATAATCTCCCGTGGCAATTCGACCGCAGAACTTTTTGCGGTTCTTTGTCTCAAAATCTCGCTTTGTCGCTACGAGAATATTCGCCGCCGGATAGAGTTGTAAGAACTCCGCCGCCCATTGCTCGGTTAAGTGATTTGGCACTACGAACAGCGACTTATTGCAAAGTCCCAGTCGTTTGGACTCCATAGCGGCGGCTACCATTTCAAAGGTCTTGCCCGCACCGACTGCGTGTGCTAACAGCGTATTACCGCCGTACAGAATGTGTGCAACCGCATTTTTCTGATGTTCACGGAGTTCGATTTCCGGGTTCATACCGTTGAAAACAATGTGGCTTCCGTCGTACTCACGGGGTCTTATACTGTTGAACTTTTCGTTATACATCTTCGTGAGTTTTTCTCGGCGGGCAGGGTCAGCCCATATCCAGTCCTGAAAGCCCTGCTTTATGAGTTCCTGCTTTGCCTGTGCGATTGCCGTCTCTTTTTTATTGAGAACGGCTTTCTTTCTGCCTTCCTCATCTTCGATATAGTCAAAGATTCGGACATCTTTCAGGTTCAGTGTTTCCTCAATTATCTTATATGCGTTGATGCGGGAAGTACCGTATGTGCTGTACGCTTTTACATTGGAACGGTCGTAGCTCTTTCCCTCAATGTTCCATTCGCCGGTAAACTGAGAGTAGTGAACCTTGATATTCCATTGTGCATAGCGTGGGGTGTCGAGAAACTCAAACATAAACTGTTGGAATATTTCGGGCGGTATCCAAGTCGCACCGAGCCTTACGGAAATCTCGCTTGCCGTCAAATCCTTTGGCTGCACCTTTTCAAGTGCCTGCACATTGACGGTGTAATCTTCGGGATACAGTGCCGCAGACCTTTTGGCTGTCGCCAGCTTCTCACGAACATTGCCCGACAGATATTCGTCTGCCATCAGATACTTCGGCTCATAGGAATTACCGTACTCATAAAGGGGATTTAAGAAGATTACACCCTTTAAGTCAGCGAATAATTCCTCCTCACTTTTGCCGGACAACTCCATCATATATTCCATATCAATGGCTGCTTTTTCGCCCATAGAGACAGCGAGAGCCTCGTCTGCGGTGTCAACCTCCGTTACCGGCTTGTGCGGTTTAATCGTCCTTTTGAAGAACATATCCGCCTTGCGTTCCAGTTCGCCATCTTCATTGATAACCTCAAGAGCGGAGAGCAGAGCATAGGAGCTGTCGTCGGAAAAGGCAGAAGTATTGGCACGGCTGTTAATCAGTCCGTACTTCTTTGTAAAGCTGTCATACAGTGTGTTCAGCTTATCCTGTGCCTGTTTGATTTCGCTGTCCGGGTAATCCTCGGTTTGCAGTTCAATCAAGTTACGGACGCAATCTCTTATCCCAATCATACCCTTAATGCGGTTCTCAGCGGTTGCAGATACCTCCACCGGGGACATACGGGAGTTCTCACGGAAATAGATTTTATCGTCTAAAACAGTGTAAGAGAAGTTCCTTACCATAGGGTCTGCCGGGATAGAATTATCTTCTTCCTCCAGTTCGTCGGCAACCTCGTATTCGGAGATTTCTCCGTGAATGTTTGAGACTGCTTCGTTCAAAAGCTCCGAAAGGTCGGCATTTTCAAACGGTTCACAGGTTGCTTCCGGTCCGAAGCGACCGCTTACCATTTTCATTTCGCCGAGTATCATTTCCGGGTGCTGAACAAAATATGAGTTCATCCTTATACCGTTTTCGTCGGTGTCAAGATGAACCCAATCCGGCTCAATATCTATGAGTCTGTCTCGCTTTTGCAGAAACAGAATATCGGATACGACCTCTGTCCCGGCATTACCTTTGAAGGTGTCGTTCGGAAGTCTGATTGCTCCGAGAAGCTCCGCCCTCTGTGCGATATATTTACGCACATTGGAGTTTTCCTTGTCCATAGTTCCTTTGCTTGTCACAAGAGCCATCACACCGCCGGGGCGTAACTTATCAAGCGATTTTGCAAAGAAATAATCGTGGATTAAGAAATTGTACTTGTCGTATCGTTTATCGGAGACTTTGAAATCTCCGAAAGGCACATTGCCGATAATGCCGTCAAAGAAGCTGTCGGGGACATTTACTTCCTCAAAGCCCTGTGCCGCAATGGAAGATTTCTGATAAAGCTGCTGAGCGATACCGGCTGAAATGGTATCAAGCTCAACACCGTAAACCTTTGCGTTTTCCATTGACTTGGGCAGCATACCGATGAAATTACCGATACCGCAGGACGGCTCAAGCAGGTTGCCCTCCTGAAATCCCATCTGTTCCAACACCTTGTAAATGGCGGTAGATACTTCGGGCGGAGTGTAAAATGCAGTCAGTGTGCTTTCTCTTGCCGACGCATATTCCTCCGGCGTCAGGATGTTTTTCAGCATTGCATACTCTGTATGCCAAGCTCCTGCTCGTTCGTCGAAGGCTTCGGGAATACCGCCCCAACCGACATATCTCGACAAGATTTTCTGCTCGTCAGGTGTTGCAAAACGGTTTTCGTTTTGACAATCTCTCAGGACTTTTATTGCTGCATAGTTTCGGTGGAAGCGTTCTTTCTTGTTCACTTCTTCAACCTGATTATTGGCAAGGTCAAAGTTGTGTCGTTCGGACATAGGAATATCCGGGTGGAGGTCAAAGCTCTTTACTTTTGACTTTTTCTTTTGCTCCCAAGCGGGGACAATCGGTTCAGGCTCTTTGTCGTAACCGTTGCCGATACGAACACCCTCGTTATACATTTCCTCATCGCTGTCAAAACCGTTTTGAGTAGCAACGATTTCTCTGTAATCCTCAATCGGTACATTCCCGATATTTGTTGCCACCATATCAGCTCTTTCAGTGTTTTCAATAAGAGCTTCCATTGTGGCAGAGGTACAGTCGGTCAAATCCGGTGTCCTGTGAAATTCTCGGTCTGCGTCCACAAACCATTCCGTACCTACATCGGCAAGCTCCTGATTTGCAATGCTACCGAGATAATCAAAGAAATCCTCTGCCGAGTCATACTCCCGTGCGACTTGCTGTATCTCGTCAAAAGAAAGAGTATTTGTAACATACTGACCTCCGGCATTGCTGTCGGGGTTATAGTACATCCAAGTTACACTTTCATTGTCCCGGTCAATAAAGAAGGCGTCGTCATAACCGGTTTTCGGACTGAAATCCGGTACGGTTTCAGTATCGTTTTGAGCTTTATTTTCGCCTGTAACGGTTTTTTCTTCCGCCGGTAATACACTGACCTTCAAGTGGTCGTTCATCGGATTTTCACGCACTTTGCGGTCAAATTCTTCCCTTGAAAGTTCCTTGTTGAATAAGGGCATATCGAAGTCATAGAGCATTACACGGTTTTCATCAAAGGACAAAATCTCATACTGAGAAGCCCCAATATACACGCTGTCGCCGAGATGATATTCATACTGCGCTTCCGGCTCGTCCTCTTTGTTTTCAGGTTCAGGCGGTGCGGTAGAAAGTATCTCACGGTTTTTTCTCTGCTCTGCAAGCTCGGCTCGCCGTTCTTCCTGCTTTTCAAGCCATTCAGGGTACTTTTCTTTTTCCTTTGGGTTTAGGTATCTGTCCATAAGGATAAGGTCTCCGATACGCTTTTCCACCTGAGACCAAGAAAGAGTAATGTGCGGCTTGTCGCTTCCGATACCTTTTGAAATTGTGATACCTTTTCCGTCGTGCTGTTCGTCAATGCCTGCACCGATGATGACCGGATAAGAGCCGCCCCAACCGTATTCGTTTTTCAAGAAGTCGGCGTTCTCTTTTGCGGAAATGCTCTTTTCAAACTGCTCATAGATACGCATTTTACCCTCGGAAACTCCGCTTCCACGGGTCAATACAGCGTCTATGATTTCCTGAGAAAAAGTAAAGGCAGAGGTTTTTTGTTCCTCTGCCTGATTTCCCATAATGAGAGTCAACTGACCGTCCATAGACGGAATCGGTTTCATTGTATCGGTCAATTCTCCCAAAAGTCTCATTGCTTCAAAATGCTGTGCGATAACGCCCCAGTCGTAGAAACTCTGAGCGGTTCTGTTTTCGTATTCACCCTCCCACAAGTGGAGGACATTCTGAAATGTTTTGTATCCCACAAGCCTGCCGTCGTTTAAGGTAAGCCGGGTGTAGTCGTTATTGAAGATACCCTTGATATATTCGGTACGGGTCGCATTGTCCGTATTTCTCTCATAGAAGTCTTTGATTTCTTCCTTTGAAGCGGACAAATGCGGGGTAGTACCGAGTATCTCTCGGATAGTATCATCGCCACCGAAAAACGGCAGGCTCTTGTCCTCGTGGTTTCTGTCGTAATACTCTAAGCGAATATTACCTGATTCTTCACGATTTCCTGTGCCGAGTTCCTGATGTTGTTCATCAGGCGAACCCACTTCATCATATCTTCCGCTTTCATCTGCTCCGTCAGCCCGGCTTTCTGTGCCATCTGCTTCACGAGAGTTTCCTCCAGTTCGCTGGCTCTCTGCTGAACCTCCGCCAAGTGACTGTTCAGAATCCCTTTCGTCAGAAGATTGTAGTACAGGATTTTGTGATGTTCCTTCAGATAAGTTCTCCTCATCTGCGACCATCTGCCGAGAGTCACTTCCGTCTGCTCCGGCAGTTTCAGGTTCGGAAGATTGTAATCTCCCACCATCGTGTATGTGATTTCGCTCATCGCTTTGACTCCTTTCGTCTTTGATGTCTTTATTGTATTCGGATTGCTCCTGTTCATCAATTATGCGATTTTCCTTGCTGAGCGTGCTGATTGTTCTGCTGACAGGGAGCAACGCCATTTCTGCAATGTCGCTTGTAGCAATACCCACCGCATTGAGAACTTCCTGTGAATTAAAACTTGAAATACCGGCAAAGTCATCGGGAGAATAGACCTTGTCTGCGTTCAGTCCCAATCGTGCCATAACCATATATGATACGCTGTTTCTGACAAGCTCCAAATACAAGGCATTTGCTTCGTCGGCAGACAAATACTCAATATCGCTTCCTGCACCCAAACTCATAAAGTCGGAGATATAGTCTGCGATGTTATCCTCAACGGCATTGGCAATGCTCTCTTTGACGACATTTTCAATACTCGTTGTATCGTTTACCGCACCGAAAGTATTTTCAAGTGTTTCAATAACTTCTGCTTCATATTCGGGTCTCATCTCCCAAATCGGAACAGGGCGGGAATGTCGACTTTCGTGGGTGTCCGATATATCAAAGTAATGAATCAGCCTTTGACGGCTTCTGTCTGTGTCCTCAAATACGGCAATACCCTTTGCTCCTCGGTTTACCCAGCGACCGAAAGTACCGTTCCATCGTTCGATTTCAAGCACGGCTGTTGCGTCGGGTCTTTGGGCATAAATGAGAAGCTGTTCATCAAATCGGAGCCTGAAATTTCTGCCTGCTGTTTTCAGAAACGATTGCCAGTTTACCGGATTGTCTGTAACTGCAAAACAGGTTCTTTCATACAGCTCTGAAATCAGGTCAAATTTTCTTGCCACCTCGTCTGCACCTCCTTATCGTGTTTTTTCTTTGTCCTTTGCGGATTTCGTGTTTTCTTTTGCGGCTGGTTCTACGGTATGACCGTTTCTCTCGCAAAGCTCGGCAAATTCGCAGATATGGTAGAGATTTGTGCCGACCTCCAAATGGTAGTCGTCGATATATCTGCAAGTTCTCTCCATTGTTTTGCCGTCGCCGAGCTTGATTGAGATTTTTTCTCCGTCCGCAATGCGAAACTGCTCCTGATAGTGCGGGTTGATAAATCGGATACCTCGCTCAGCGTTTTTCAAGTGGGCATTTAGCCACTCTTTCTGATAGCAATAGCAGTACAGATTGTACTCGCCCCTGTTGGGGTTAAATCTCATAAGATAGCTGTACTTTCCCGTATCAAGACGGATGCCGTAGTGGTTGCAGTCATCATTAAAGGAGCTGTCGGGAGTGGAATAACAGTAAGAGGACATAGCCTTTCTGCCGGACAAAACATCGCCGTCACGCAATCCGTTTATGACTTCATCAAATTCAGCCTTAAATTCATCGGTTTTCAAGTCTTTTCTGAAATCGTTCCAAGTCGTCCAAAACTCGTTCCCGTTAGAACCGAAGTCGGCTCTCAAATATCCGATAAGACCGGTCTGCATAGAGAGCTGCTGACTTTGGCTGAAGGTGTATTTACGCTCTGCTTCGGTCAATACTCTGTAATCCATTTTCATCACCTCGCTTGTTCGTTTGTTTGTCTTTGCTTTGGAATAGGAAAACCATAAACTCCGGCAATGTCATCGCCGAGCCTTTTGGTAACTCGTGTGATGTCGGCTCTTGTGGCTTTTCCGTTATAGATTTTATCTTGCAGATTTTCAATCTGCGTATCGGTAACACCGTCTTTGAATACACGGTAAAGATAATGGTTTGTACCGTCGTGATGAACGGCGTCGGCACGAAGGTCGCCGTACTTATCCACATACCATTCGTTGTAATCGGTATCGGAATAAAGGCAGTCCTTAATGTTGCCGGAATCAATCATCTTGTAGCCCGACACTCTGCCGTTCCATCTGCCGAGGTCGCCGATAACAATAATCGGCTGTGAAAGCTGAATATTGAGATTTACTCGTTCATCATAAAGATTTTCGGCATTGGATTTTACCATAATGTCGTAAAGCTCATCATCGGAATATCCGGGATACAGTTCCTCCAAAGACTCTCGCCAATCATCAAGGTCAAGGCTAATGTCGCTCCAAATGATATGGCGGTCATTCTGTTCCTGCCTGCTCATCAGTGCCACCTCCCAAATAAGAGAACAGCTTATTGGCTTTGGTCTGCTTCTGAAACTCGATAATCAGACTCATATCCGGAATAGTGATACCCGGAATTTTCAAAATGCTCTCCATGTCGAGCTGCTGCAATTTCTTTTCGGTATTGCAGCCTGCGTCAAACAGTTTCGTCAGAAGCTTTGTCTTTTGCTGAAAAGTGAAATTTTCCTTCATTGCTTTGTCCTCCTTATCGTTCTTTGTCTTTATTTCGCTTCTTGTTTGAAAGCTCTTTCTTAGCAAGCGCTTTTACAGCTTCCCAAGCTTCCTGTGTTGCAGGATGGTTGTCGTTCTTGTATTCGTCAGAAGTCCACCATACAGTGTCCTTTGAATTCTCGTCCATAACGATGAACTTATCTTTAGGTGAACGGCCTGTGTAAATACCGGTCATAACATTAACTGCGCCGAGCTCAGTTTCACGTCCAACCTCATAGCCTTCCAAATCAGCCTTTGTTTCCTCATTAAAGAGTTCGTCATAGGAAGGATTGTGGATAATTTCAGTAGTACCGGTAATACCATACTTAGTTAAATCAATCTTTGCCATTTCAGTATCAACCTTTCTGTTTCTTAAATTACATAGTATCAGAGTTTGCGGTGAGTTGTAATTACCAAACAATCTACACTGCAATAACCTATGTTCGTTAGTATTTTAGCATAATTTTCTACCCTCGTCAAGCAAATTGCCAATTAATTTGGTCGGTTTTGTCATATTGTGGTTTATTCGACATCAACACTGTATTTGTATATTGATAAGAGGTGTAAAAAGTGCTATAATATTGTATTATAAGCAGGTTTATTCTGTATATTCAGCATTTTAAAAAGCAAAGAAAAGGAAAAACTTCTTATTGTTGTTTAGATCGTTCAGTGCTGTATCTTTCGCATCTTGCGGTAACAAAGCAGCTAACA
>OGFB01001010.1_pt1 | contig 11259 bp, 8 predicted proteins | sample 1570801 | NCBI WGS metagenome assembly OGFB01 (sample SAMEA2581969, study PRJEB24529) | metagenome | biome: Human gut stool | place: China | collected 2011 | reverse complement strand
TGGAGCTTGACCAGGACGGCGTCGACCAGCTGGACGTGGACTACCCGCTGGTGCTTGTCGGCGAACGCATCTTCACCGACAAGGTGGACCATATCGCCACGGAAAACGTGGAAGGTGCCAAGCGCGCCACGTCGTATCTGCTGCAGACCGGCTGCAAGCGCGTGGCCGTGGTCGGCGTGCATCCGGGCGAGAAGGTCGGCTCCGCCGCGCTGCGCTATCAGGGCTACCTTGAGGCGTTGGAGGAGGCCGGCGTCGAATTCGACGAGCGTTTGGTGGTCGAGTCGGGCATGTGGCATCGTAGCGATGGCGTGCGCGTGATGAACGCGCTGCTTGATTCCGGCGTGGTTCCCGACGGCGTCGTCGCGCTGAACGACATGTTCGCCTCCGGTGTGATGCATGCGATCCAGATGCACAATCTGCTCCTTCCCGAAGATATTTCGTTGCTCGGTTTTGATAATTCCGACGATTCGCAGGAGTGGTCTCCTGCGTTGACGTCTATTGCTCCCGGTCTTGAGGCGGTGGCGCGTCTGTCGGTGAAATTGCTGAAGGATCGTATCGACGGGGTTTCGCCGTCGAAGGATCTCAAGCCGGAGCAGAAGGTGTTCCGCAAGGTTTCGTCGTCGTTGGTGGTGCGTCAGTCCACCAAGCTGCCCACGAATTCCTTGGTGGTGTGATCTTCCTTCCTTCTTTTTCTTCTTCTTTTGGAAGGAAGGAAGTGATTGGTGCCTCGGCGCTTGCGTCCGGTTTTTTACGGATTGCCGGTGCCGAGGTTTTTGTTTTCCCTTTCTGGCGATTGTCTGTTGCCGGGTACTGCGATTCGATTCTTCCGAGGAGTCGGATGTGAGAAACACGTGGTGCGTTCCTCCGATTTGTTACAACGTTGTAATAGTGATATATTCAACGTTGTAAATACTGGAACAACGGATTGGGAAGGACTAAACATGGTTGTTTACAACAATCCGATCGTGCTTCAGCGCGCAGACCCCTGGGTGCTCAAGGTTGACGGCGAGTATTATTTCACCGCCTCCGATCCGGAATACAACTGCATCGCCATCCGGCACGCGTCGAGCATCAACGATCTGCAGAAGGCTCCGGAGACGGTGGTGTGGCGCAAGCACGAATCCGGCCCGGCAAGCATCTACATCTGGGCCCCCGAACTACACCGCATCAATGGCGCATGGTATATCTACTTCGCAGGCGCCGCAACGGATTTCGAAGCATCCGGCCTGCCGACGCACCGCATGTTCGTGCTGGAGAACACCGACGACGATCCAACTTCCGACAACTGGGTGGAGAAGGGCCAGATCATCACCCCGATCGACTCCTTCGCACTTGACGCCACCACCGAGGTGATCGATGGCGTGCAGTACTTGGTATGGGCGCAGAAGGATCCCGCCATCGAAGGCAACTCCAATCTGTATATCGCCAAGATGGCCAATCCGTGGACGCTGGGCAGCGAGCCCGTCATGCTGACCAAGCCGGAATGCGACTGGGAATGCATCGACTTCCTGGTCAACGAAGGACCGGCCTTCCTGTTCCATGAGAACAAGATCTACATCACGTATTCCGCCTCCGGCACCGGAGTTCCGTACGCCGTGGGGCTGTTGACCGCCGAGCGCGGCAGCGATCTGCTGGACAAGGCCTCCTGGACTAAGAGCCCGGTGCCGGTGTTTAAGACCTGCGCCGAGAACGGTCAGTATGGTCCGGGCCACAATTCATTCACCAAGTCCGAGGACGGCACCGAGGACCTGATGATTTACCACTGCCGCAACTACACGGAAATTAAGGGCGATCCGCTGTTCGACCCGAATCGCCACGCGCGCGTCGGTGTGGTCAAGTGGACCGCCGACGGTCCGGATTTCGGCGTGCCGGAACCTGATAATCTGTGGACCCCCACTACCGCGGACGTGTTGCCCGCTGATGGTGGCCCGCTTGCGGGAACTCCGGCCGTAGGCCACTGAGGGGCGTGGCCGGAGGGGTCACCCCGTCTATAACCCCATCCATAAAGCTGGCTGTTGTCGTCGGCGTGTTACCGTTTGTACAACGATGAAAATAGCTGTATAATCAAAATTACAACGTTGCAAATGAGCAGGGAGGCTCAATCGAAAAGGATTCTTCCCATTCGGATTGCAACGAGGAGCGGTCCAGCGATGGTCCGTTGAGGAAAAGGAAGGAAACAATGTCTACATCCAGGCATCTTACCGGGTTGCGGCGCTTTGCCAAGGCTGCCGTAGCCGTGTGTGCGTCACTTGGACTTGTGCTTGCCGCCGGAGGCTGTGGTGCCTCTTCGGGTGAAAGCAAGACCATTTACTTCTGGAACAATCTGGTGGGCGATGACGGTCCTGCAATGCAGCGCATCGTCAAGGAATACAACGCCCAGAGCGATTACAAGGTCGTTTTCCAGCCGATGAACGGCGGCGATCTGACCACGAAGATCTATTCCGTGATGCAGACCGGCAAGAACATCCCCGACATCATCATCGGCGACCAGTTCCAGACCGCCGTTCTGCAGTCCCAAGGTCTGCTCGACACCATGGACGATTGGCAGAAGGTCGCCCCGGACCTCAAGGAGAGCAGCTTCCTGCCCGCCACTTGGAAGGGCGTCACCGTCAATGGCAAGGCCTACGGCATTCCGCTGTATCTGTACCAGATGGCCATCTACTACAACAAGGACCTGGTCAAGAAGTACAACCTGCAGTACATCCTCGACGACGGATTCGTCACCATCGACGAGATCAAGGACCTCAAGGGCAAGCTACCCAAGGGCACCTACGCGCTGACTTACGGCAATCTGCCGTGGGCCTTCATGTCCCTGCTGTACGGCGCGGGCGGCACGCTTGAGAACGATATGGACGACCTGACCAAGGACGTGTGGCGCAAGCCCATGGAGAAGCTCAAGGAAGCGTACGACGCCGGTGTGATCGCCCCGATGGACGTCGACGGCGAGCAGGCGTTCGGTTCCGGCAAGGCCGTGTTCGCGCAGCTTGGCACGTGGGCGCAGGGCAATATGTCCAACACCTTGGGCGCCGACAAGATCGCGGAAGCCAACACCCTGCAGTACAGCGCCGACAATCCGGTGAACTTCTTCTACCAGTGCAACTGGATGCAGTTGAAGGATCCGCACCGCTCCGCGGCGAAATCCGCAGCCGCCGCCGACTTCGTCAAGTACGTGTACGAGCACTGGATGGATTGGTCTGAGGTCGGTTCCATCTCGCCGGCATACCGCGATCTGAACAACCCGGAGTACCAGAAGCTGATCCAGGCGTCCTTCACCAACAGCAAGAAGGAACGCGACTACATCAAGACCTCCAACTATCTCTACGGAGGCTACGCGACCGCTGGTTGGGGCACATACAACGACATCGTCTACGGCAATGTTGGTCTTGAAGAAGGTCTGAAGACCCTCGACCTCATGGCCCAGGGCCAAATCGAGATTCAGGAGGAATCGTGATGAGCAAGGCATCTACGATCGGATCCGCAAAATCATCCATGAAGCGCAAGAACTCTATCTGGCACGCGCTGCCGTACATCGCTCCGCACTTCATCATCTTCGCCGTCTTCGGCATCATCCCGATCGTCTTCGGCATTGGACTGGCGTTCACCCGTTGGAACATGGTCGGTGCGCCGAAGTTCGTCGGCCTGCAGAACTTCGCGAAGATCTTCGACCCCAGCACCTATTTCTACTCGATCTTCTGGCGTGACCTCGGCCACACTCTGCTCTTCGTGCTGGTCAGCGTGCCGCTGACCATCATCGTGCCGCTGCTGCTCGCCGTGGCGCTCAGCAAGAAGGGACTCAAGGGCGCCGGTCTGTTCCAGGCGATCTTCTACATCCCCGGCCTGATCTCCATCGCCGCCGGTGCACTGGTCTGGCGCATGGTCTTCAACTCCCAGTTCGGCCTGTTGAACACCACTTTCCACTCCGACATCAACTGGCTCGGCAAGAACCCGTACGCATGGATCACCATCTTCGTGCTCGTGCTGTGGGCCGGCATCGGCGGCAACCTCGTCATCTACCGTTCCGCGCTCTCCGGCGTGGACGAGAGCCTCTACGAAGCCGCGAAGGTCGACGGAGCCGGTCCGGTCAGGATCTTCTTCTCCATCACCCTGCCGGAAATCAAGCTGCCGTTGTTCTACACCACCATCATGACCACCACGGGCGCCTTCAACGTGTGGGGCCAGCCGGTCATGCTGACCAACGGCGGACCGAACTACCAGACCCAGGTGCTGCTGATGGATATCAGGAACCTCGCGTTCCCCGCCGGCCCTGCGGCCGCCGGCATGGCTTCCGCAATGGCATTGCTGCTGGGCATCATCCTGATGGCCATCGCCGCGATCCAGCTGATCTTCATGAATAAGGAGGACTGAAGATGTCCGCTGCAACCACAGTCAATGTCGCAAGCGCGGCAATTCCTGAAAACAAAACCAAAAAGGTCTCCCCGTCGCTGATCGCCGTCTATGTGGTGCTCGTCGTGCTGGCAGTCGTCTGGCTGCTTCCGGTGATCTACACCGTGACGACTTCGTTCAAGTCGGTGGCCGAATTCACCTCCAACGCGTTCAACTTCCTGCCCGCGAAGTGGGTGCTTGACAACTACATGACGCTGATCGAGGCATCCGCCAGCTACCCGGTCCTGAACTGGCTGGGCAACTCGCTGATTATCTCGACCGTGTTCGCAGTGCTGTCCGTGTGCATCGTCGCGCTCGCAGGCTTCGGCTATTCCCGTCTGAACTTCAAGTACCGCGATACGCTGTTCTTCGTCCTGCTGCTCATCTCGATGTTCCCTGCCGTGGTCAACATGATCCCGCAGTACCGCATCATCGCCTCCCTCGGCTGGGTCAACACCTACTGGGCCTGCATCATCCCTGGCCTGGGCAACGTGGCGAACATCTTCTTGGTGCGCAACTTCATGAAGGGCATCCCGAAGGAACTGGACGAGGCGGCCGAAATCGACGGCGCCACTGATTTCCAGATCTTCACCCGCATCATGCTGCCGGCCATCCGCCCGATTCTGATCGTCATCTTCCTGTTCAGCTTCACCGGCGCTTGGAACGACTTCCTGTGGCCGACCTTGGTGTTCAACGACATCAACAAGATGCCGGTCACCGCTGGTCTGCAGCTGCTGAGCAACCAGATGGGCCAGTACAACCAGATGGGCTCCCTGATGGCGGCCACCTGCATGGCCATCATCCCGACCCTGCTGCTGTTCCTGTTCGCGCAGAAGTACTTCCTGCAGTCCCTGAACATCACCTCCGGCCTCAAGGGCTGATACCGGCCGAGTGAGATAATGCACAGGTCCGTCCCCAAACGGACGGGCCTGTGATTTTATCTTTCCCGAGCTGCGCATCGCACATCGGATGAGGCCACACCACGGAAAGGACCGATATGAATCCGCAAGGCAACACCATGCAGCCGCCGGCACCATTGGCTCGCAAGGCGGAACGAGTGCTGATGACCATCGCCGCCGCCTACAACGTGATCATGGCGTCCATCACACTGTTCATGTTCACCAGCTGGTTCAAAGGCCAAGCCTACGATCTGCTGGAACATAACGGTTTGCTGAAAACGGACTATTCCGCGGTGGACAACGCCTCGACGGTGGTGGGCATCTACGCGCTGCTGGTGCTGATTATCGGCATCGTCAGCTTCATCATGTCCATGCGGTGTCTCGCTCCCGGTACCACCAGCCGGTGGGTGATCATCTGGCTGGCAATCGTGGTGGTCTTCTCCCTGGGCACGATGGACCTCATCGGCCTTGCACTGTATTCCATCACCTTGGTCATCTATCTGGCCCGCAACAAGGCCATCGCGGCGCAGCAGGATGCGATCCGCACATGGGCCCGCACGCATCAGGGCTAATCCTCCTTCCCGAAGAAAGCTGTCGCTCTCGTGGCGGCGGCTTTCTTCGTATCCGCGCATGTTGACGCGGTACGTTATCGAACACGCAATTCACTTATCCAATTCATTCATTCACAACCACAAGGTGGGACCATGACCGACACAACCGACGACTACGGTTACCTGCTCGTCCACTTCATCGAGGATCCGGACGGCTACGCCGAGAAGATTTACATGGATATATCCGACGGTGACAATCCGCACCGTTGGGTGCCGCTCAACGATGGAAAGCCTGTGCTGGCTTCGCATCTCGGTACCACAGGCGTGCGCGATCCGCATATCATCCGCAATCCCGACACCGGCACGTGGTATATCATCGCCACCGATCTGCGTGTGTTCGGAGGCGACGGCGGCGGCTGGTACGAGTGGAGCCACCACGCCAGCACGAATCTCATCATCTGGGAATCCGACGATCTGCTCCATTGGAGCGAGCCGCGCATGCTCGACGTGTCCCGCAAGCCGGACGGCTCCCATCTGGAGCTCGGCATGGCCTGGGCCTGCGAATGCCTTTGGGTGCCGGACTACTATCCGCAAGGCCATCATGGCGGTCGCGGCGCATTCGTCATGTACTGGTCCAGCACCGTGTTCAATGATGCGGACAAGGCTCACGACGACAAGAACGTTTACTGCACTGTGCTGTGGGGCGCCACCACCGATTTCACGCAGGACACATTCGAATATGGTGGCGTGTTCATTGACAACCACGGTGACGCCATCGACACCACGATGATCCAACGTCCGTTGCCGGACGGCAGTGTACGCACGTACCGCATCACCAAGGACAACGCGCATGGCGCCGGCATCTGGATGGACCGCACCGACGCGAAGCGTTGGTGGGAGCCGGGGACGGCTTGGACCAAGGTGCAGGACCGGATTGGCGCCGGTTATGTGCCGGACGGCAACCCCGGTGGCGTGGAAGGGCCTGCGGTGTTCGCCAACCACCACAACAACGGTGGACCGGACGACGAATGGTACTTGTTCGTGGACGTGATTCCGTCGATCGGATACCGTCCGATGGTCAGCCGCGATCTCGATCAGGGCTGGATGCCGTTGCAGGCGGACGATTACTTCCTCACCGCGCATACGAAGCACGGTGGCGTCGCCTCGCTGACGCGCGCCGAATACGACCGTCTCGCCCGGTATGTGCATGTGTTCTGACGAACGACGCTGACGACCGTGCGCCCGCGTGTGCACGCGGCAAAACCAAGGGGGCTTCCCGGAATAACCGGGAAGCCCCCTTTGCGTGTTCGCTGACCGCGACGGCAATCGCAGTCAGCGACTGCTATTGCTGCGATGTATCGCCATTGGCGCCGTTATCACCGGAATTATCGCCACTGGTTCCTCCGCCATTGCCACCGTTGGTGTCGTTGCCGTCGCCGTTAGCGGGATTATCGCCACTATTACCGCCGTCGCCACTGCCTTGACCGGAGTTCTGCGATTCCTCGGTCTGATCCGGCGTGGTCTGTTGGGTGTTTTCCTCAGCGCGCGGAGTCACGGTGGTCTGTTGCCTTCTGGTCGAGCTCTTCTGCGCGCCGGTGCCCCACGTACCGTCCGGTCCGCCGACCTTGCCGTTATCGGTGGCGTCGGGGAACGTTTCGTTCGGAGTGTCGGCAAGGGCCTGCTTCATGTATTCGGTGAACAGATGCACGGGGTAGTCGCTGCCGCCGGTCCATCGGCCGAACGAAGGGATCTGCTGCGGATTGCCGTTGGCGTCCGGATACCACATCGCCACAGAAGTCAGCATGGACGGCGTGTAGCCGATGAAGCTCGCTGCGTTGGAATCGTTTGCGGTGCCTGACTTGCCGGCAATGGTGTGCCCAGTGGCACGCGCCTCGGTGGCGGTGCCTCGCTGGACCACGCCGGTAAGCGCCTTCGTCACGAGATTCGCGTTGTTCGCTTCGAACGTCTGCTCCGCCGAGGTCGGCGCGTTGTACAGGTCGGTGCCGTTCGCCGTCTGCACTTGGGCAACGATATGCAGCGTCGGCTTGTTGCCTTGGTTGGCCAGTGTGGCGTATCCCTGCGTCATGTCCTTGAGGGTCAGGCCGTTGTTGCCGAGCACGGTGAACGGGTTGGAACCATCCAAAGACGAATCGTCAACGCCGGCCTGCCGTGCGGTTTCGGCGATTTTCTGCGCGCCGAGTTTGGTTTGCAGATCCATGTACACGGTGTTCGAGGATTGTTCCGTCGCCGTGTACAGGTTCACGTATCCCAGATTCTCGCCGCCGTAGTTGCTCACCGTTTCGGTGATGCCCGGGAACGTCCGGTACGAGTTGCCGTTGAAGTACGTGTTGAGGCTGACGCCTTCGTTGACGGCGGCCAGCAATGCGAACGGCTTCATGGTGGAGCCGACTTCGTACGTTGCCTGGGTGACGTTGTTGAGCTGCTTGGTCAGGTAGTCGTCTCCTGCGTACAGCGAGATGATGGAACCGTCCTTGGGGTTCACCGACAGCGCACCGAACTGCATGCCGTCGGGCACGATGCCTTGCATGCCGTTTTGGGAGGGACTGATGGTGGAGAACATCAGGTCCTGCTTCGATTTGTCAATGGTGGTGACGATTTTGTAGCCGCCGGTTTCCAGGTCCTGCTTGCTGAACGCCTTGGTGTTGACGAGTTCGTTCTGCACCATCGTCAGCAGGTATCCGTTCGGTCCGGACATCTGGTTGTTCTGTTGGATTTCGATGGTTTGTGGGAATTTCGCGGCTTTCTTCTCGTCCGGCGTGATGTAGCCGTCTTCGTCCATGATGTTCAGCACGCGCTTGTAACGTTTTTCAGCTTGCTTGGGATTCACGTCGGGGGTCCATACGCTCGGCGCGGGAATGATGCCGGCAAGCATGGCCGCTTCGGAGAGCGTCAGATCCTTCGCGTCCTTGCCGAAGTACGCTTTGGCCGCTGCCTGGATGCCGTATGCGCCACGGCCGAGATAGATGGTGTTCATGTAGTTGCACAACACCTGGCTCTTGTCCTGTGCTTGGGCGATTTTGACCGCCAGGAACGCCTCACGCAGTTTGCCCACGTACGAGGTGGTTTCGCCCAGATAATAGCGTTCCGCATACTGCTGGGTGATGGTGGAACCGCCCTGCCTGCTACCGGTGGTCAGGTTGTTGTAGAACGCGCGTGCGATGCCGATCGGATCGATGCCCTTATTGGTATAGAAGGAGCGGTCTTCCGAAGCCACAATCGCGTTGCCGACGTAGTCGGGCAGGTCTGCGCAGCTGATGATTTCGCGGTTCTGTTCCGCATAGCTGCCGATCGGCGTGGTGCCGTCGTTGTAGTACACGGTCGTCTTCTCGGCCAGCGCGAACTTTTCCGGCTGTGGGATTTCCGTGGTGGTGTACATGTAGGCGAACAGGCCGATGCCTGCCGCGATGAGCGCCGCGAAGATGCCGAGCACCCATTTGAGTACGAGATGCTTGTGTTTTCTGGTCTTTTTGGGTGCGCGATGCGAAGTGTGCTTCGGCCCCTGGGGCGGCTTGCTCAGCACTTCTCCATGGACCCCGTAGGTGGTGCCCACCCGTGGCGTCGTGGACGTTGCGCTGCCGCTGCGGGCGCTTTTTGAGCGTGAGCTGACACTTCGTGTTCGTGAAACCATGGTTTCCACCGTAGCCGAACGACCTGAAAAACAAGGGTGTAGATAGTGCTGTCCGACTGGAAAAACATGTTTTTGCGCAGCTTTTTTACAAATCGACAATCTGTTGACGACTGCCGTAATATGGCCGTTTTTCAGTGATTTTTCAGTTTACAATGCGGTTTGTGGGTATGCTTGGGGATTGGTATACCTGCGAAACGCATAACAGAGGAGTCGTTTTCAGATGAGCATTCGAGTGGCTATCGCCGGCGTGGGCAATTGCGCCTCGTCGCTGGTGCAGGGCGTTGAGTATTACAAGGACACCAAGGACGAGGATAAGATTCCCGGCCTGATGCATAACAATTTCGGTGGCTACCGCGTGCGTGACATCGAATTCGTCACCGCGTTCGACGTCGATGCGCTGAAGGTGGGCAAGGACCTGTCCGAGGCGATTGGAGCCTCCCAGAACAACACCATCAAGTTCGCGGACGTGCCGAATCTGGGCGTGGAGGTGCTGCGTGGCCCGACTAACGACGGCTTGGGCGAATACTACCGCCAGATGATCGAAGAGTCGGACGCCGAACCGGTGGACGTGGCCCAGGTGCTGCGTGACAAGAAGGTCGACGTGCTGGTTTCCTACCTGCCGGTTGGTTCCGAGAAGGCGGACAAGGCTTACGCTCAGGCCGCTATGGACGCTGGCTGCGCGTTCGTGAACTGCCTGCCGGTGTTCATCGCCTCCGATCCGGAGTGGGCGCAGAAGTTCCGTGACGCTGGTGTGCCGATTGTCGGCGACGATATCAAGTCGCAGGTCGGCGCCACCATCACGCACCGCGTGCTGGCCCGTCTGTTCGAGGATCGCGGTGTGCGTCTGGATCGTACGTACCAGCTTAACGTCGGCGGCAACATGGACTTCATGAACATGCTGCAGCGTTCCCGCCTGGAATCCAAGAAGATCTCCAAGACCCGCGCCGTCACTTCCGTGGTGCCGCACGAGATGGATCCGCACAACGTGCATATCGGCCCGTCCGATTACGTGGCTTGGCTTGACGACCGCAAGTTCGCCTTCGTGCGTCTTGAGGGCACCACGTTCGGCGATGTGCCGCTGAACCTCGAATACAAGCTCGAGGTGTGGGATTCCCCGAATTCCGCCGGTATTGTGATCGACGCCGTGCGTGCGGCCAAGATCGCGCTCGATCGTCATCTGGCCGGTCCGGTTCTGGCTCCGAGCTCCTACTTCATGAAGTCTCCGGCCGTGCAGCACGAGGATGGCGAGGCCCGCCGCTTGGTGGAGGAATTCATCAAGGGTGAGGTCGAAGGCACCGAAGAGCAGCTTGACGCCGATGTGGCGGCCGCGAAGGCCGCCGGCAAGGATGTGTGGCGCGCATAGCGTGCGTTGCTGACGGCAGACCCGCGATGGCAATGGCAACCATCTCGTAGGTCTCGACCCACTCGCCTGATTCGTAGGCAGAATCAGCATATAATGAAAATCCCTATGGCCTGGGGTAATGCCATAGGGATTTTTGTTGTCCCGGAAACGCTGCGGCGGTGGCGGCCAATGGTCGTGCGCTGTCGCAGCGTGAACGGGAATCATATATTGCGCAATGTATATCGCGTCACTTTTTGAGGAGTGGTTCGACCTGCTGCTCGTACGCGGTCAACGCGGTGTCGATCACGTTGTGCATGTCGTAATACTTGTACGTGCCCAAACGGCCGCCGAACACGGTCCTCGGCTCGGCCTTCGCGAGCTCCTCGTACCTCGCGTACAACGCCTTGTCGGCCTCCGTGTTAGATCGGAAGAGCG
>OGFB01000997.1_pt1 | contig 11432 bp, 9 predicted proteins | sample 1570801 | NCBI WGS metagenome assembly OGFB01 (sample SAMEA2581969, study PRJEB24529) | metagenome | biome: Human gut stool | place: China | collected 2011 | reverse complement strand
CTAAAATTAATATTTTAAATAGAAAATATGAGATTTTGAAAGGATTGAATTATTATGGCAAACAAATATGCAGGCACACAGACAGAGAAAAACTTACTTGAGGCTTTCGCAGGCGAGTCACAGGCAAGAAATAAATATACATACTTTGCGTCTAAGGCAAAGAAAGACGGCTTTGAGCAGATTTCATCTTTATTCCTTAAAACAGCCGATAATGAAAAGGAACACGCAAAAATGTGGTTCAAGGAATTAAACGGAATCGGCAGCACAGCCGAAAACCTTGCCGCAGCCGCTGAGGGTGAAAACTACGAGTGGACAGATATGTACGAGGGATTTGCAAAGACAGCAGAGGAAGAGGGATTCCCTGAACTTGCAAAGAAATTCCGTATGGTTGGTGCAATCGAAAAAGCTCATGAGGAGCGCTATCGTGCATTGCTCCACAATGTAGAGATGCAGGAAGTTTTTGCAAAGAGCGAAGTTAAGGTATGGGAGTGCCGTAACTGCGGTCACATTGTAGTAGGTGAAAAAGCACCTAAGGTATGCCCTGTATGCGCACATCCACAGTCATATTTTGAAATTCACGCAGAGAATTATTAATTTGAGTGAATTGTGGTTTGACTTGTTTTTGTGAGCTACTGTGTAAAATTTAACTTTTAGTTTGCAAAATATAAAAGATTAAAAACCTCAACTTTGTGTGTAAAACGCAATAAAAAGCAGTCAGTATTAAAACAACAATACTGACTGCTTTTGCTTTTGGTTAATTATTCGTTGGTTTTGTCGGCAGCTTTATCAGCTAAAATTCCTGTAAGCTTTTTTAATGCAATAAAGCTTTCTTCGCTTATATCGTGCTCAATTTTGCAGGAATCTTCATAGGCGGTGCTTTCGTTTACGCCGAGCGAGATCAAGAGCTCCGCAATGAAATTGTGCTTTTCAAGAATTTTTTGCGCAATTTCCATTCCGCTGTCGGTTAAGGTGATGTAACCTTCGCCGTCCATAATAATGTAATTGTTCTCTCTTAATTTTTTCATAGCAACGCTTACGCTTGGCTTAGAAAATCCGAGCAGGTTCACTATATCTATTGAACGAACGCAGCCTCGTTTTTGCTGAATTAAAAGTATAGCCTCAAGATAATCTTCTGACGATTTGTGAACTGATAATGACAATAAAAACACTCCTTGAACAATGATGAAAAATAATGTTCAATCCCAAAATACATTATGTTGATTAAATATTACAAAAACATTAAATGCTTATATATATTTATTGTAACATATTTTAGAGGGATTGTAAAGTTAATAATTATTAATATCTTTATATTTGCCAAATATTTTTTAGTACAAAATTTTACTTGCTATTTTATGGAATATATCGTAAAATTATAGACAAGGGATAGCTATTAAAATCAGCTTGATATGATATGCTTGATATGATATATAGATGAAAGGACGATTTATTATGTCACAGAATCCTGTAATTACTATTGAAATGGAGAACGGCTCTGTAATTAAAGCCGAGCTTTATCCTGAAATTGCACCAAACACAGTAAATAACTTTTTAAGCCTTGTAAATAAAGGCTTTTATGACGGACTTACTTTTCACAGAGTAATTTACGGCTTTATGATTCAGGGCGGTTGTCCTGACGGAACAGGTATGGGCGGCCCGGGTTACAGCATTAAGGGCGAATTTGCTATCAATGGTTTTGAAAATAACCTCAAGCACACAGAGGGTGTTCTCTCTATGGCTCGCTCAATGATGCCGAACTCAGCAGGCTCACAGTTCTTTATCATGCACAAGAATGCGCCTCACCTTGACGGTCAGTATGCCGCTTTCGGTAAGGTAATTGATGGTATGGATGTTGTAAACAAGATTGCTGAGTGTGACACAGACTTTGCAGACAAGCCGCTTGACGCTCAGATTATGAAAAAGGTTACAGCCGATACCTTTGGCGTTGAGTATCCCGAACCTGAAAAGTGTTAATTAAATTTCTATAATATAGAAAGGTAATTATTATGAATGTTTTGCTTACAGGCGGCGCAGGCTACATTGGTACACACCCCTGCATTGAACTTATAAACGCAGGTCATACAGTAGTTGTTGCCGATAATTTTTCAAACAGCTCTCCAAAGGCTATTGAAAGGGTTGAGGAGATTACAGGTAAAAAAATTCCGCTTTATAATATTGATGTTTGTGATGTCGAGGCGCTCGACAAGCTCTTTGCCGAAAATAAAATTGACGCTGTAATTCATTTTGCAGGATTAAAGGCAGTAGGCGAGAGCTGCGAGATTCCTGTTGCTTATTACAGAAATAACCTTGATTCTACACTTGCTTTGCTCGAGGTTATGAAGAAATATTCGGTAGCAAACTTTGTTTTCAGCTCATCTGCTACTGTATACGGGATTCCCGAGAGAGTTCCGCTCGTGGAAACAATGCCGACTGGCTGCACTAACCCATACGGTTGGACAAAACTTATGAACGAGCAGATTCTTACCGATGCAGCTAAGGCTGACAGCAATCTTTCGGTTGTACTTTTAAGATATTTCAATCCTATCGGCGCTCACGAAAGTGGCAGAATCGGTGAAAATCCTAACGGTATTCCAAACAACCTTATGCCTTATATTACACAGGTTGCTGCAGGCAGACTTAAAAGACTCGGCGTGTTTGGCAATGATTATCCTACTCATGACGGCACAGGCGTAAGAGATTATATCCATGTGGTAGATCTTGCAAAGGGTCATGTAAAGGCTATTGATTATGCCGAAAAGCATAAGGGCACAGAAATCTTTAATCTCGGCACAGGCACAGGTTACAGCGTTCTTGATATTGTAAAGGCTTTCAGCAAGGTAAATAATATTGAAATTCCTTATGATATAAAGCCGAGAAGAGCGGGCGATATTGCAGAATGTTATGCCGATCCGACAAAAGCATATGAAATTCTCGGTTGGAAAGCCGAAAAGACCCTTGAAGATATGTGCCGTGACTCCTGGAACTGGCAATCTCATAATATAAATGGGTACGAATGACCGAAAAAACAATCTTGTTTTTGTGCAATCAAACAAAATAACACGAATTTATAAAAATCACTCTCCAAAATGTCAAAATCAATTGACTTTTGGGGAGTTTGTATTATATAATATAATAGCTTATAGAAGCATTACTATTAAAGGAGGAAAAAAGAAATGTTCAAAAAAGCATTAAGCCTTGTCGTTTCTCTTATGCTTATGGTAACTTCATTGTCATTTGCAGCAATTTCAGTTTCTGCTGCAGATACAACATATGTAGTTGCCGGCGCAGAAGAACTTTGCGGCGTTTTATGGAAGGGTAGCCCAGAAGAAGCTCCTGCAAATGTTATGACAGACAATGGCGACGGTACTTACACAAAAGTATTTACCAATGTTCAGCCGGCATCAGGTCTTACACTTAAGGTTGTAGAAAATGGTGCTGACGGTTCACAGAACTGGATTGGCGACGCAACAGGCAATAACATTACATTTAATGTAACTGCTGCAAGTGATGTAACAGTAAAATTTGATTCTTCTACTAAAGAAATCACTGTTACAGGCGACGGCGTTCAGTTTGTAACAAATCTCGATATCGACAGCATCAATGCTGTTGGTAACGGCGACCCTGATGATGAAGCTTGGTTAAACGGTGCAGCTTGGGATCCTACAGCTAACTCTATGACAGAAGTTTCAGACAAAGTTTATGAGATTACATTCAAGAATGTATCTAAGTTCAACAACTATCAGGTTAAGTTCGCAGCTAACGGCAAGTGGACTGACAGTTGGGGCGGTGCAGTGGAAAACTTCACACCTGAATCAGGCGTAGAGTTTGACGCAGCATATAACGGAGAGAACCTTACCGTTAATGTTCCTTATGAATTTGCTGATGTAACACTCAAGCTCGACCTCACAAACTTTGATTATGCTACAAAGTTAGGTGCTAAGGCTACTGTAACAGTAACAGACACATCAACTCCGGTTGAAACAACAGAGGCTGATACAACAGTTGAGCCAACTACTGCTGCTCCTGCTACACAGGCAACAGCTGCTGCTCAGAAAGCACCTCTTACAGTAAATGCTACTTCAAATGTTTTCTCAACTGCAAAGGCTGAGTATAACAGCGAAACAAATCAGGTTACTGTAAGCTACTACCTCGACACAGATTATGACCTTGTAAACCTTGAATGGTACTTCACATATGACAGCGAAGTATTTACTGTAAACAACAAGAATAATCTTGATTCAACAGGTAAGAAACTCGGCATTATGCCACAGATTACAAGCGGTTATGTAATCAACACAAGTATACCTGGCAAGGTAAACGCTAACGCATCTGACCTTGGTCTTTACACAATTAATAAGGACATTCCTTTCGCAAAGATCGTATTGGATGTAAAAGGTACTCCTGAGAATGTTGAAACAACAGTAAACATGAATGTAAGAGTTCTTACAAAGGGTGAAATTGACTTTGATACAATGAGAGTTGATCCTGATTCAATGGTATCATATGTTTGCGATTACATCATTCATGATGCATCTTACATCAAAGCAGCTACAACAAAGCTCACAGAGTCAACATTTGTTCCATCAACAGAGTCAACAGAAGCTCCTGAAACAACAGTAGCTCCTGAGACAACAGCTGCACCTGAAACAACAGTTCCAGAGACAACAGCTGCACCTGAGACAACAGTTCCTGAAACAACTGTAGCTCCAGAAACAACAGTTCCAGAGACAACTGAGGCTCCTGAAACAACAGTAGCTGCAACTACAGAAGAAGTTCCTGCTGGTGCTCTTAATGTAAATGCTACTTCTAACTTATTCCCTGCATCATCTAAGGTTGTTGCAGGTGACGAAGAGTATGTAACAGTAACTTATTACTTTGAGTCAGAGAAGAATGTTCTTAACGCAGACTTCAACCTTACTTATGACCCAACAATGCTCGCTCTTGACAGTGTTATGACTCCTTACACAAACGGTGTAGTAGTAAACTCTGCAACAGCAGGCAAGGTTTATGGCAATATGTCAAGCCTTAATCTTTACAACTTCAACCAGAAGACACCATTTGTTTCAGTTGTATTCAAGAGACTTGGTCTTGGCGAAACAGATGTAAACCTCACAGTTGATAACCTTACACTCTCACTTGCAAACGCTGAAGGTGTAACAGATGAAGCCCAGGAAGAGGGCCTTGTAAGAGATGGCGTTCTTGCTGAAACATCAACAAAATATTCAGTTGAAACTGAAATTCAGGCAGGTAAAGTTACACCTGTTGTTCCAACAACAGCTGAACCAACAACAGCTCCTGCTCCTGCAGGTTCAACATATGTAGTAGCAGGTTCAGAAGAACTTTGCGGTGTTTTATGGAAGGGCAGCCCGGAAGAAGCTCCTGAAAATGTTATGACAGCTAACGGCGACGGTACATACACAAAGGTATTTACCAATGTTCAGATTGCTGATTCACTTCAGCTTAAGGTTGTAGAAAATACAGCTGATGGCGGTCAGAATTGGATCGGTGATAACGGAGACAACAATATAACCTTTAATGTTGTTGCCGCTTGTGATGTAACAGTTACATATGACAGCAATACAGGCAAAATCACTGTTTCAGGTGACGGTGTTCAGATCGTTTCTGATATTGAAATCAAAAGCATGCATGCTGTTGGTAACGGTGACCCTGATGATGAATCATGGTTAAACGGTGCAGCTTGGGATCCAACAGCTAATGAGATGGAGCAGGTTGCAGATAAGGTTTATGAGATTACATATCACAATGTACCTAAGTTTGACAACTACCAGGTTAAGTTCGCAGCTAACGGCAAATGGGCTGACAGCTGGGGCGGTGCAGAAGAGAAATTCACACCTGAATCCGGCGTTGCATTTGACGCTGTATACAATGGTGAGAACCTCATCGTTAATGTACCATATGAGCTTGCTGATGTAACACTCAGAATTGACCTTTCAAACTTCAATTATGCTTCAAAGACAGGTGCAGTTATAACTGTAACTGTTACAGATACTGTACCTAAGACATATATTGGTGATGTAAACGGCGACGGCAAGATTGATGCTAACGACACCACAACTCTCCAGATGTATATTGCTAAATATGCTGATGTAACTGTTAATGAGGCAGTTGCTGATGTTGACGGCAATGGCAAAGTCAATGTTCTTGATGTAACAGCTCTTCAGAAGTATGTTGCAGGTGGCTTCACAGGCACAGGTCATGCAGGCGAAGAACTTGCTGGTTAATAGTATTAAATACTGATAATTGTTATTATTATAATTACGGGCGATAGCTTAGGCTGTCGCCCGTTTTTTGTTTGGACTCTTTTTAAAAGTGGTTCTATTCTAAATGTTGGGGTAATGATGTTACCTTAAAAATATTATCAAGCTAAAAAGGCTTCACCTCAAGGGGAAGTCTTGATAACTCTGTTTTTAACCCCAACTATTTACAAAGAACCAGAAAGCAAAAAAAATGCCCACCCTATTGGATGGACACTTCGATGTTGGCATCTCCCTATTTTTCCAGGCCGTCACCAGCCAAGTATTTTCGGCACCACTGAGCTTAACTTCTGTGTTCGGTATGGGAACAGGTGGACCCTCAGCGTCATCAACACCAACTATTTTGTTTGCGCTCTCTCAAGAGAACAGTTGATATTATACAGCATAAAGATAGCTTTGTCAACACTTTTTTTGAAATTTTTTAATTTTTTCTTAAAAACTTTTTAAAAATCCGAGTTTTACGGGATTTTTGTTTAATTTTAGTTTTTTAAGAGAAATATAACGCCATATTTTTTGCGGAAATATTGACTTAAAACCAAAAAAGTCGTACAATTAATACGAATGGACTGATGAATTATGAATAAAGCAAAAGAAATTTTATTTTCGCTTTCGTCCCTCTCAATTTTCAGAGGAATTTTAAACAGAAGCGTACCAAAAGCATATTACAAATTATTAAGTTCTATGGATAAAAAGCCTGAGGAGTTTTTGAGCGCATACGGCGAGTTTTTCTCGCTTATAAGCGAGAGAGGCTGCAGCAACCGCCTTGCTTATGCGTTTACCGAGGCTGCTCTCTTTGATGAGAACTGCTTTACAAGAGCTGCGGCGGCAGGCAAGTACAACACACTTCCCGACAATTTATTAAAGGCGGTAAAGCGTGATTGTCAGGCGATTTTAAATGCTGCGTCACTTACCTCACAGGAGCTTATTCAGAGCTATTGTGCATCAAATGATCTTGCAACGGTTGCCGATATGGGTTGTGTTGCCGAGCATCTTCCAAAATGGGAGTGCGGCGAGTGCGCCGAGAGCTTTAAGATGTTTGACGGCTCACTTGAAAAAGTGGCTAAATATTATAAAGAAAACGGCTGTGGTATTTTTGCCCGTTACAAAGCGTTTATTTGGCGTGACGGTGACATTCAGCCTGTTTTGCACCCTGACAAAATTGATATGGATTCATTTACAGGCTATGAAAGACAGCGTGATATTGTTGTCGGCAATACAAAATCATTTATTGAGGGTAAGGCTTGCAACAACTGCCTGCTTTACGGTGATATGGGTACAGGAAAAAGCTCTACCATTAAGGCTATTGCAAATGAATTCCGCAAGGACGGCTTGAGAATTGTTGAAATTCCTAAGGAAAGACTTATTGACTTCCCGATTCTTGTTGACAAAATTGCAACATTGCCGATGAAGTTTATCATATTTATTGATGACCTTTCTTTCCAAAAGCAAGACCAGAGCTACACTACCCTTAAGGCAGTGCTTGAGGGCGGCATTGCTGCTCGTCCTGACAATGCACTTATCTATGCAACTTCAAACCGCCGTCATCTTGTAAAAGAGAGCTTTGCGGATCGTACAGATGACGATATAAATACTCGTGACAATATGCAGGAAACACTTTCGCTTTCAGACCGTTTCGGTTTGTCGGTTTGCTACTCTGCTCCGTCAAAGAAAGAATTTCTTGATATTGTATTCGCACTTGCCAAGGAAAACGGAGTTAAACTTTCACAAGAAGAGCTTGAGGCAGGTGCTGAGCGTTTTGCACTTTCAAGAGGCGGTCGTTCGCCAAGATGTGCAAAGCACTACATTGAATCTCTATTTTGCTGATAAACGGAGGTAAATATGAAAAAAATCGTTTCAGTTTTTCTTGCAACGGCACTTGCCGCATCGGCTTGTGCAACACTTGCAGGTTGTGATGGTGACAATAAAAATTATCCTGTTTCTGTTGCCGATATTACTATTGAAACAGAGCCAAAGGACATTGTTGTGCTTTCGGATGAAACCGCAGACATTATTTCTTATTTAGGATATGCTACAAAAATGGTGGGCAGAAGTGACGAGGTTACTCAGAATTTCTTGTCGGTTGCTCCGAGCGTAGGTTCGGCAAAAACTCCTGATGTTGAGAAAATTAAATCATATGCTGCCGATATTGTTTTTGCAGATGATACTCTTGATGAAAACTGCAAGGAACAGCTTACAGACGCAGGCATTATGGTTCTTACCATTGCATCACCCGAAACTACAACAGAACTTGAAACAGCGTATCTCACACTGGGCAAGGTTCTCGGCGGCACAGTTGACGGCGCACGAACAGGTCAGGATTCTTACAAAAAGCTCATTGATGCTATGAAAACCTGCAAGGCAGAAACAAACAGCAATGTAACCAAGACAATTTGCTACCTGTATCTTAACGGTGACAAGCTCAACACCTTGCACAGCGGAACATACGGCGATATGCTTTTAGGATATACAGGTGCGGTAAATGCGGCTGTAAATGTGTCTGAAAGCGAGATTGACACAAAGATTTTAAAGGTTGCAAATCCTGATTATATTCTGTATGCAGACGAGGAAACTTTGCAGTTTATTCAGAATGATTCGGATCTTAAAGGCTTAAAGGCTTTGAAAAATAATCAAACTCTTATGGTTACAAAGGAAGAAATGAGCAGAATGGGCACAACCTCTTTGCTTACTCTTAACAAGATTATGAACTTTATGTATCCTGACAGAGTAAAGAAAAGTTCAGAGGATACCTCTGAGTCTGTTGTACCGTCAGCAGTTGAGGGCGCTACTACCGCCGCAAAGGCAGAGTCAAGTGCACAAACCACAACAGGTGCCGCTGCGTCAAACGGTTCGGTTGAAGGTCAGTACAATATAAAGGTAAGTGGTCTTACACTTAAACTTGACGATGAAAATAATAATGTAAAAGCTATGCAGCAGCGTTTGTTTGACCTTGGTTACATTACCGATAAGGGAAATGTAACAGGTTACTACGGCGAGGTTACTCAGAAGGCTGTAAAGGAGTTCCAGAAAGCAAGCGGTCTTACTCAGTCGGGCACTGCCGATACTAAAACTCTTACAGCACTTTTTAAGAGTGACGCTAAGGCAAAGGCTTAACGCTTTTTCACTGTTTACAACGCAACAGTTAATTACAGGTCACGAGTTTTTCGTGACCTGTTTTGGAATTTAAGAAAAACAGGTCATTATCAATGCTCTATACCAAAAAGAGATAATAAAAATTCAGGTCAAGTTTCTTATGCTGACCGGACTTTTATATAAAGGAGAAATCAAAATGCAGGGAAGTTGGAGAGAAAATCTTATAAAAATAAAGCCGTATGTAGCAGGCGAACAGTCAAACGATAAGGATATGATTAAGCTTAACGCAAACGAAAATCCATATCCGCCGTCACCGCAGGTAAAAAAGGTTTTTGAAAAGTATGCCGAAAACAGCGAGGGACTAAAGAAATATCCTAATTCGGACTCGATTATTTTAAAAGATGCAATCGCAAAAAGGTACAATGTCGGCAGAAACAATGTGTTTGTTGGCAACGGCTCTGATGATGTAATAGCTTTGTCGTTTATGGCTTTCTTTAATTCGGATAAGCCGATTTTATATCCCGATATTACCTATTCTTTTTATCCTGTATGGTGTTCGCTTATAAAAATTCCGTATAAAACCATTCCTGTTGACAATAATTTTGAAATTCACGCAGAGGATTATTACGGGGAAAACGGCGGTATTATTATTCCTAACCCTAATGCGCCGACGAGCATTTGCAAACCGCTTGACTTTGTGATTGACATTGTGGAGCACAACCAAGACAGCGTTGTTATTATTGACGAGGCGTATGTTGATTTTGGCGGCGAGTCGGCGGTGGAACTTACAAAGAAGTATGATAATCTGCTTGTTACTCAAACCTTTTCAAAGTCACGCTCGCTTGCCGGTATGCGTATAGGCTTTGCCATAGGCAGTGAGGAATTGATTGCGACACTCGAAACAGTGAAAAATTCCTACAATTCATATGTAATGGACAGCCTTGCACTTGAGGTCGGCACTGCGTCTATGAATGATGAAGAGTATTTCAGAGAGTGCGTGGGTAAGGTTATTGCCACAAGAGAGAGGGTAAGGGAAGAACTTATCGCACTTGGCTTTGATGTGAAAAAGAGCGCAACAAACTTTCTTTTTGCCACTCATAAAGAATATTCCGCAAAAGAAATATTTGAATATTTAAAGACAAAGAAAATCTTTATCAGATATTTTAATATTCCACGCATTGATAATCGCCTTAGAATTACCGTTGGCACAGATGAGGAAATGGATAAGATGATTGCGGCAATGAAAGAGTTTTTTAATAAATAAAAAGTCTTTATTGTTAATCAAAGTAAATGTTTTTAAGTTTTATAACTTTATTTGCTAATAATAATTATGAAAAGTATTTTAGAATCAACTTTAAATACACGTGCGATTTTGCCTGACAGTTTAAGATTTATCAGGAGCGATGTGCCTGCGAAAATTTCTGAAAAAGAAATGAAATGGCTTATTAAGAATAATATTACAACTGTTGTTGATTTAAGAACCGATGAAGAAAGAGCTAAAAAGCCATGCAAGTTAGAAACCGGTAATTTATTTGAATATTATTCTATGCCTGTTACAGGCGGAGATATTGTTCCAAAGAGCGTTGATGATGTATCGAAATCTTATATTAATATGCTTGACTGTCAAATGTACAGAATAATTGATTTGATTTGCAACGCAAAGTCCAATGTACTGTATTTTTGTAATGCCGGAAAAGACAGAACAGGTGTTGTATCGGCAATTTTGCTTTTAAAATTTAAAATGGATTTAGAATATATAGTAAATGATTATATGGAGTCTAAATCCAATTTAAAAGAAGTGCTTAATGCATATGTCGAACAATATCCTGATGTTGACATTGAAATTATTACTCCGCAGGAACGGTATATAAGAGAATTTATTGAGTATTTTTTGAAAAACGGGATTTAACCGTTAAGATAAAAACATCTGTGTTGACTTGATTTTTATATAAAATACTTTTTCCCTGTAACGCATATGTCACACTGCGACATTATAATTATAATAGATATTACTGCATTATTTTTATCTTTGTTTAGCTAAAGTATAGCAAAATTCAGTTAATTACA
>OGFB01000991.1_pt1 | contig 11471 bp, 6 predicted proteins | sample 1570801 | NCBI WGS metagenome assembly OGFB01 (sample SAMEA2581969, study PRJEB24529) | metagenome | biome: Human gut stool | place: China | collected 2011 | reverse complement strand
TTATATCCCCGCCGTGAACGGCGGGGCTTTACGGCACGTCGGGTAAGCGCCCGTTTCCCGATCGAACACCGCTTCGATACCGATCGAAAGCCCGCCCGGCGAAAGCCCGGCGGGCTTTTTTTGCACGGTGTACGGGCTGAAACCGCACCTTCATAGACGTTTTTTCTAGTGACGGGATTGCAACAAGGTTGCGGGATTGTCCTCACCGTGCCCGACCGCAAACTCTGCATCTGATCGGCACGAGCGACTCGGGTCAAACCACGTTCCCGAAACTCCTCAACCGCCTCCACGCGTCCGATTCGGGTGAGGTGTTCGTCGACGTCGTGGCCCGTCAACCGTTGGGCCGAAGAGGTGGGGCGGCGCACATTGCGGCGAAGCGTCCTCAAATCGCATTTGCTCGAACTCTTCCGCCGCGGCGACGCGATCGGGCCCTTCACGCTTCTGAAGGATGTCTTCGGGGAATTCCACCCGTTTTTTTTGGGGAGGGGGTACGCGCAGGCCGTCGTGATCGTTTTTTTGATACTCGTGCTCCCTCCGGCGCTCATCTCGGTTACGGAGTCCTCGAACCACGCGATGTTCTGCGTTCTCTGCGTGCCTTTTTGAGAAATTCGCTACGGAAGCGGCCGGCGGTTCCGGCGACCGTGCTTTCGGTTCTGGTATTTGACGTTTCAATCGTGCGGCCGCGCCGGTCCTTTGCAGTGAGCGGCACGCAGTACCTCATCACCTTCGGGGTGATGCGGATCGTGGAGCTTGCGGCAGTGTATCCGGTTGTGCGCCGCAACGTCTCGTGAAGTCGATCAGCGAACGTGAACACCGGACGGACGCGCATGCTTTTCGACGTCGCGCGCGAATTCTTGGGCGCGGTTCTCGAAGAGGACGTCCATGCGGTGTTGCGCGACCGGTTGCATGTCGAGAGCGAATACCGACCCCCGACCGATTCGGACGAGCTCGAAGAAGAGCGCGCCGAAGAAGACTGGGAGTTGGAACCAATCGAAGCGTCGCTTTCCCGGGTCGCCCCCGCCGTCATGCGGTCGTGGTCGCGAGCTTGGCGTAGCCCGCGGACGGCACCGGGCCGGAGTTGCCGCAGGGAATTCCCGGCGATTGTTCGATCTTCCGGTGCGGTCAGAAAGAATTCAACGTGACGGGCTTGGGCCTGAGGCTCGCCATCTGTCGCACGATCGCCCGCGCGTACGGCGAGGAGGTTTTTGCGACGACCCCGAGCATGGGCGGTGCCGCCTTTACCCGAAGTGCCGTAAAGCTCCGCCATTCACGGCGGGGATATAAAGAACCCGCGCGAAGCGCGGACTGATGCCCAGAATAAAAATCATGGCCCTGTGTCATAAAGCTTTTGTTTTCAAGCTCAAGCCCGACGGGGGCATGTCGCCGCAAACTCTCGCGTTTCTGCAGTTGCGCCCTTCTGCCCGAATGGAAGAAGGAGTTGCCCGTCTTCACAAACGAATCACCGATATCCGTTGCGGTCATCTGTGAAAAATCGCCCGAGACATCTGCCAAAACCGCGCCGTCGTCTGCCGTGAGGATTTGCGGATTCAAAACATGGTCAAATCGGCGTCGGGGACCGTCGAAGAACCGGGTAAAAACGTCAAGCAAAAGAGAGGCCTCAATCGTTTCATACACAGGGTTGGAGAATGCTCTTTCGCATGCTTGACGAGTACATGCTTGATACGGGCGGCGAAGTCCGCGTTGTTCCCCCTCAGTACACGAGCCGGACGTGCCCGGCATGCGGGCACATCGCAATCGAGAACCGGCCGCCTCGCAGGAGACGCGCAGGTCAGCAGCAGGAACCCGTCGAGGAGACCGTCGGGAAGGTCGGAAAAGACCTTCCCGACGGCTCGGTAGGGAATCTCCGTTCTTTACGGCGGAGAGGATGTCAAGCCGCAATGTTGAGGCGCGCTTCGAGGAAGCTCACCATCTGATAGCGCGTCACGAGTTCGCGCGTGTAGAGGATCTTCCCGAGATAGAGTTCGCTCTTTCGAAGCGACACCGTTTCCGTGTTCGACTGCACGAGGTAGTCGCTTTGCGCCTTGTCGAGGAGCGCGAGAAGCGCCTGACCGCGTTCGGTCGTGAAGTCCGCCTTGAGACGATGGAGTTCGACGGAAATCTTCTCGAGGTTTTCAGCCATGAGCCCCGTCATTGCGGAGTGGCTGTTTTTCACATAGTTTTCCGTGACGCTCACCTGGTCGCGCAGGCCGTGGGCGAGGTCCTTCATCGCGGAGTAAGAGCGGTAGTAGAAGTTGCGGGCGTCGCGGTCGGCTTTGGTACCCTGGTAGAGCGCCATGCGGTAGTAGTTGCCGCGGGCGACCGAAACTTCTTCGAGGAGGTCGACGGCCGCGTCGCGGCAGTCCGTGAGCTTCTGGGCGTCGGCGACGAGGAACGCGTCGATCGAGTCGGCGAGAAGGGCGATCGTGCGGGCGCGTTCGACGGGAATCGCTTCCTTGAGGAGCGTGCGGATCGTTTCGACGTCGCCCCCGGAAATGCCTTCGTCTTCTTCGATCGACTTTTCCTTTTCCTTCGTGAGGAAGTTCGTCTTGATGATGACGACGAGTGAGACGACCATGCCCGCAATCATGAGGCCCATGCCGAAGGCTTGGAAGAGAAGCGTCACGACCGCGCAGAGCGTGGCGGCGGAAAGCGCCGTCATGAACCAGCCCGAAATCACGGTGAGAACGCCCGAGATGCGATAGACGGCGCTTTCACGGTCCCAGGCGCCGTCGGCAAGCGACGAGCCCATCGCGACCATGAAGGTGACGTACGTGGTCGAGAGCGGGAGCTTCAGGCTCGTCGCCGAAGCGATGAGGGCCGCGGCCACGACGAGGTTCACGCAGGCGCGGATTTCGTCGAAGGGCAGTTCCCGTTCGCCCGGCTTCAGGGTCTTTTTCTTGTAACGCGAGCCGATTCCTTCGAGAACGGACACGGGGAGGAACTGGCGGATGAGGGTGTTGGCGTTGAGCGACGCGCGAACGAGAACGCGCGCGGGCAGGGACGAGCCGAACTGCTCCCGACCGCCCCGGGTCGAGGAGGAGAGGTTCACCGACGTGCGGATGACGCGATGGGCCTTCTTCGAGCAGTAAAGCGTTACGACCATCACGAGACCCGAAGCGACGAGCCAGCCCGTCGATGCGGCGAAGGGTTCGCGAAGGCCTTCCATCGTGAAGACGGCGGGGTCGGCGCCGGGCGTCGCGCTGAAGATGTGCCAGGAGTCGAGAGCCGCGAGCGGAACGCCCACGAAGTTGACGAGGTCGTTGCCGGCAAAAGCGAACGCGAGCGAGAACGTGCCCGCAAGGATCACATAGCGCATCACGTTCGTGTTGAAGAACGTGATGAGCGCCTGGAAGAGGACCGTGAAGCCGATGAAGCAACTCCAGAGGATGAGGTCGGAATTGTCTTTGAGGAAGGCCAGGCGTTCGGGCGTCATGAAGGAAGCCCCCTTGGCTCCCTTCATGATGAGGAAGTAAAAGAGCGACGTCATTGCAATGCCGCCGAAAAGCCCCCCGAGATAACGGTAGGCCTTTTCATAGCGGAACGAAAAGACGAGACGCAGGAGGAACTGCACGACGAGACCCGCCACGAAGGCCACCGCCACCGAGACGAGAATCGTCATGATCATCGAGAGTGCTTTGCCGCTGTTGACGTACGCCCCGATGTCGGCAAGGGGTTCGCCCGCCTGCCAGATCTTCCAGAAGGCGAGGGTCGCCGTCGCGCCGAGCAGCTCGAAGATGATCGACACCGTGGTCGACGTGGGAAGCCCGAGCGCGTTGAAGAGGTTCAAGAGGAGAACGTCCGCCACCATGACGGCGCAAAAGACCACCATCACGTCGTTGAACGTGAACTTTTCGGGCATCAGCACGCCCGAACGGGCGATTTCCATCATGCCCGAGGAGAAGGTCGCGCCGAGCAGAACGCCCGCCGCGGCGACCGTGAGCACGATGCGGAAGGGGGCCGTGCGCGAGCCGACGGCGCTGTTGAGGAAATTGACGGCGTCGTTGCTCACGCCGACGAAGAGGTCGAGCACGGCGAGAAGGCCGAGAAGACCGAGAGCTGTCAGAAGAAACGGATCCATGGGAGGTACTGCTCAGAGTAAGAGGCCTCCGAATGGTAGTGGCCGAATATGACAACTTTGTGACAGAACTGTGACATTCGCGGAAAAGCCCCCGAAAAAACTGTGTAAACCTCTTCGAAGATCGAAAAAACGATGACGAATGTGTGACAAAGCCGTTGCTGCGGACGGAAGTCGCGCGGCTTGTCGAGCTCGAAAATTCACCCGCGAGCCCGCGTAGGCGAAGGGAAACCCGTCGGTCTCGCGGGATCGGGTTGCAGGGGCCTCCTGAAGTACTGCGGAACTCTCCGAGTTCGTCGAGTCCGCCGACGCGCCGGTGTTGCCGGAGATGTACCGCGCAAAAGCGCCGTGAAGAGCCCGCCGTGCACGACGTGCGCGGCAAGGCTCCCCGCAAACCCGGAGCATCGAACGGTTTGCGTGACGTGTCGTCCCCAACCGCTCTTTGAGCGACGCGAGCGACTTCTTGCGGGTGTGGTTTTCGAGCATCTCACCGAGCCTGACGTTGGCCGTGTTGACGAACATCGGGAGTATCGGGCGCAGGAAGACGCAGCGCGCCGGAAGCGCGAAGTCGAGTTCCGCACCGAGGTCGCCGCCTGCGGGAAAAACTTCCGAAAACAGCCGGCGTAAAAACACGAACGCCCTTTCGGCCGACCGCAGTCGGGAAAGGGCGTTCGGCGTGTGTCGGAAGCCGTCGGGTCGGTCGAGTCTCATCGCGAGCCTCGGCTGGGGATTCCCTTCGTCAGTGCACGTTGCGCATGCGAACGAGCTTCGCAAAGGCCGCTTTCATGTCGACGGCCACGAGCGATCGACGCATTTCGTAGAGTTCCCGATAGGTGCGCGAGCGCGTGGCGTCGGGCTCGAATGAGCCCGAGGGCGTGATCGCCGCGGCGAGCGCTTCGCGAAGAGGTGCCGGATCGTCCGTTTCTCCGCCGAGACCGCCCGTAGCCCAGGCGCCGAAAATGCAGTTCGTCAGAACGGCGCCGCCCGGGTTCTTGAAGCGCACGATGTTGGCTTCGAGCATGTCGGACTTGATCTGGTTCCAGAGGTCGTCGCGCGAGCCGCCTTCCGTCACGGTGATGCGGGTGAGGTCTACGCCCGCCTTGCGGTAGTTGTCGGCCAGCCCGATGTAGTCGTAGCCGATCGCTTCGAGCACGGCGCGCCACATGACGAACTGATCGTCGTCCATCGTCATGTTGAGGAAGCACCCCGAGGCGTCCTTCTCGTCGCCGTTGCCGCCCGTGAGGTAGGGAAGAAAAAGGACGCCGCGCGACCCCGCGGGCACCTTTGCGGCGCCCTCGGAAAGTTCGCGGTAATAGTCGCCGTTCCCTTCTTCGCGGCAGACGTGGTCCTTGAACCAACGCAGTGCGAGACCGCCCGTACGCACGAATCCCCAGTAGAAGTACGTGTCGGGGAGCGTGCCGGAATTGAAGACGAGCCCCATGCCGGGCTTCGAGAGCTCGGGCACGATCCCGTCGGTCGAGACGCAGAACATGGCGCAGGTGCCCGCGACGTCGACCCCCTGGTTGGCTTCGAAAATGCCCGAACCGAGCATCGATTGCATCGTGTCGCCCGCACCGGCGAGAATCGGAATGCCCGCGGGAAGACCCGTCGCACGGGCGACGTCTTCGGAAAGATCCCCGACGCGGTCCCAGGGCTTCAGAATGCGGGGCATGTAGGAGGGATCGATCCCGAGGATTTCAAGCTGTTCGGTCGACCAGCGTTTTTCCTTTACGTCGTAACCGAGCCCCCAGCCCGACATGGCGCCCCAGTCGATGAAGGCCTCGTCGGCCGCAAGGCCCGCAAGGTGCATGAGGATGTAGGGGGCGTTGTGCACGAACTTCACGCCTTTTTCGCGGAATCCTTCGTGCTCGCGCAGGAACCAGCGCGCGAACATGGCGGGGAACATGGGGCTCGCTTCCGGATTGCCGGTTTCGCGCCCCCAGATTTCCAGACCGCGTGCGTTGAGCGCTTCGACGTCTTCGGTCGTGCGGCTGTCGAGGTAGTTGATGTAGGGCGTGATGGCACGACCTTCGCGGTCGATGCCGACGATGCCGCAGATGATCCCGTCGCCCATGACGGAAGCGATGTTCGCGGGGTTGCGCCCGGCCGCACGCAGATCCTCGACGACGCGCTTCATGCACTCAAGCGTCACCGCCACGTAATTGTCCGCATCCATTTCCACCCAGCCCGGATGCGGGTAGTGCAGGGTCGTCGGAAGGCTGCGGGTTGCTACGGGTTGGAAATTACCGTCATAAACAGCCACCTTGACGCTCTGCGTGCCGGCGTCAAAGCCCATGTACAACTTCTCGTTCTTATCCATTTATGTAAACCCTGAAAAAATGAGAGACCCTGCGGGCTGCCCCCACGGGAGGAAAATCCAAATTTTATCCAACGGGCCGTAAAACCTCTCCATTCATGGGGAGGATATAAGGCCCAGTGACCTTTTTCCGGGGAGGCGCATATTTGCGAAAAGAGTGTGACACAATATTCGTATGAAGATCACCTGCGCCTTTAAGTATGAACTCTACGTGGACGCGACCCGACGTGCGGCCTTGAGCCGAAACGCCGGTTGCCGCAGGTTTGTCTTCAACAAGGCGCTGGACATCCAAAACGAGCGAAAGGAAAAGGGCGAAAAGCTTCTCACCTACAGCCAGCTCTGCCATGAGCTGGTGCTCTGGAAAAAGCAGCCCGAGACCGCCTTCCTTCGAGAGGCGATGTCCCAACCGCTCCAACAAGCCCTGCGCGATCTCGATCGTGCCATCGGCGACAGCTTTCGACCCATGAGCGATCCGGCACACAAAGGGTGGCCGAAGTTCAAGGCGAAAGACATTGGCGACGGCTTTCGGGTACCGCAGTTCGAGCAGGAGCACATTGACGACGCCAACGGCCGAGTCAAGCTCCCGAAGATCGGCTGGGTTCGATACCGAAAAACGCGGCCCATCGCGTTCCCTTCCGCGGACGGGACGCTCGTGCCCGGTGTCGTAAAACAGATTCACATCAAGAAGGACTGCGGCCGTTGGTTCGTGAACTTCACGACCGAGTTCGAAATCGAGGCCCCCGAAATGAAGGCGCTCGATGTCGGAATCGACGTCGGTGTCGTGCATGCCGTCACGACGAGCGACGGACGATTTTTCGATCTCGACACGGCGAAAATTCGCTCGATCGAGGGGCGCATTGCAGTGTTGAAACGCAAGCTCTCGCTCAATCAAGAGTCGCGGCAGAAGCTTGCGAAGTTGGGACGGGCGGAGCCTTTCGACAAGAAGCAACCGAGTCGCAAACGGCGTCGACTCAAGGAGAGGATTCAAAATCTGTACCGTAAGATTCGTTGCATTCGACAAGAGTTCTACAGGAAGACGGCGCATGCGCTCGCTCAGGAGTACGGCTGCGTGTACGTCGAGGACCTGAAGGTGAAGAACATGACGGCGTCCGCCAAGGGCACCGTTGAGAATCCCGGCAAGAACGTGAAACAGAAAAGCGGGCTTAACCGCGCCATTCTGCGCGTGGGATTCTACGATCTGCGCCACGAAATCGAATGGCAACTTGTGAAGGCAGGCGGGGTGGTGATTGCCGTTGATCCGCGAGGAACGAGCATAACCTGCCCGCACTGCGGGACCAGGGATAAACGCAACCGTCCGACGCAAGCGATTTTCAAGTGCATCAACAAAAGTTGCAACTTCGAATCGAATGCCGATGTGGTTGGCGCCCTAAACGTGTTGAAGAAGGGCCGGACCGGCCCGAGTGCACACGACAAAAAGCACATCGCCCGTGTAGTGAGTGTCGAGGAGCAAGGCTTTCGGCCTGAGGACTCGACGCCATCAATGGGAACCATCCTCAGTCCGCGCGACCGCGCGGCCTAAGGAATCCCCGCCCTTTAGGGCGGGGAGGAAGTCAACAGGGCTTTTGCGTAGGTCGAAGTCCTTCCGAAGGCGAGATGCGCGTGCTTTTTTCAAGCGGTCCGTCCAGCATTCGACTTCTCGAAGCAAAATCTCTCGAAGATCATGGTTTTCAAGATGATTTTCACTGTTTTTCAAGGACCCTCACCCCTTGGACACCCCCGAAGAGCCCGTGAGAAACGTTGGTAGAATAGGGGCTCTTTCGAGGGGAGTTTGCCTGCCGAACGTCAGATGCGGCGGGCTTTCCGGGCTTTTCGGGGCGTCGGCGTCGAGCGGGCGTCGGACAAAACCTCGCGGTCGACCCGGAAGCTTGAAAAAAGCACCGGGTGTGTTTCAAGGTGGTCAAGTGGTAAAGAAGACGAGGGCTGAGGATTACGACGTCGGTTCCATTCGCGTGCTGAAGGGGCTTGAGCCCGTCAAGCAGCGTCCGGGCATGTATACGCTCACCGACAATCCCCTTCACATCGTGCAGGAAGTCATCGACAACGCGAGCGACGAAGTGCTTGCCGGTTTCGGGACTCGGATTTCGGTCACGATGCGCGCCGACGGCGGCGTAACGGTCGAAGACAACGGGCGAGGCATTCCCACGGGGATGCACCCCGAAGAGCACGCGCCCGTCGTCGAACTCGTTTTCACGCGACTGCATGCGGGGGGGAAGTTTGCCAAAGCGGACGGTTCGGGGCCCTACTCCTTTGCGGGCGGCTTGCACGGCGTGGGCGTTTCGGTGACGAACGCCCTCTCGACCCGTCTCGAAGTGACGGTCTGGCGCGACGGGCGCGAGGCGAATCTCGCGTTCGAGGACGGGTTCGTGGTCGAACCCCTTTCCGACAAAAAGAGTTCGCGCCCGAAGTCGCAGACGGGAACGCGCGTCACCTGCTGGCCCGACGCCAAATATTTCGACAGCCCCGTAGTGCCCGAGGCCGCCCTCGTGCGTCTGTTGCGCTCGAAGGCCGTGCTCCTTCCGGGATGCGAAGTCGTCTATTCGAACGAAAAGACGGGCGAAACCCAAACGTGGAAGTACGAAGGGGGCCTGCGCGAATATCTCCTCTCGGAACTGCGCGCGGATCCGCTCGTTGAACCCTTCGAAGCGTCGGGCTACGCCGACGAAAATACGGAAGGGTTCGCGCCGGGCGAAGGTGCCGCCTGGGTGCTTGCCTGGACGACCGAAGGGCCGCTCACGCGCGAAAGCTACGTGAACCTCATTCCGACCCCGCAGGGCGGCACGCACGAATCGGGCCTGAAGGACGGGCTCTTTCAGGCGGTCAAAACCTTCATGGAAATTCACGGCCTTCAAACGAAGGGCGTGAAGGTACTGGCCGAAGACGTCTTCGGGCGCGCGAATTTCGTCCTTTCGACGAAGTCGCTCGACCCGCAGTTCCAGGGGCAGACGAAGGAAAAGCTCACGAGCCGCGACGCGCTGAAGCTCGTCTCGAACTTCGTGCGCACGCAGTTCGAATTCTGGCTGAACGACCATATCGAAGACGGCAAGAAGCTCGTCGAACACATCGTGAGCGTCGCGCAGGCGCGCCAGCGTCAGGCTTCGAAATACGAAAAACGCAAGAGTTCGACCGTGGCGGTGTTGCCCGGCAAACTCACCGACTGCGAAACGGACGACATCACCCGCAACGAACTTTTCATCGTCGAAGGGGACTCGGCCGGGGGGTCCGCCAAAGCGGGCCGCGACAAGGAATTCCAGGCGATTCTTCCTCTGCGCGGGAAAATTCTCAACACGTGGGAGGTCGACGCGGACGAACTCCTCGGGTCCGACACGATTCACGACATCGCGCTTGCGATCGGGGTCGATCCGCATCCGAAAGAGGGCGACCCCGATTTGAAGGGGTTGCGCTACGGGAAGATCTGCATCCTTTCCGACGCGGACGTCGACGGCTCTCACATTCAGGTGCTCCTTCTCACGCTCTTTTACCGGCACTTCCCGAAACTCATTGAGCTCGGGCACGTGTACGTGGCGATGCCGCCTCTGTACCGCGTCGACGCGCCGAAAAAGGGCCGCAAGAAGGACCGCAAAATTTACTGCCTCGACGATCGGGAACTCACCCGAACGATCGACGCGCTCAAAAAGGAAGGCTTCTGCGAGGACGAACTCAAGGTCTCGCGCTTCAAGGGGCTCGGTGAAATGCAGGCCGAACAGCTTGCGGAAACGACGCTCAACCCCGATACGCGCCGACTCCTTCCCGTGTCGCTCGGCGACATGGACGAAGCGGTCACGCGCTCCGTGATGCTCCTCCTGATGAGCGGCAATCAGGCCAACGGCCGCCGCGAATGGATGGAAGCCTACGGCGACCGCGCCGAAACCGACGTATGAGGAATATCGACATGGCCAAGAAGAAAACCGCTCCGGCGTACGACTTTACGGGAGACCTCTTCGGCGAAGAGGTGCCGATTCCGTGGAATGACGGCGCGCTCGAAAAACTGAAGGCCGAGCGCCTCGCGGAGGAACGCAAGGCGGCCGCCGCGCAAAAGCGCACGCGCCGCGCCCCCGTCGAATGCGAAACCGAAAGCGCTCCCGTCGGTCTCCTTTTTGCGGACGTGCCCGAGACGGTCGCGCCCGCAAAAACCGCTGCAAAGGTTGCCGCGCGGACGACGAACGCGAAGGCGTTCGACATGCCCGAGGCGGACCGTGCGGCTCGCAAGGTCGACAAGGCAAATACGGACGAAAGCACGGAAACCGCAGAAGCCGTTGAAGTTCGGGAACCCGCCGAAAATGCCGCAACCCCCGAAGCTCCCGAGGCCGACCGTCCGGGCGATTCTCCCGTGGCGCAGGCGATGACGGGTGATACGGAAGAAAACGGGGCGCTTACGCTTGCGCGCTACGCGTCGCGCGCCTACCTCGAGTACGCGATGTCGGTCGTGAAAAGCCGTGCGCTCCCGGAAGTCTCCGACGGGCAAAAGCCCGTGCAGCGTCGCATTCTGATCGACATGGACCGCATGGGGTTGCGCTATGAAAACCGCCCCGTGAAGTCCGCCCGCGTCGTGGGCGACGTGCTCGGCAAATACCATCCGCACGGCGATCAGTCGGTCTACGACGCGATGGTGCGCATGGCGCAGGACTTTTCGCTTCGCTACCCGCTCGTGGCGGGTGAAGGGAATTTCGGCTCGCGCGACGGAGACTCGCAGGCCGCCATGCGTTATACCGAAGCGCGCCTCATGCCGATTGCGGCTCTTCTCCTCGACGAAGTCGACAAGGGGGCGGTCGATTTCGTGCCGAATTACGACGGAAATTTCACGGAACCCGTGGAACTCCCCGCGCAGCTTCCGTTCGTGCTTTTGAACGGCTCCTCGGGGATCGCGGTCGGTATGGCGACCGAAATCCCCTCGCACAACCTTACCGAGGTGGCCGCGGCCTGCACGTTGCTTCTCGAAAAGCCCGAAGCGACCTTGGACGAAGTGCTCGCCCTTCTGCCCGGGCCCGACTTTCCCTGCGGCGGTCAGATCATCTCCTCGCGCGATGAAATCCGTCAGGTATACCGAACGGGGCGCGGCCG